>Ga0265293_10000767_pt1 | contig 73733 bp, 51 predicted proteins | sample Munlanlewell138R_FD_192505 | JGI IMG/M metagenome (GOLD analysis project Ga0265293, IMG submission 192505) | Leachate microbial communities from a municipal landfill in Southern Ontario, Canada - Leachate well 138R | ecosystem: Engineered > Solid waste > Landfill > Unclassified | place: Canada... | reverse complement strand
TGCTTTCCATGCTTATGACGCCGCCCAGAATGTGCGCCAGGTTTTGCGAGATGGTAAGTCCCAGTCCGGTGCCGCCATATTTTCGTGAAGTGGTGCCGTCGGCCTGCATAAAAGCCTCGAAGATGGTTTGCTGCTGATGTACCGGGATGCCGATTCCGGTATCTTTCACTTCAAAAGCGATGGTCGTTCCCGGCTCCAGTCCGGCCTCGCCCTGCGATGCACTGAGCGTTTCGGGTTTGTAAACGTGGAGCGACACACTGCCCTCGTGCGTAAATTTGATGGCGTTCGACAGCAGGTTGCGCAGAATTTGCTGCAAGCGCAGGCTGTCGGTATGGATGGATGCATCATGGCCGATGCTCTGTAAGATGTTAAGCTCCAACCCTTTTTCGGTAGCCAATGGCCGGAAGATTTCATCAATATTATCCAAAAACGACTTCAGTTCCAGGCGCTCTGAATTTACCTCCAGCTTTCCTGATTCTATTTTGGAGAGATCGAGGATTTCGTTGATCAGCGACAGCAGGCTGCTGCCCGACGAATAAATGGTTTTGGCCGACTGCACCTGTTTGTCGGTAAGGTTTCCGGGTTTGTTGTTCCCAAGTATTTGCGAAAGCACCAGGATGCTGTTGAGCGGGGTGCGCAGCTCGTGCGACATATTGGCCAGGAATTCCGTTTTGTAGCGGCTGGCGCTTTCCAGGTCGCGGGCTTTCTTTTCTATCTCTTTTTGTGCCTGCACGAGGGCGTCGTTTTTGGTGCGGATGTCGTCGCGTTGTTTTTCGATGGCGCTGGTGCGTTCTTCCAGCTCTTCGTTGGTCACGCGCAGCTCCTCCTGCTGTGTTTGTAGTTGCTGCTCCGATTCTTTGAGGGCTTTGGTTTGCTCTTCGAGTTCTTCGTTGGCCTGGCGCAGCTCTTCCTGCTGCACTTGCAGCTCTTCGGCTTGCTGCTGGGTGCGCGTCAGGAGATTTCTAAGTTCAGTGCGTCCTTTGCTGGCATGCAATCCCACGGCAATGTTTTGGCTGATGAGCTGCACAAAATCCAGTTGCTCATCGGTAAACTCCGCAAAACTTCCCAGTTCAATCACAGCCACCACAGTATCATTAAAAACACATGGCACTATCAGCAGGTTGCGTGGCGTAGCTTCGCCCAGCCCGGAGTTGATGGTGGTGTAGTCGTCGGGAATGTTGGTGATGATAATGGTCTGTTTTTCTATCACCGCCTGACCTATCATGCCTTCGCCGGCTTTGTAGGAAGTAGGAATATGCTTACGCTGACGGAAAGCATAGCTGCCGGTTAGCTTGTAAGTCTTCTCCTCTTCCACATAAATGGCGCCCACCTTAGCCTGCACGATGTCGCACAATTGGCTGACGATTTTTTGGCTTAACGCAATAATTTCCTGCTCGCCGCGCATGGCATCATTGAGTACCGACTGGCTGCTTTTTTGCCAAAGCTGGCGCCGTTTATCTTCGTTGGAAATTTTCAGGTCGGTGGTCATGCGCAGCAGTGCAGCACCGAGCTGGTCGTTTTCGTTGCGTAGGTTTATGGTGGTGTTCAGGTCGCCGCGTGCAATGCGGTTGGCGCTTTCTACCACTTCGCTAAAGTTATCTACGATTTGATTAATAGAAAAAGCCAGCTCATCGTTTTTGCTGCGGGGCTTCACCTTGTGGGTAAAGTCGCCGTCGGCAATGGCTGCCGAAATGGTCGACTTTTCCTTCAGGCTGTTTTGCAAATCAATATAGGAAGCATTGAGGCGCCCGATTTCATCGCGGGTAGTTGCTTTCACTTCCGCCTGCAGATTTCCTTCGGCCAGATTCTTCAGATTTCCCACCATAACCATGATAGGTTTAGAAATAGTATCGGAGATAAGCCGCGACGAAACGAAAGTAATGATCATCAGCAGCAAAGCAATGGTGAGGATGCTCCAAAGCAGCAGATTGATAACGAAACCGCTGAGTGCGTCGATGGCAGCCGAGAAACGTTTTTCCATATCCGACATACGCGTTTTGGCTTCCTCCAGCTGCCCGAAGAGCGCTGTTTCTTCAGGATTTTCCAGATAGTTACGAATGGCGGTTTTTACACCCATCACATTTTGGTAAGCTTCGTGGCTGATAGCCACCGCCTGATTCATCTGCGGATTGTTCACCATGAACATCAGCTCGAAACGATTCACCAGCAATTCGGCTACACTACGCTGGTAGTTGATGGTGGGGCCGTAGGCTTCCAAAATCACATCCACATATTTATCGTGGGTATACTGCTCGTAATATTCTTTCGATTTACTAAAAACCTGCGCAATGCGTGCTGCCGAGTCCAAATGGTGATACGACTGCTCAAGTGTTTGTGGATTGTTGTCGTGCAGATATTCGTAAAACAACTGCAACCCGGTGCGATAGTTTACGTCGTGGATGCGCTGCTCGGTGAGCACCAACGTGAGCACGCGCGTGGTTCTGAAAAAGTAATACGAAGCGTAGCCCACCAGCAGGATGCTTAGAATCGAAATGGTAGTCATCGTGTTGAGCCTGTGCTTGATGCGCAGATTAAGAAACCATTTTTTCATGATTTTATTCTTGATAATTATTCGTTCAATTTTTTATAGCAAGTTTAATAATCACCTCCGTCACGGATTTCATGCTGATGGGTTTGGTGACGTACTCGTCCATGCCGGCGTCGATACACTTTTCGCGGTCGCCTTTCATGGCATGGGCGGTCATAGCTACTATGGGTGTGTGGCGCCCCGATTCTTTCTCGGTGCTGCGGATAATGCTTGTAGCTTCAAAGCCATCCATCTCAGGCATTTGAATATCCATGAAAATGAGATCGAAGGTTTTTTCTTTTAATAACGCTACTGCCTCGCCGCCATGAATGGCCAGCGTTACATCATAACCCAGATTGGTCAGCAGCCCGCAGGCGAGCTTTTGGTTGATCAGGTTATCTTCTACCAGTAATATCTTCAGTTCCTTTGGCAGATTAAGATGCCCGACAGGATTTGCGGGTTTGGTCTTCGCGGTTCCGTTAGTGTCAGTAAGCTCGTTGAGGATTCTTATCAGGTCGTTGTTAAAAATGGGTTTTATTAATACCCGCTCAACACCTGCCATAGAAAGATTGGAGCGGCTCAGCGTGACGTCGTCGGACGAAAGCAACACGATTTTGGGCATCGGGAACTCGGTATTTCCGGCACGTAGCTTTTTTAACAGTTGCAGTCCGTCGAGGTCGGGCATGTGGTAATCGAGCAGCATGATGTCGAAGGGCGCATCTGTTTGTTGCCTTTGGCGCAATAAATCGTAAGCCATCATGCCGTTGGTAGCCAATTCGCACTGTATGCCCAGATGGCGCAAAAGCCCGGAGAGAATCTTGCGGTTGGTGTCGTTGTCGTCCACCACGAGTATTTTTTTTTGGCGCAGCGCCGGCAATACTTTGTTGCTACTGAAGCGCGCAGGTTCTGTTTTTAGAAGCCGTATTACAAAGCTAAAAGTACTGCCTTTTCCCGGTTGGCTGGAAACATCGATGTGGCCATTCATCATCTCCACCAGGCTGAGCGAAATAGCCAGCCCCAGGCCGGTGCCGCCAAACTTTCGGGAGGTGGTGCTGTCGGCCTGGCTAAAAGATTTGAAAAGGTTGTCGAGCTTATCACCGGCAATGCCAATGCCGGTATCGTGGATGGCAAAATGCAATGTCGCCTCCTCGTCCTGTTGCTCCATTGTGCGTACCTCCAGGCGCACTTCGCCCTGCTCGGTAAATTTGATGGCATTGCCCAACAGGTTAAACAAGATTTGCCGCAGCCGCACCGGGTCGCCGATGTAGTTGTCGTGTACCTGCTGGTCGATGTCGAGGATAAGTTCCAGATTTTTCCGGGCAGTTTTGGTCGAGAGCGGGCGCATCACTTTTTCGATAACGCCACGCAGGCTAAAGGTGATTGCATCAAGCTCCAGCTTGCGGGCTTCTATTTTCGACAAATCCAAAATATCATTGATAATATCGAGCAGCGACTCGCCCGAAAATTTCACCGCCTCGATGCGTTCGCGTTGGTCAGCATCGAGTTGTCCCATCAGCGCCAGCTCTGTCATGCCGATGATGCCGTTGAGCGGCGTTCGTATTTCGTGGCTCATGTTGGCCAAAAATTCGCTTTTGGTGCGGCTGGCTTGCTCGGCGAGTTTGCGTGCCTGCTTTATCTCCTCTTCGGCCTGCTTGCGTTTAGACACATCGCTGATAAAATTCAGCAGCGCCTGCCCGCCATCCCAGCCGATGCTTACCGTGTTTATTTCTATCCACTTGATTGTGTCGCTGCCAGTTACAATTTTTGTTGTAGTCTTTCGGTCGTGAAGTGTGTTTTCTACTTTATAAAAATGATCCTCCAGCAAAGCCTTACGAAACTGAGGGTGGATGAAATCGATGAAAGATCTGTTGAACAGATTACAAGAGTTGCCGCAGAGTATTTCGCAGGTTTTGGGATTATAAAAAATGATCTTTTTCTCTTTTAATATAAAAATGCCTTCGTTGGCATTTTCGAAAATATCGCGGTACTTTTCTTCGCTCAGCTTGAGTTGCTCGCGTGAAGCGATAAGCTCCGAGATGGTTTGCTCGAGCTTGCGGGTAAGCTCCTCCAGGGTATTGCGCTGGCGATACAAATCGATGAATACATTTACTTTGCTGCGCAAAATGCCGGCATCGAACGGTTTAAAGATATAGTCGACCGCGCCGGCATCGTAACCTTTGAAGATGTGCTGTTTTTCTTTGTTAATGGCGGTGATAAAGATGATGGGGATGTGGCGCGTCTTCTCGCTGCCACGCATCAGGGTGGCTGCTTCAAAGCCATCCATGCCGGGCATCTGCACGTCGAGCAGCACGAGCGCAAAGTCGTAGTCGAACATCAAACTCAGCGCCTCATTGCCCGAATTGGCGCGAACAATATTGACCTCATCCGCCTCGAGAATGCTCTCGATGGCCAGCAGGTTTTCTGCTCGATCGTCTACAGCCAGAATGTTGATGGTTTTTGCGTCACTCATAATTGTAGTTACCCGGCATTGACATTATTAAAAAAAACTTTTACGAAATTTATTTGTCTTTTGATTTATTGGTGAAATACTGTGGCTGAGCTAAACGACAGATGCCCATCATGTAATTATCCCCAGCTTGCTTTTTATTTTAGCTGTAAGAATATCGATGGCTACATGATTGGCGCCACCTTGTGGCACAATGATGTCGGCGTAGCGTTTGGTAGGCTCGATAAACTGCAGGTGCATGGGTTTTACAAAATATTCGTAATGCTCCAGCACGCCCTGCACCGAGCGACCACGCTCTATCAGGTCGCGGCGCACAATACGTATCAGCCGGTCGTCGGTGTCGGCATCCACAAATATTTTGATGTTGAATTTGTTGCGAAGTTTGGCATTGGTAAAAATCAAAATCCCTTCCACGATGATGACTCTGCTGGGAAAAATCGTCACCGTTTCGCTGGAGCGGGCACAGGTAACGTACGAATAAACGGGTCGTTCGATGGCCTTGCCTTCCACAAGTTGGTCGAGATGCCTGATGAGCAACTCAAACTCGATGGAGGCTGGATGGTCGAAGTTGATTTTTTTCTTCTCCTCCTCCGGCAGGTGGCCATTGTCTTTGTAGTAAGAGTCCTGTGAGATGACCGAGACAGAATTTTGTGGAAGTCCGTGAATGATCTTGTTGAGCACGGTGGTCTTCCCTGATCCCGATCCGCCGGCAATTCCGATAATAAGCATGGTGTGAGCTGTATTTGTTAAGTTGAGCAAAAATAAACAAATACAAACAGAACGGAGAAGAAGGCTAATTTGGCTTGGTTCCAAATTGCAGCATAATTGTTTCACCGCTGAGGCGCAGAGGAAAACAAAAAATCCATCACCACAGAGGCACTATGGCACAGAGATTAAGAAAGTTCCTTCTGTTTTCCTCCGTGTCCCGGTGTCTTCGTGGTTTACTATTTTCCCTAAAGGCCTTGGTGGTTTATTCTTTTTCCTCACAACTTAGTAAACCCACACCAGCCCGGCATTGATACCGACGTAGGAAAGCGCACTGTTGTCGTTGGTTTCGAAGCCATAGTTGTAGCGCACATTCAGGGTAAAGTTGAGGCCGCCATAGGTTTGGATCATCAGACCCGCTTCGGGTGCCAGCGCAAAGCGCCAGGGATCATCTTTAATGGTGTACAACCCCGCATCAATCCGTTGCTCACTGTAGATGGTGCCCACATTAATACCTGCAAAAGGACGGATGTAACTCCCTTCGTTGAAGTAATAGGCTGCATTGGCATAAATCGGGAAAACATTCAGATATTTGAAATGCGTGCCGGTGATGGTAGTATTTTCGATGGTGAGGGAAACTTTATCTCTCTTTTCATAAAAAACATTCCAGTGTACCCCGCCGCCGATGGTTACGTTGTTATCGACAAACCAGCGGCCTTCCACGCCGATACCTCTGAAGCTGGCTTTTTCAATAAAGTCCTGTGTTTTGCCCATAGGCAGCGATACCTCGTAAGTAACATTCCACAAGGCTTGTTGTCCGAACGAAAAAAGTGTGGTGGCAGCAAACAATAGCGAGAATAATATCTTTTTCATCTGATGGCTTCTTTTAAAATTATTATCAGGATTTTATTAATTAATTTTTAGATAAGGCGATTGCTTAAAAGCCTGATCGATGTTGTATTCTACCCGGCTTTTGGTGGTAGCTTTACCACTGCCCAGCAGCCCGTTCATCGATCCTGACCAGATGGTGGGAATGGTGTCGGTAACCGTGGTGGCGTTGCGAATGTCATGCATCATCATCACCAGCGTTCCTACCGTGTAGCTGGTGACGTAGGTGCCGCCCCAGCCCGGCGGATAGTACCAGCCCCAGTAGTCGGCGCTTTTGTAATACCAGTTCCAGCCCCAGTCCCAATAATAGGGATAGTAATAATAGACGCTGTAATTTTTGGTAGCCATTACCGAAACGGTGAGGAAGACGTCGGGACGATTTATCAATGGCTCTGCCGGAGTGGTGTAGCCGTAAGCGTTCATGTTGCTACGCACTTTGTCGAGGATAAAATCATCCAGTTCGTGCGAAATATCCACGTTTGAAGAGGGATTGAGTGTGTCTTTGAGATGCACCACCGAGTCGGGCAGGTAGTATGTTTTTAGTGTGCCAAAATCCGTGTTCATGTCATAGGCTGTGGTGAGCAGATCCAGGTCGGAATAGGAAACGTCGTCGCCCGGATAGCAAGCTGTGAAGCCGATTGCGATGAACATCAGCGCTGCAGCGGCATTCAAAAAATGGATATGCTTTTTCATTTTTTGTTAAAAATTTAAAATTGAATCAATAAAGGATTTCCCAAAACTAATGTTCACTTACTGAATTAAGTTATTTTGCAAAAGTATCATCTTTGAAAGATGAGGAGCATTTTTTTGGGTACAATCTTCAAAAAGTCTCAATATGAAAAACAAATCGAAACACACCTCGCTATGGATAATTTTGCTTGTTGTGCTGACAGGCTGCAATCAGGCTCCGCATGAACCCGGAGGCACAAAGCCACTCACCGACAGCGAATACCAAATGATCAGCCGCGACATCTTCAGCCGGCTTGTTCCCGTAAAGGGCGAGTTGGTGTATGTGCCGGTTTACAGCGAAATTTATGGCACCGACATCGACCGCAAAATAAAACTCTCGGCCACGCTAAGCATCCGCAACATCGACATGGAGCAGCCGATCATCGTCAGCCGGGCCGATTATTACGATACGCATGGAAACCTTATCCGGCAGTATCTCGATAATCCGCTGGAGCTGCGGCCGCTACAAACTAAAAGCTATGTGGTGGAGTATAAAGAGGCTCAGGGCGGCACGGGAGCCAACTTCATTGTGGAGTGGACTTCGCAGCAGCAGGTGAGCGAGCCGGTAATAGAAGCGGTGATGATAGGCACTTCATCGGCGCTGGGAATTTCGTTTGTGTGCCAGGGCAAAGTGATTAAATATCTCAACCCTTAGCGGGAATGTAGTTATCCGTTTGTCAGGGTGCAACCGCCAGGCTTGCTGTCGAACAAGGATTTATTACCCGAATAATCAGAGCTGCCATCCCTTGCACGGATTCCAAATTCCAACCGTCGGTAGCCGGTGTAAACAATTCCAAATCGTAATACACAAACTACCACTTCCCCATGACTACGGCAGAGCCGGCAGCGGCAGCGGCTTTTTCAGCATAATGCGGTGCGCCACCGTCAACCGTGCAAAACCATGTTGGATGAATATCTGGTTTTCGTCGCCTGCCGGACGGCTTATCTGATTAAAACTGGCTACAGTAAGACCTGCAAACCATTTTGCGTCGTTATAGCCTGCCGCCAACCTGATCGTATTGCTGGCATTGGCATTTAAACTCCCCCGACTTTCGGAGCCATCGGCAGCGTAGATGCGGGTGTAGCTGTAGCTCAAGCCCACGTCGAGCGAGGCAGAGATAAAAAACCGATGCAGCGCCACCAAAGTGTGGGCATAGCCAAAACGCGCACTGGTAGCAAAGCCTTTAAGATCATCATACGTGCCGTCGCCAAAAGCATCAGGGTAAATCAGATTTTCGGGCACAAAAGCCGAATCGGCATAAACTCGCTGATAGCTTACCGTAGCACCCAAAATTATGGAACCGGCACTCCGTCGTTGCACCTCAGTTTGCGAAAAAGAGGCGATGTACGAAAAGCGCTGTGGGTTGAAGACGTGCGTATAGTTGGCACCGGTAGAAAACACACGCATATCCGGACGCAACTGGTAAGCCTCCGGGTCGTCCCATCCCGCAATCATGGCGGCGCTGTTGTCGAGATAAAATCCCTGATACTTTTGCAGATAGAGATCAAAAACTCCTTTGCGCAGCATCATGGTGGTTTGCAAATCGAGATAGTTGGTCTCGCCATAGCGCTGGTTGCTTTCGCGGTTTAAGATTTTATAATCAATCGAAAAACCAATCCATTTATAGTTGATGCCTACACCTACAGACTGGTTGCCGTTGGGAACATATTCGAGCGAATAATCGCCGGTATTATTTTCGATGTCGAGATAAAGGAACTTATTGTTCATAAAAACCTTCACGGTGAGCGCTTCCGGAAAGGTTGCGATGCAGGAAGTATCCACAGTTGATTGGAACGCCCGCAGCGGGTTTTGCGCCACAGCCGACAGACAGCCTAAATGCAAAACAACCACACACACCTTCAATATCATTTGCCGAAAGGCCATTCTTGTAACTTTTGTTTTAATGTAATTTTTCACAGGACAAATCCATTGTTTTAACTTAACTCGCTTCTCATCTCTCTTTTCTCTTTGTTAAACTCATTCTCTGATTTCGGCCCTCTTCATGTTAAAATATTGCATTTACTTTGTGAGCTGAAAAAAACAGCGAACGACAGGGTTATGTTGCCTGCTGGCATTTAATTTTTAAATTTGCTGCCGATTTTAAGGCCCCATAGTTCAATGGATAGAATGTCAGATTCCGATTCTGATGATCTGGGTTCGAATCCCGGTGGGGTCACTTGGGAAGCCTGATTTTACAACAAAGTCAGGCTTTTTTATTGGTATCCGTTCATCGACGGAAACCTGGATAATTGTTCACAATGAGCGTCAGCAATCCTACATATCAACAACCTGTTCCCGACAGCCGGTGGCTGCAGGCCAGTGTGGTGGGCAGCCTTTGGGCCTCGATAGAGATCATTCTGGGCAGCTTTATGCACAACCTGCAAATGCCCTTTGCGGGAACATTGCTGGCCATGCTGAGCGTGATGCTGCTCACAGCTTTTCATCAGCGCTGGCGGGTAAAGGGGCTTTTCTGGCGGGCGGGGCTTATCTGCGCGTTGATGAAATCCATCTCGCCCAGCGCCATCCTCCTGGGGCCGATGACGGGCATTTTGGCCGAGGCGCTGCTGCTGGAACTTGTGGTGCGCATTGCCGGCGCCAACATCGTCGGGTACCTGCTGGGTGGTGCCGTAGCAGTCAGCAGCGCCATCATCCACAAGATGGTTACCCTGCTCATTATGTATGGTTTCGATTTTGTAAATGTAATTGTTAATCTTTACGAATATGCTGCCCATCAACTGGGATTTGCAACGCTTGCGCCACAGCAGGCACTTTTGCTGCTGTTCACTTTTTATGGACTGCTGGGAATCGTTGCCGCCGCCGCCGGCTATTTTGTCGGCAAAAAATCGCACCGGCTAACAGCTCCCCCTGACGATCAAATATCGGAAACAACTACCGGCAGCGATCTTTTCCAGATAGGCCACAATCAGCATTTTTCGGTGCCTCTGTTGTTTTATCATCTCTTTGCCATCGCCGGCAGCCTGGTCATCATGCACTATTATTCGGTGGTGGTGGGAGCCGTTTTTGTGGCCACTTACGTGGGATATTGCGTCATCCATTACCGTCGGTCGTTGCGGCATCTGAAGCGCCCGTGGTTTTGGGTGCAGGCGCTGGTGCTCACCTTTTTGGCTGTGGTATTTTATAATGGTATCGACAGCGGGCATCTTTTCAGCCGCGAGGGTTTGGTGGCCGGCTTAACCATGAATCTGCGCGCTGTGCTGATAGTGGTAGGATTTTCGGCTATCAGCGTAGAGCTGCGCAACCCGGTGGTAAAGGCCGTGCTGATGCGGCGCGGACTGGCGCAGTTGTATCTCTCGCTGGGGCTGGCGTTTTCGGTGTTGCCCGTGCTGGTCAGGCAGTTTGAGCGCCCGGTTGTGCTGTTGCGTTATCCACTGCGCAGCCTTATGCGCTCGCTTAGCCAGGCCGACACACTGCTGGCGAAATTTACAGCACATGCCAATAAACCCAAAGTAGTGATCATCACTGGCGAAAAGCACAGTGGCAAAACCACCTTTGCGCTCCATCTGGTTAATTATCTAAAAGAAAAAAATATTGCTTTGGGCGGCTTTGTGGCTCCCGGCTTTTTTATCGACAACCGGCGGGCGTCGTTCGAAATGCAGGCATTGGCAACAGGCGAAAAACTCCCGCTGTGCAGCATCCATCCTGGCAAAGGCATACGAATAGGGCCTTTTTATTTTGATAAAGAAACCCTGAAGACTGGTCACCAATTGCTCGACCCTGATCAACTGGGAGCAGCCAAAATTGTTTTTATCGACGAGGTGGGGCCGCTGGAGCTAAAAGGCGATGGCTGGGCTGCGGCCATCGACAAGCTGATGCATCATCCGCGCTTCACACTGGTGATGGTGGTGCGCCGCAGCATGACGGAGCAGGTCATCAACCGATGGCAGCTCATCAACGTAAAAATATTCGACATCGCGCTGCCGGGGCAGGCTGACGAAGCAAGGAGGTATTTTGGAGATGGATAAAAATAAAGTTCTTCAGGATAAATGGGAATCCGCGAGATCCTTCAATTTATTCAGAACAACCACGCGTCGACGCTCATAAGAAAAGGCTGAATCAAGGTGATTTTACAAAAATTTCCTAATTATTTAACCATAATGTGGCTACCAGTGGTTTTTGTGTCTATTTTTGAGGCTGATAAAAAATATACCATATTATGAAACAGAAAAAGCAAAAACCTTTAAGCAACGAAACGAAAATCCGTAAAGTTGCCAACAACGTCGATAAGAAAGCTAAAACCATTGCAAAAAAGGTAACAGCGCAAGTGAGCAAAAACGAAAAAGGCAAGCCATCCACTGCCGAAGTTGCCGACCTATCGCTGGTTGCCGAAAAATCCCAGGCATCAAATACTTCCGGGCAACTCTTGCCACCAACTTCTTTAATCGACCCCCGGCCATCGACAGAAACCGCTGAAAAGCCACAATCTTTGCCAGCTAACAATACCTCATCCGATAGCGCACCAACAGAAAATCCAACTTCTCAGAATCGCTCTTCAGATGCTACATCACAAAATATTGCTGCACCACGCAGCGTTGATGAGCCGCCTGTTACCACCCTGCCCACCCATGGCACTTCCGTGGCTGCTGCCGACGATACGGCTACACCGGTGGGCGCTGCCGAAACCACTCCCGAGACCAACCATAGCAACCCGTCACAAAATAAAGAGTTGCAAAATGAATCGGATCCTTTGCAGAAGCTTTCCGAAGAAGAAATCGAGAATACATTGCTCACAGAGGTGGCCTGGGAGGTGTGCAATCAGGTAGGCGGCATCTACACAGTGATACAATCCAAAGTGCCCGCCACCAAACTAAAGTGGGACAACAATTACCTTCTGCTGGGGCCTTATTTCTCCGACCAGGCTGCCGCCATTTTTCAGCCCGACAAGTCGCTCTACGACGAGGCCGACCCCGATGATGAAGAAGAGACAACTCCCGACCCGGTAAAGGAGATTGTAAAAAATATGAACAGCATGGGCTTTAAAGTGCACTATGGCACCTGGCTCATCGACGGGCGTCCGCGCACCGTGCTCTTCGACCCTGATGCGCTGCTGCCCCGCGTGCACGAGTACAAATATCTGATGTGGGATCATCATGGCATCTCCCTGCCCGGCGACGACAAACTCATCGACCAGGTGGTGGCTTTTGGATTTCAGGTTTATGAGTTTCTGCGCCAACTGGCAGGCCACGAATACAACAACAAAAAGGTGCTGGCACATTTTCATGAATGGATGGCCGGAATTCCCATACCGGAGCTGCGCCGCAATCACATCAATGTGAAGACGGTATTTACTACCCACGCTACTATGCTCGGACGTTATCTGGCCATGAACGATGCTCAGTTTTACGATCATCTGCCGTTCTACAACTGGCAGCAGGAAGCCAGCCACCTCAACATCCTTCCCATCGTCAACATCGAGCGGGCAGCCTCACATGGCGCCCATATCTTTTCGACGGTGAGCGATATTACTGCCTACGAATGTCAATACCTGATTGGCCGTAAACCCGAAGCGGTTTTACCAAACGGCCTCAACATATTGCGTTTCGAGGCACTGCATGCTTTCCAGAATTTGCACAAGCAATACAAGCTCAAAATTCATGAGTTTGTAATGGGGCATTTCTTTCACAACTACTCCTTCGACCTCGACAAGACGATGTATTTTTTCACCTCCGGACGCTTCGAGTACTACAACAAAGGCTTCGACCTGACCCTGGAGGCGCTGGCACGGCTCAACTGGAAGATGAAATCGCAGGGTATCGACAAGACGGTGGTGATGTTTTTTGTCACCAAAAACCCTTATCATTCCATGAACTCTAATGTTCTAGAATCGCGGGCGCGGCTGGAAGAGATCAACCGCAACTGCATCGACATACAGGAAGCGCTGGCCGAGAAGCTTTTCAATACAATGGTGTCGCGGCACGACCTGGACGAATTGCCCAACTTCAACGATCTGGTGGACGACTACCTGTCGCTCCGGTTGCGACGCAACATCAAAACATGGCGCAACAACCGCATGCCTTCCATCGTAACCCACAATCTTGTCGACGAAGCAAAAGACCCCATCATGAACTTCCTGAAGATGGCGCATCTGCTCAACTACCGCGAAGACCGTGTGAAAGTGGTGTATCATCCCGATTTTATCTCAACGGCCAACCCGCTGTTCCACATGGAATACTATCAGTTTGTCAGGGGCTGCCATTTGGGAATTTTCCCGAGCTACTACGAACCGTGGGGCTACACACCGCTGGAGTGTGCTGCCAGCGGCGTGCCGAGCATTTCCACCGATCTGGCCGGATTCGGCTCCTACGTGCTCAACCATGTGCCTAACCGCGACGAGAAAGGACTTTACATCGTTTCGCGCAAGCACCGTTCCGACAACGACGTGGCCGAAGATATTGCCAACATGATGCTGGGAATCGTTAAACTCGAACGCCGCGAACGCATCGCCCTTCGCAACCGCGTGGAAGAAAACTCAGCCATGTTTGGATGGCGCCAACTGCGCAAATACTACGACGACGCCTACGCCCGCGTGCTCTCCTACCAGGATTAACGTTGAGAATAATAATGACTGAAAAAAGAATTTTTGTTTTAAAATAAAAAATTAGATTTGCAGCCTGAAAATAATCAAACGATGATAAAAATTTCAAACAACTGGTGGTGGTGTAAACTTATTCGCCCGGAAGAATAAGCCTGCGCTGCCATTGTACCCATACAAAAAAAGGCCGGAGACTATTCTTCGGCCTTTTTTTGTGAGCTTTTTTTAAAAAAATAATATGTTAAAAACAAGATACAGATGAATTTAAAAATGATCATTAAAATTTAAAAACGAAAAACAATGGACGTACGACCTTTAACAGAACTATACACCGACATTCGTCCGGGATACTATGGTGAATATGGCGGAGCCTATGTACCACCGGCATTAAACGAAAACCTTGCGCGTCTTGCCGAAGCCTTTTTTCGCTATAAAGACGAAAAGGAATTTCAGGATGAGTTTATCCACTACCTTAAAAAATATGTAGGACGCCCATCGCCACTTTATTTTGCAGCCAACCTGTCGCAAAAAGTGGGCAGCAGGATTTATCTCAAGCGCGAAGACCTGAACCACACAGGAGCGCACAAGATCAACAACACCATCGGGCAGGTGCTGCTGGCGCGCCGCATGGGCGCCAAAGAAATCATTGCCGAAACGGGCGCCGGGCAACATGGGGTAGCTACAGCCACTGCCGCAGCTTTGTTTGGCATTCCATGCAAAATTTTCATGGGCGCTGTGGATATCGAGCGACAGTCGGCAAACGTGAGTCGCATGAAGCTCCTTAACGCCGAAGTAATTCCGGCCACCTCCGGCACACAAACTCTTGCCGACGCCGTAAACGAGGCGCTTGGATATTTTATCGAACATCCCGATTCTTTTTATATGCTCGGCTCGCAGGTGGGGCCGCATCCTTATCCCAATCTGGTAGGCTATTTCCAGAGTGTGATTGGTCATGAAGCGCGCAACCAAATTTTTGAAGCCGAAGGGCGGCTGCCCGACAGCATCTTTGCCTGTGTGGGCGGTGGCTCCAATGCCATCGGTCTTTTTCAGGGTTTCCTGCGCGACACTTCAGTGCAAATCTTTGGCGCCGAAGGTGGCGGCGAAGGCGAGGTGCCACGCACAGCAGCAACTCTGTCGAAAGGGAAAACCGGTCTTTTCCAGGGCACTTATAGCTACTGCCTGATGGACGACCAAGATGAACCCACAACTTCCTATTCCATTGCCGCCGGCCTCGACTACCCGGGCATCAGCCCGCAACATGCTCATCTCAAAGACAGCCAACGCGCAAACTATTATCTCATTACCGACCAGGAGGCGGTGGATGCTTACATCATGCTTTCGCGCATGGAGGGCATTATTCCAGCCATCGAATCGGCACATGCCGTGGCCTTGGCCATAAAACTGCTCAGAGACAAAAAACAGCTGGCCATCGTCAACCTATCGGGTCGGGGCGACAAAGATGTAGAGCGTAAACTTGAGAATTTTATCTACAAGAAATTTGTGTAAGGAATTGATGGATTTCTTTGTTTAGGCCGGGTTACCACATGCTATCAATCTGACATTTGCTCAGGAGGAGAAATATTTTTCGGGAAACGTTTGGAGATTTGGAAACAATATCTACATTTGCAGCCGCTTAGTAAAAAGCACACGTTCTGAAAAATATTCCTCCTTAGCTCAGTTGGTTAGAGCATCTGACTGTTAATCAGAGGGTCGCTGGTTCAAGTCCAGCAGGGGGAGCTTCAAAATCAAGGGCTTACGGGTTAAAATCTGTGAGCCTTTTTTTGTTGGTGCAAACAATGTCGCACTACCGTAAAGATCTAAAAGAATACTACCAGAAAAAAATACTCCCTACAAGCTTGTAGAAAACCGTCAGCCCCTAACTTCATCATTATGTTTGCAGCAAAATCATTAACACACAAAATTATGCCGACGAAAAACGCAAAAACCTATTGCCTGGTTTGATATTAAAACTATTCCTGACGCCGGCTTTTGAAATTGCCATTACTTTTGCAGAAATTTTTTAAAAACAAAAAAGTTATCGATACATGAAGAAGATATTAGGAATGGGCAACACGCTGGTGGATATCATGGTGCGCGTCCCCGACGAGAAGTTACTGCATGCCTTCGAATTGGAAAAAGGCGGGATGCGGCTGGTGGACGCCGGATTTATCCAGCAGCTCATCAACGCCTGCGAGATTTATCCCTCGGAGAAGGCACCCGGCGGATCAGCCGCCAACACCATCAACGGGCTTTCTAATCTGGGGCTGTCCACAGGTTTCATAGGCAAAGTTGCCAACGACATCAATGGCACTTTTATGAGGGACGACATGATCAGCAACAACATCCACCCGATGCTGCTGCGTGGCCAAGCGCCCACAGGCGTTGCGCTGGCGCTGGTCACCCCCGACGCCGAGCGCACTTTTGCCGTCAACCTGGGGTGTGCCATCGAGCTGGCTCCCGACGACATCCACTCCGAAATGTTTCATGGCTACAGCATCTTTCATATCGAAGGCTACCTGGTGCAAAATCACGACCTGCTGCGCACCGCCGTGACCATGGCCAAAGAAAACGGCGTGAAAGTTTCGCTCGACCTGGCCAGCTTTGATGTGGTGCGCGACAACGAAAGTTTCCTGCGCGAAATCCTGACAAACTATGTAGATATCGTTTTTGCCAACGAAGACGAAGCACGCGCTTTTACAGGCAAAGAACCCACCGACGCCCTGCATGCACTGGCCAACCTGTGTGAAATGGCCATTGTGAAAACCGGCAAAACCGGCTCGATGGCAAAGCATGATGGAGTTGTACACCAAATAGGCATCCTCCCGGCCACCAGCATCGACACCACCGGAGCTGGCGATTTGTATGCCGCCGGTTTCCTTTACGGAATGGTGAATGACCTGTCGCCCGCCAAATGTGGGCAAATTGGTGCTTTGCTGGCGGGCAAAGTAATCGAAGTAATGGGCGCCAAGCTGCCCCCCGCCACCTGGAAGCTGATCAACGCACAGGTGAAAGAGATCGTGGGTGCTCCAAAAAAATGAAGGTTGTGTCCTAATAATTACCGGATGGTGACGTTAGAGTGTTTGTCCAAAAAAAAAAGTAAAACACTAAAGCACACACAATGGTAGCAAGCATTTTATTACAGATGGGACAAGCCGGCCAGATGCTGGGCGACACCACCATGGCTGCACAAAGCGGCGAGATAAGCATGTCGCTGTGGGATTTGGCGCTCAAAGGCGGATGGATCATCGCCATCCTGGCACTGTTCTCAATCATCGCCATCTACATCTTCATCGAGCGGTTTCTCACCATCAACAACGCCTCGCGCGAAGACACCAACTTTATGAACCACATCCGCGACTTCATTCACGATGGTAAGATAGATGCCGCCCTGGCTATGTGCCGCAAAACAGCCAACCCGATAGCACGGATGATCGAAAAAGGATTGCTGCGCATTGGCAAGCCCCTCAACGACATCAATGCAGCCATCGAAAATGTAGGCAAACTTGAGGTGTCGCGGCTCGAAAAAAATATTGCCGCTTTGGCCACCATTGCCGGCGCAGCTCCTATGCTCGGTTTTCTGGGCACCGTTATCGGGATGATTCGTGCTTTTTACGATATGTCGATGGCCGGCAACAACATCGACATTGCGTTGCTCTCGAGCGGAATTTATCAGGCCATGGTCACCACTGTTGCCGGGCTTATCGTGGGCATCCTGGCGTTTATCTGTTATAATATTCTGGTAGCCCGCGTCGAAAAGCTGGTTTTCAAACTCGAAGCCCGCGCCACCGAATTTATGGACGTGCTTAACGAGCCGGTGGCTTAGGAATTAAATGTTTTTAAATTATGGCGATAAAAACCCGAAATAAGCGCAGCATCGAATTCAGCACGGCCTCCATGTCGGATCTGGTATTTCTGCTGTTGATATTTTTTATGCTCACCAGCACACTGGTGGCACCCAATGCCATCAAACTTTTGCTTCCGCAAAGCAAAAGTAAAACGCTGGCAACCCAGACGGTGACGGTGTATATTAATGATAAAGCTGAATATTTTATTGGCGAAAATCCGGTGGCAGCACAACAATTGGAGCCGCTGCTCAGCCAGGCGCTGGCCGGACAAGCCGAAGGCTCGGTGGTGCTGCGCAGCGACGAAACGGTAGCCGTCCAGTATATCGTTAATGTGATTGATGCTGTAAATAAAGTCAACGAGAAATACAGCACCCGCCACAAAGTGATTTTGGCCACCCGACCCGGATAGTCTGCGGGTGTAAAGTCGAAGAGTTATTTATTAATGAATAATAAAAAAAAATACAGCTCAAGTGCGCTCGTGGGAACCATTGTATTCCACGGTTTGCTTGTGGTAATATTGCTGATCATGGCGCTGCGCACACCGCTGCCGCTTCCGGGCGAGGAGGGCGTGGAGGTAAGTCTGGGCTACGACCCGACGGGCAGCGGTCTGGAGCAACCCAAAAAGCTGCAGCCCATCAGTCGCGTACAACCCGTGGTGTCGCCACCACCAAAGCCACGCGAAATTGTTACACAAAACACCGAAGAAGCACCAGCCATCGAAGAGGTGAGCAAACCCAAAGAGCAACCAAAAGAAAAACCAAAAGAACAGCCGGCAGAGCAGCCTGTGGAAGAGGTGAAGCCGCCCGAGCCAAAAGTAAATCCCAAAGCTCTTTACACCCCACAAAAGACCGACGCTACCGAGTCGGGCACACAGGGCGACGGCACCAAAGCCGCCGACCAGGGCAAAGAGACAGGCTCACCCGACAGCCGCAAAGCCGAAGGCAACGCACAAGCCGGCGACGGAATCTCTTTCGATCTGGAAGGGCGCGGCTCTATACATCTGCCCAAACCTGCCTACAATTCGCCCGAACAGGGACGCGTGGTGGTGAAGATATGGGTAAACAAACAAGGTAAGGTAACGCGCGTGCAGACCGGCATAAAAGGCACTACCATTGCCGACCTTAAGCTTCAACAGCTCGCCGCCGATGCTGCACAAAAGGCGGTATTTACACCCAATCCCAACGCCGCAGACCTGCAAACCGGAACCATTACCTATAACTTTTTACGACGGAATTGATTTGTTGAAATTAACAACTGCTCATGTGCGGATTGCTCATACTCGTTTTTATCTTTCCCTCTTCATTTCCAATACCCTTATTCTTTTACGGCACCCAGCCTGCTTTCGATTCGTTCCAGATGTTCCGCTTTTGCCCGGGGAAACCATTGCTGCAGGCGGACACGGGCATTTTGTTTTACTTCATCGGTGATGTAATGCGACACCTGCGAGAGTGCAAACATGAGAACGGCCAGGTCGTCGGTGAAGCCTGCCACCAAAGCAATATCGGGGATGATGTCCATCGGCAGGATGAAATATCCAAGCGCAGCAGCAATGCCGGCTTTGGCTTTGATGGGAACACTGCTGCTTTGCATCAGATAGTACAGCAGCAAGGCCGCATGCACCACCTGCAGCCCGGCGCGACGCGAATAACTTTTGATCTTTTTCCAAAAGCCCTCTTCCGTAAAGAAACGGGCTATTTGTTTATCGTTTTTCAAGGGTTGACTTTTTTAGTAAAAATTTAAACGGAGCAGTTAAATCAATTATTCTGCCAAACAAGAGCCGGGCATATCTCCCAACCAGGGTAAGCAGGATTTTAATAAAGAAGCCCGCCGCCACCAATGATCAGCCGGATGAAAGGGCCCGAAATACTGGTATTGGTACCATCGGTAAACGAATAATCATCCAAGCGCCATTCGTCGGTGTCGAATGCCAGCAAATACCCGGCGCGTACTCCAACGACAAATCCGCCGGTGCCTTGCTGCGTACGATCTGCAAAAACAAACAAATCGGCACCCACCGAAAAATTGAGCATAAAACTGCCTTTGCTAAGCTCTGCCTGCTGATGCGGATTATCGAGCACCTCTTGCAAGGAGGCGGTAGCTGCGTTACGGTCGATAATGGTCACCGAATATCCGCCGCCACCGATCCCCAGAATCGGATACACGGTGTACAACGGGCGCTGCAACACAATGTAGCCGGCATTGAAAAATCCCATGCCTCCGCTGTGCCGCACCGAGAAATTTTCGTTGGCTGTTCTGCTGCCGATAAGCCCATTACCCTCACCACCAATCAAAAATCGCCGAAAAATATAGTGCCCGCCGCCACCCAAACTTACCGAACCATTGTTGATTTCGGGAATACCCGCTTGGACAAAGGCGTTGTTAAGATCATTAAAATCCATAAACGAATATCCAGCCTGAAAATAGCCGATACCGCCATATACTTTCGCTGGTGGCTCATCGGACTGGGAAAACGCTTGTGACGTTGCGACAAACGAAAATATCATCACCAGCATGATCAATGGTTTTGCATTCATAATCAGGTATTTTTTGATGTAATAGAACATGTCTAACCTTTTTGGTCTGTAACAAAAATAACCCCTGCGAAACAGTTTTGTTCTATTTTTGCCCGATGATAAATAACGAAGACCTTTTCAAAAAGATCATAGCCCATGCCCGCGAGTATGGGTTTGTGTTTCAATCGAGTGAGATTTACGACGGCCTTAGCGCAGTGTATGATTACGGCCAGATGGGTGTAGAACTCAAAAATAATATCAAAACCTATTGGTGGAAAGCCATGGTGCAATACCACGAAAACATTGTGGGACTTGACACCGCCATTTTTATGCACCCCACCACCTGGAAGGCTTCGGGACACGTGGATGCTTTCAGCGATCCGATGATCGATAACAAAGACTCCAAAAAACGTTACCGTGCCGACGTGCTCGTAGAAGATTATCTGGCCAAACTGGAAGATAAAATTAATAAAGAGGTAGAAAAAGCGGCCAAACGTTTTGGCGACAGCTTCGACCAGCAACAATACCTGACCACCAACCCGCGCGTGATGAAATACGCCGAACAGATTCAGGAGATAAAACAACGCCTCTATCAGTCGATGGAAAATGACGACCTGGTGGCTATGAAGCAACTGATCGAGGATTTGGAAATAGCCTGCCCCATCTCCGGCACCCGCAACTGGACCGACGTGCGGCAGTTCAACCTGATGTTTTCCACGCAGATGGGGTCGCTCGGCGACAGCGCCAACACCATTTATCTGCGGCCGGAAACAGCACAGGGAATATTTGTCAACTATCTGAACATACAGAAAACCGGCCGCATGAAGATTCCTTTTGGCATCGCGCAGATCGGCAAAGCTTTTCGCAACGAAATTGTGGCGCGCCAGTTTATCTTCCGCATGCGCGAGTTTGAGCAGATGGAGATGCAGTTTTTTGTGCGCCCCGGCACCGAGCTTGAGTGGTTCGACTATTGGAAAAACCAACGCATGCAGTGGCATCTGAGCCTGGGCATCCCCGCCGAAAACTACCGCTTCCACGAACACGAAAAGCTGGCACATTATGCCAACGCAGCTTTCGACATCGAATACAATTTCCCTATCGGATTTAAAGAATTGGAAGGCATCCATTCCCGCACCGATTTTGACCTGGGCGCACATCAAAAGTTTTCGGGGAAGAAGCTGCAATATTTCGATCCGGAGCTTAACGAAAGCTATGTGCCTTACGTGGTGGAAACTTCCATTGGCCTCGACCGTACTTTCCTGGCTGTGCTTTCGTACGCTTATCGCGAAGAAACCCTCGAAGATGGCTCCGAGCGCACCGTGCTGCATATCCCGCCGGTGCTTGCTCCTGTAAAGGCTGCCGTGTTACCGCTCGTCAAAAAGGAAGGCCTGCCCGAAAAAGCCCGCGAAATATTCGACGCACTCAAGATGGATTACCTGTGCCAGTACGACGAAAAAGACGCCATCGGCCGACGCTACCGCCGCCAGGACGCCATCGGGACTCCCTACTGCATCACTGTGGATCACCAAACCCTCGAAGACAACACCGTGACCATTCGCGAACGCGACTCGATGAAACAGGAAAGAATCAGCATCGACGAGGTTTCGGGAATCATCGCAAAACGCATCAAAGAGAATAGGTAGGAAATGTCTGAAAATCCGATATTTTTATAACAAAGGAGCAAAAATCAAAATACCAATTTTAGAACTTCTTAACTGTTAATTGTTATTCAGAGAGTTACAATTCTCTTATCCCAATTCACATTGTCGCCAATACAAGTTTCTACTAAAGAAATATTTTCAGATTGCATTTTGTGTTTTCAAGCTGATAAGGATATTTATGAGATTTCTCTCCGCCGGGTGGCGGATCGAAATGACCTCGCGCAAACGCTAGTGGGAGGGGAGAGGGATCGGGCGTGTAGCGCCCGATCCCTCTCCCCCATAGTCACAATCACCGTTGTCACCTTGAAGGAGCTTGCGACTGAAAGGTCTGTTTAATACTTAGGTTTTCAGTCTCTTATAAAAATCTGTCATTGGTACCGGACGAGGCACAGCCTCGTCCAAACCCGGGACTTTCCAATGTCATTAAATATTATACGATGCCATCGGACAAAAACAAACCAAAACATCCGATTGCGTTGGACAAATAGAAAGGTCTCCCTGTTTTTTTAAAGTCCCTATCAAAAAACGCATTGTGAACGGTTTCATTATCTGCAAGTAAAACAACGCGTTATTGTTTTTTGATTGTCGACATATGATGTTGTTTGTGATTGTTGGCTCCGGATACCGATGGTTGTTTAGTGTTCGTTTGGGTTTGCCAGCATTCAATTTCTAACGTTCTTTTACATTGGTAATCGTAATAATATTTTTGCACGGTGCGATATGTCCGGCGATTCATATCCGATGTAGTTTTTTATTAATAAAATGAATGAGATAAAAAATAGAATTATGACCATTTTAATCAGAAATGTCAAAAACGTTTTTTTTGCGCTTATCGCAATGTCCGCTCTCTTTTTGGGATCCTGCGACAAAGACAACGACCGCAACCCGCCCACACTGCAATTGATGAGCGGCGCCAACTACACCGCCGAGGGCACCGTGGCAGCCATTGGCCAGCCGTTGTATTTTGGGATAGATGCGCAGGGCGGCGACGCCAACATCACCAACTTTACCGTGAAAATCAAAACCAGCCACGGCACCCGCACCCTGCTCGATTCGGGTCTTAATGTGCGCAACTTTACCGTAAACGAAACATTCTTCCAGGGTGTGGAGGATACCGCGCAGTGGATTTTTACGGTGATGGACAAAAACCGTCTCACCGATTCCAAAACGCTGACGATTTACAAAGACCCCAACTCTACTTTTGGCGGCATCCGCCACTATCCTTCCATAGTGATGGGAATGGACGAAAACACCCAAATCGGCCATTTTATGGATCCCGCGACAGGTCATGTTTACATGCTCGATTCTGCCACCATCATGCAATCCGCCATCGATATTGTAGCTTATTTTAAAATGTCGGAAGACAACGGCGTACTGCTTCCCTCGCCCACCTTTTCATCGCCGGGCGAAGATGGTGATGCCGTGCTGGAATTTTATCCCGAGCTGGAGCAGTGGCAAACGCGCAACTACACCAAATACGACATCCGCGCCAACAACGGCGTAACACCACAGGCTTTCGAGAATGCCCACAACGACAGCCTGCTCATCGTTTCCTACGACGACGTGTGGGGAAAACGAAAATACAAATGGGCCGTCGCCGGAACCATCATCCCTTTTATGACCCAACAAGGCAAAAAAGGATTGATACGCGTGATACATGCCGACGAGCAAGCCACAGGAGTTATCGAATTTGAAATGAAAATTCAGTATTAATTATTAAACATAAAAACAGTATCAAATGAAAAAACAAATCTTTACCATTGCTTTGGCCTTGATGGCGATGTTTGCCTTTGGCCAGGAAACCATTACCGGATGGGACTTTCCCGTCAACAGCGGCGCCGACAGCCTCAACGCCAATATGGGCACCGAACAAAACCAGCGTTACGACATCCGCATGGAAAACGACGCCGGAAATGATGGCATGATAAGCCTCACCGAAGGTTTTGAAACTTACGCCGCCACCACCGATGGCTGGGACAACGGAATAGAAAGTAAATATTGGTCGGTAAAATTTAAAGCCAGCGGTTACAAAAACTTTAAAGTCTCCTCGATGCAATTCAGCGATGCCGACATGCCAGGCCCGCGCGACTGGAAAATGCAATACCGCCTTAGCAACCAGGAATCCTGGACCAACATCCCCAACGGAGAAGTTACCGCAGCCAACGACTGGAGCACTGCACATGTAACCAATTTGCCTCTGCCCGCCGAAACCAACAATCCTTCGGGTTCGGTATATGTGCGCTGGGTGGTTACCTCCAATACCGACATCAACGGCAACGAGCTGCTCTCTACGGGCATCAGCAAAATCGACAACATCCTGGTAACAGCAATGCCCATCGTCGATGCCGACACCCTTACGGGATGGACATTCCCCACCGGCAGCGCAGACGACCTGAATGCCAACCTGGGTACCGAACAAAATATGCGCTACGACATACGCCAGGAAAACGAAGCGGGCGAGACAGGCACTATTACCTTTCCGGAAATTAGTCCTGTCGAATGGGTAGCTTCAGCACAAAGCTGGGCAAACGGTGCCAACGACAAATTCTGGTCGATAAAGTTTAAAGCTGCCGACTACCGCAACTTCCGCGTTTCGTCGATGCAAAGCTCCTCATTAGATGGCCCCGCAAACTGGAAACTGCAATATCGCCTAAGCGGACAAGACGACTGGACCGACCTCCCCGGCGGCCAAATTAGCGTGGCCGACAACTGGAACACAGGCACCGTTACCGATTTGGCAATTCCCGACGAAGCCAACTATCCCGAAGGCTCCGTATTTGTTCGTTGGATTATGAGCGACAACGTGGCGGTAAATGGCGCCGACGTTACTACTGCCGGCATCAGCATGATCGACAACATCCTGATCACGGGCGTATCGCCAACCGGCATCGAGCAGACCATTGCAATCCGTCAGGAAATGGTTTACCCCAACCCCTGCCAGGGCCAGCTTTTCGTTAGCCCGCAGAGCAGTGCTGCTAAATATGCCATCTACAGCATCACCGGCCAGCTCGTGGATGCAGGCACCATCAGCAATGGCGGCATTACCATCCCACAGCAAACCAAAGGAATGCATGTGGTTACACTTTTCGATGCTGCCGGCCAGCGCCTGAGCAGCTCCAAAATTGTGATTGAATAATTTTGTTTTTAATAAAACATTTTTCCTGAACGCTGCAAGAAGCAGAGGCTCTTGCAGCGTTCATTCTTCATGGTTTTTATTTTTTATTAAAAAAATAACCCCACCAAACTTACTACTGCTTCCCCGATGCTCCGATTACTATTCCAATCTTCCGTCGTTTTTTTCCTTTTCATTGTTTCGCTTTCGCTAAATGGGCAAACCCTTCAGGGCAGCGTTACCAGCGACGACGGGCAGCCATTGCCGGGTGCTAATGTGATAATGACCGGGTCGGGGCGGGGCGCCGTTACGGATGCCAACGGAAAGTACCTTTTGCGCACCAGCGCACAGGGAACAGCAGAAGTAAAGGTGAGTTTTATGGGCTACCTTACCGCCCGCCGCAAAGTAGATTTCAGCCAGGCCGACACCATCCGGCTCGACGTGCAGCTTGAGCGCGATGCCATCATGGCCGAGGCTGTGGAGATAAAAGCTGAGGCAGAATTGCGCCCGATGCGCGCTCCCGTGCGGCTGGAGGTTATCACCAGCAAACAAATAGAGGCGCTGCCGGCGCAAAGCATCGACCAGGCCATGATCACTTCGCCGGGCGTAAACGTAAACCGCGACTATGGCATCTACAGCGACAAAGCTGTGGTATCGTTGCGTGGCCAAAGCGGCAGCAACCAGTCGCGCACGCTGGTGCTGGTGGATGGCATCCCCGTCAACAAATCCGATGGCGGCAGCGTGAACTGGAATTTTATCCAGCCCGAACACGTGGAACGCATCGAAATTACCAAAGGGCCGGCGTCGGCTATGTACGGCAGCAGCGCGATGGGCGGCGCCATCAACATCATCACCAGCCGTCCGCAGCAACCCTTGCAGGTGGTGGCCGAAGCCGAAGCCGGCCAATGGAAAACCCTGGGCAGTCGTCTGAAAGTAGCCGGCACCAGCGCCGACACTTCCAAACGAATGTTTTGGTACGAAGTGAACGGCATGTTGCGCCGCAGCGACGGATACATCAACCAACCCGAAGAAACCATGCTGCTCTACGATTCGGTGGTGGTGCCTTCGTTTCTGCGCGAAGAAGCTGCACAAATGAAAGCTGGCACACAGATTAATAACCATCATCAAATCGAAGCCGAAGTCTCTTTTTACAACGATAAACGCGGACGCGGCATCAAAATCTACGAAGACGACGGCTCCTGGTCGTCGCATCAAACCATCTTTAGCAAACTGGCCTACAACGGCCTGACAGGAAAAACCAGGCTGCGCGGCAAGCTTTTCCTGCTGCGCGAAAACTATTACCGCGTCAACGAATATTTTAGCGAAGGCGAATACATCCTGTATGATGTAGAAAGCAAACGCACCGATGCCGGGCTTTTGCTAAACGCATCGCGTAGTCTGGGTAGCCATCACCAGCTTACGTGGGGCGGCGAACTTCGGCTGGGCAGCGTGGATGCCGCCGACATTTACTACACCGCCTCCGACAAAATCGACAACGAAGGCAGGATGGATATGGCCGGCCTTTTTGTGATGGACGAGATAACGCTCATCGACGAACAGTTGCGCATAAATGCAGGCATCAGGCTCGACGGAGCGCATTTTTACGATGGCGTTTATACCATTTCTGACCCATCCTATTCTTTGGAATACCTGGCCGGATTTACCGACACGCTAATGACCGACCACCAGTGGTTTGCTGTAAATCCCAAGCTCTCGGCAAGTTGGCTTTTTGGCGGCAATACCCGGATTTATGTTTCGGCAGCGCGTGGTTTCAGGGCGCCGGTGCTCGACGATCTCTGCCGCTCCGGACGGCGCAAAAATGGCTTCCGCATCGCCAACCCCGATTTAAGTCCTGAATACCTCACCAGCTTCGAGGCAGGCTTCGACCACCGCTCGGCGTCGGGCTGGTATGCCGGCATCACCGCTTTCTACTCGCACGGCACCGACTATATGTATGCCGTGAGCACCGGCGACTCTGTGGATATGGGCTACACCATCAGCCCGGTGTACCAAACGCAAAATATCAGCGGCGTAGAAATTGCCGGCATCGAAGCAGAAGTGTCCGGGAAGATTACCAACAACATCATGGTGTTCGCAAACTATACACGCAACTTTACCCGCATCACCGATTTTACACCCAAAACTGTCGCCGACCCCGACCTTACCGGAAATCATCTTACCGACGTCCCCGACCATCATGCCAACGCAGGCATCAACTGGATAAACAAGTGGGTGCATGTAAACGTCACCGGAAAATATACCGGAAAACGCTGGATCAACGACCGCAACATCCCCGACGTCACCTACATCCTCGCACCGCAGTATCCGGCCTGGTTTAACATCGACATTAAAATCCAAAAACAAATTACAAAACATTGGCTGGTTTCACTCTCGGCACAAAACCTCCTCGATGAGGTGCACATCAACGATGGTGGCTACAAAACGCCCGGCAGGTTTATCATCGGTAAAATTGCCTGGCAGTTGTTTTAGAGGGTAGAAGGTAGAGGTTGGAAATTAGAGGGTAGAAGTTAGAGGCGGAGGGTACGTGGTGGCAAGCAGTGGTCATGAGGCATGATTTTCGTCGAAGGCAGCTTATCGTTCGTTTTTATTTTTACAGGCTGTGCCTGTTGGTGATCGGCGCTCAAGGCTGATAGAGATTGGCAGCGCATTTTTCATAATAAAAAAGCTGTTTTCCGGTTTTGATACCTTTACAACCTTTACAGGATATGATATTATTTGAAGAGGCTCTCGAAATAGTCACCGGCGCTGCCCGGCTGTTATCTGCCACACCAGTACCTCTGGCGCAGGCGCATGGCAGGGTACTGGCACAGGATGTTTTCTCGGATATGGACATGCCTCCTTTCGACAAATCGGCGATGGACGGCTATGCCTGCCGCCGCGCCGACCTGGACAAGCCGCTCGAGGTGATCGAAATAATTCCGGCGGGCGTAGTTCCCGCTAAAATGATTGCCCCCGGCACCTGCGCCAAACTGATGACCGGCGGCATGTTGCCACAAGGCGCCGACATGGTGATGATGGTGGAAGATACCGAGCCTGCCGGCGAAAACAAAATCCGCTTTACCGGCACCAAATCTTCCGACAACTTTTGCCTTGCTGGAGAAGACATACGAGAGAATGATCTTGTGTTAAAGAGGGGCACCCTGCTGCGTCCGCAACACATCGCCATACTGGCATCGGTGGGATGTGCGGGACCGCTTGTTTACGATCAGCCTGTGATGGGCGTACTTTCTACGGGCGATGAACTGGTGGAGCCGCATCAGAAGCCGGCACCCTCGCAGATACGCAACAGCAATGCCGCCCAGTTGATGGCACAAATTGATAATATCGGCGCAAAGCCTCAATATTTTGGGATCGTTGCTGACACGCTGGCGGCTACCCGCGAAGCCATAGAAGGAGCTATTGATAAATGCAATATTCTCCTGCTTTCCGGCGGCGTTTCTATGGGCGATTTCGACTATGTGCCGCAGGTGCTGCACGAAACCGGTTTTGAAGTACTTTTCAAAAGTATTGCCGTGCAGCCTGGGCGCCCAACAGTTTTTGCCCGCAAGGGAAATATGTATCTTTTTGGGCTGCCGGGCAATCCGGTATCGTCGTTTGTGCAGTTTGAGTTGCTGGTGAAGCCGCTCATACTTGCATTGATGGGTTCAAAATATTCTCCCGTGCAGCTACTTCTGCCTATGGGAACCACTTTCACCAGGCGCAATACCAGGCGTAAATCGTTTATTCCTGTGGTAATTAAGCAGGGGAAAGTGTTTCCGGTGGATTACCACGGTTCGGCCCATATCCATGCTTATGTGGAGGCACACGGAATCGTTTCGGTTGAGATTGGTAAAACCACCATAGCTGAGGGGGAGCTTGCGGATGTACGACTTATATAACCGGAAGATCAACTATCTGCGCATTTCCGTTACGGATCGCTGCAACCTGCGCTGCCGCTACTGTATGCCTGCCGAGGGCATCCCGCTGCTGGAGCACGACGAGATTTTAAACTTTGATGAGATCGTCGATTTTACGCGGGTAGCGGTCGGGATGGGTATTAATAAAGTTCGCATCACAGGTGGTGAACCGCTGGTGCGCAAAGGAATTGTAGAGCTTACGCAAATGTTGGCTTCGATAGCGGGCATCGACGATTTGGGCATGACCACCAACGGCATTTTTCTGGATCGTTTTGCCCAACCGCTGGCCGATGCCGGTTTGCACCGTGTAAATATTAGTTTGGATACTTTGGATGAAGAAAAATACCACCAGATAACGCGGCGTGGGAAACTGTCGGATGCACTGCGCGGTATTACTGCTGCCGATCAGGCAGGATTGCATCCCATAAAATTAAATTGTGTGGTGAAAAAAAACGGCCATGAACCCGACGCGGAATCGGTGCGGCAGTTTGCCGAAGCGCATGGCTACCAGGTGCGTTACATCCCGCAGATGGATCTGGCCGAAGGAACTTTTGGCCGCGTGCAGGGTGGCGAAGGTGGAAACTGCACCCGTTGCAATCGCCTGCGCCTCACCTCCGACGGGAAAATTCTGCCTTGTCTTTTCAGCAATATCAACTACGACATTCGTGCGCTGGGCGCTAAAAAAGCCATCGAAATGGCATTGAAAAATAAGCCCCTTTCGGGGACAACAAATAAAACAAGCTGCTTTAGTAACATTGGAGGATAAGATGCAGGAACTTTCGCATACCAACGCCAGCGGCAAAGCCCGCATGGTGGATGTGGGCGGCAAGCCCGACCAGGTGCGCACCGCCACGGCACAGGGTTTTATCAGGCTAAAGCCTGAAACCGTAACGCTGATTCGTGAAAATAAGATGAAGAAAGGCGAGGTGCTAACGGTGGCCGAAATAGCCGGGGTAATGGCCGGTAAAAAAACCAGCGAACTAATCCCACTCTGCCATCCGCTTGCCATCACCAAAATGGAAGTGGCCGCCGAAGTCGTTGATGAGGGCGTAAAAGTATTGGCATTGGCACGATGCACCGGGAAAACCGGCATCGAGATGGAAGCCATTACCGCGGTGAGCATCGCCCTGGTGACGATATGGGATATGTGTAAGGCTGTTGACAAAGAGATGCAGATCGGCGATATCCGCCTGATTTCTAAAACCAAAGAATAGCATTGCGCAATGTGGCGGGGTTTTATTATTTTATCAATAGCTATAATGTTTGCAGTGCCTGCTGCGCAAGGGCAACTTAATGTGCAGTATTTTATTAATAAAGGCATCAATGAATTTTACAGGGAACAATACACCGATGCCATTTTCACTTTCAATACGCTCATCCGGTCGCGTCCCGATCTGGCGGAGCCGCACATCTGGCGCGGCCGGGCCAAACTGGCGCTGGAAGATCTGCGTGGCGCTGAGTTCGACTTTACGCGCGCCGTAATGCTCGACTCGTACAATCCTGAGGCGTACTATTATCGGGGCGTTGTCAAGAGCAATCTGTACGATTACCACAGCGCGTTGAAAGATTATGAAAAATCGCTGGAACGCCGCCCCAACAACCCGGAGGTTTTCTTTAGCCGTGGCACCACACGGCTCCGCATGAAAGATTATAAGGGCGCCATCCGCGACTACGACACGCTGCTGCTACTCCGTCCCGACATCGAGGAGGCCTTCCTGAACCGCGCCCTGGCCAAAGCCAACCTGGAGCGCTACGAAGATGCCATCAAAGATTGTAATCAGGCCATCCGCATCAATATGTTTTATGTAGAAGCTTTTATACAACGTGGCCTCTTCCGCAACGAAACGGGAAACTTTCAGGAAGCGATGGAAGACTTTGACCAGGCCATAAAACTCGACGAGAACAAGCCGCTGGCCTATTTTTATCGCGCGGCAGCGTCTATCAAAACCGGTGACACGCTGCAGGCTTTCGACGATTTCAACAAAGTGCTGCGCCTCGACCCCGACAACGACCTGACACTTTACAACCGCGCTTTGATTTATCTGCAATGGGAACAATATGACGAGGCACGCGAAGATCTGCGTGCAGTGCTCAGGCTCAACTCAGTGAATTTATACACCTGGTACAACCTGGGCATCACCAATATGCGGCTCGAAAATTATGAAGAAGCCAAAGAAAACTTTACCTCAGCCATCGAAATTTTTCCTGACTTTGCCGCTGCCTATATGAGCCGCGCTGCCGCCTGGCAGGAAGCAGGCGACAACGAGCAGGCGCGTGCCGACTACGAAACAGCCATCGCCATCATCAACGCCGTAAACTCCGGCGAAGACTATGGCCAACTCAACAGCTACTACTCGGCCGACTCAGCGTATCTGCAGAAAATCATCGAGTTCGATGCCGACTTCAACGCCAATAATGGCACCGATGGCAAAATCCAAAACCAGCGAGTGCTCATACAATTGTTGCCCAACTTTACCATTCAGTTTATTGCCACTGAAGAGGTAATTGCCGCACGCCGCAAAACGGGCTACCATTATCCGCCGCTCGATACGTTAAAAACATCCGTCAAAAATATCGGCGCCGGAATTAGCGCTAAGCAATATACCCTCACCAAAAACGTGATCCGTCGTCTGGATCAGGTTACCGACAGCGTCGGTTGGTTCAATCCGTTTGATGCCGATAATTATCTCATCATCGGCATCTACAACGCCATGATGATGAACTATAACGAGGCGATGACGGCTTTCGACCGTGCCATTGAGCTGCGCCCCGATTTTCAGGCGGCCTTGTTCAACCGCGCCAATGTGCGTTTTGAACTGATCGAGCACCAGTTTGCCATGGCACAATCGGCGCCGCAGATCACCATTACGCCACTGCAGGCGTCGGGCGCTGTTGCTGACCAGCAGCCCGGACTTCCTGACTTTGCGCCTGTCGTCGATGATTTTTCGCGCGTGATTGCCCTCGACCCAAGAATGAGTTTTGCCTGGTACAACCGCGGCAACATCAAAAACCGGATGCGCGACTTTGAGGGGGCGCTGGCCGACTATACCCACGCCCTCACCCTCAACCCCGATTTTGCGGAAGCTTATTACAACCGTGCCCTGACGCTGATATACCTGCGCCGCACCGCCGATGCCTGCTACGATCTAAGCAAAGCCGGCGAGCTGGGCGTGCAAGAGGCGTACAATGTCATCAAGCGGTATTGTGGCAGGTAGGTGCTTTGTGTACTCTGTGGTTTACTATTGGCAGACTAAAAAAATACAGAAACCGCAGAGGAAACAGAGAAAACAGCAATTTTCCCCTATGGGTTCTCAGCGTCTTCTCTGCATCCTTTGCGGTTAAATTCTTTAGTGATTAAAAAAATACAGAAACCGCAGAGCTATCAGAGAAAACAGCAATTTTTTTCCTCTGTGTACTCTGTATCTTCTCCGTGTCCTCTGTGGTTTATTTCTTTAGTGATTAAAAAACAAATACAGAATCCGCAGAGCTAACAGAGAAAACAGCAATTTTTTTCCTCTGTATACTCTGTGGCTCCTCTGTGTCCTCTGTGGTTTATTTCTTTAGTTATTAAAAACAAATACAAAACCGCAGAGAGAACAGAGAAGAAGCCAACATTTTCCCCTCTGCGTTCTCAGCGTCTTCTCCGCGTCCTTTGCGGTTAATTTCTTTAGTGATTGAAAATCAAATACAGAAACCGCAGAGAGAACAGAGAAAACAGCAATTTTTTTCCTCTGTGTACTCTGTGGCTCCTCTGTGTCCTCTGTGGTTAATTTCTTTAGTGATTAAAAAACAAATACAGAATCCGCAGAGCTAACAGAGAAAACAGCAATTTTTTTCCTCTGTGTACTCTGTGGCTCCTCTGTGTCCTCTGTGGTTTATTGCTTTAGTGATACGCTGGCTGATTAACCCCGAAAGCATTAAGTTTGCCGCATGAAAATCCTCCACACCTCCGACTGGCATATCGGCCAGCGACTTTATGGCAACGACCGCCACAACGAACACCGGATGTTTTTCGACTGGCTGCTGCAGTTTATCCGCGCCGAACAAGTGGATGTGCTGCTTGTGTGCGGCGACATCTTCGACATGGCCTACCCCAGCAACCAGGCGCTGCGCAGCTATTACCAGTTTTTGCGCGAGATTTCCGAAACATCGTGCCGTCAGGTCATCATCACAGGTGGCAACCACGACTCGGTGGGCACGCTGGAGGCGCCGCGTGAGGTGCTTCAGGTGCTCAATGTTACCATCGTGGCCGGCGCTCCCGACAACCAGCAGGACGAAATTATTGAGTTGCGGGATAAAGCGGGAAACATTCAGGCTGTGGTGGGCGCGGTGCCTTTTCTGCGCGACACAGACATCCGCATTCCGGCGGCCGGCGAATCCTCCAACGAACGGATTGAAGCCGTGCGGCAGGGCATCCTGAACCACTACCGCCGGCTTGCTGATCTTATGTTGCCGTATCGTGAGCAGAACATCCCGCAAATTGTAACCGGCCACCTTTACATGCAAGGGTCGCGCCTGTCGGAAAGTGAGCGCGACCTGCAGATCGGCAACCAGGCCGGCGTAAGTGCGGCGGCGTTTCCGGCTGCTTTCGACTACTACGCCCTCGGACACATCCATTGCCCGCAAACCATCAGCACCTCGCCCGTGGTAGAATATTGCGGATCGCCGCTACCATTGAGCTTCAGCGAACAACACGACACCAAGTCGATGCGCCTGCTCACAGTGAAAAATGGTAAGCTCTCGCACCAAAAAATTCCGATCCCCCTCTTCAGGGAGATAAAAACCATAAGAGGTTCCTTTGCGGAGATTAGCAGGCAAATTTCGAATTATGAATGCTCGTCTCCCCTGCCTGCCTGGCTCGAGGTGTGCATCGAAGAGCAACACACCGACCCGGGTTTGCTGCGTGCTGCCGACGATTTTGTAGAACAGATTAACAACGAAAACGAAAACCTGCGCATCATCCGGCACACGGTCACCTTTACCGACCGCACGCTTCCGGCTTATCTTACCGGCGACCACCAGCGTACCCTCAACGAGCTGCGCGAAACGGAGGTATTCGATCAGCTGCTCGACCAACACAACATTATCGACAAAGATGAGCTTAAGCGTACCTTCGATGAATTGCTCGAAATAGTTCATCAAAGCGATAATGAAAGGGAGGAAATGAGCCATGATAAATAATTTTGCAGCCATCTGATCACTAACCCCGGCCTTTAGGCCGGGGATAAAAATGGCAAAAACATTTCAGTGGGCTTTAGCCCAAATAAATGGATATAATTCTATAAAAAAAATCCTATGAAAATCCGCTCGATAAAACTCAAGAATATCCACTCTTTCAAAGGAGAGGTGGCCATCGACTTTGAAAATGGGCCGCTGGCGCAAACGGGGCTTTTTGCAATCATCGGGCCTACCGGTTCGGGCAAGAGCACCCTGCTCGACGCCATAACGCTGGCGCTCTACAACGCTACGCCACGCGCGGGCGTATTGTCTAAAGCTTCCATCGAGAAAACCGGCGCCATCATCACGCGCAACACCGACGACGCCTACAGCGAGGTGGAATACGAAGCTGGCGGCAAAATTTACCGCGCCCGCTGGGAGATAAGCCGCGCCCGCACCGGCAACCTGCGCGATTATGAACTTTACCTGGCAACGAAAGATGCAGAGGGTGTTTTTAGAAATCTCGACCTGAAACGCAGCGAAGTAGCTGCACACAACGCCAAAGTGATCGGGCTGAGCTACGATCAGTTTATGAAATCCATTTTGCTCTCGCAGGGTGAGTTTGCCCGTTTTCTGAAAGCAAACCCCAAAGAACGCAGCGCCCTGCTCGAAAAAATTACCGGCACCGGCATTTACCGCCGCATCGGCATGAAAGCTTTCGAAAAACAAAGAGACCAAAAACTGTTGTGTGATCAGTTGCAGCAGCAGCTCGGCACCATTGTGATGATGGATGAGGAAACCCGTTTGCAAACGGAAGAGCAACTGAAAGTGCTTCAAAAAGAGGCTGAGAATCATCGTAAATTGTCAGGAGAGATACACCAACAGATCGAACGCAAAAAGCAGCTCCTGCTGCGCCGGACAACTTTGCAGGAAGTGCTGGATCAGATAGAAAAATTAATACAAAAACAGCAGGAACAGCAAGGCGATGCGGAGCGCCTGAAGCTGCACCGGACGTTGCTTCCGCTCAAAAGCGACATCGACCGGCTGCTATCACTCCGCCACAAGTTGCTGGAAGACGGTGAAGAAGAATCCTTGTCGAAAGTACGGCTGCAAAAGTTGCAGGACGAAATTAAAAATTCCAAAAATCAACACGCTGCAGCAAAACAGAAAAGCGAAGGCCTGACCCTTGAAGCGCAAAAAATGCAGCCGGTGTTTGATGAGGTGCTGCAGCTCGACAAGCAACTGGATGCGCATCGCACCACCTTGCAGCATATCCAAAAGCAAATTTTGGATATTGATAAAGAAACCATTCAGACGCAGGAGCAACAAAAAACGCTGGGCAGCGCGTTGCAGGCCATCGACGAAAAGCTTGCCAACATTTCGCGTTTTCTCGAACAGAACCCGGTGCTGGAAAAGCTCCCCGATGCTTTGCCCGAAATTACCAATGAAATCAAACACGCTACCGCCGCCGGGGAGTTATTGATAAAACAAATCAACGCAGCACTTCCCGCGCAAGAGCTTACAGCAGCTACCAGCAGCGTCGAAAGGGAAAAACTGCTTTCGGAGCAACACGCGCAACTCACCACACACCGGCAGCAACTGATCGATGCCATGGGTGGCGAAATTATTACCACCAAAGAAATCCTGGATCAAATCCGCCATCTCGAAAAACTCCTTAGCGGGATAATCAAACTGCTGCAACTACTTGGGGAGAAGGAAGTATTGCGCAAAGCTGAAGCGAAAACTGAGGAAGAGCTAAAGCAGATGAATGAACAGGTGGCGCAGGCAATGAAAAACTGCGACACCAGCAGCAAAGCCATCGAGATTGCCGACAGCCGCCTGGCGGAGCTGGAAGCCACCAAAACGCGCCAGGCACTCGAAGCCAACTACGAGCAGGCACGGCAACTTTTGCAGCCCGGGCAGCCCTGCCCGCTGTGCGGCGCTACCGAGCATCCCTTTGCCGAAGGACGGCCGGCGCATGTTTCGGATATCGAGCTTTTTATTAAAAAACAAAAAGAGGAAAAAACTGCGCTGGCAGAAAAACTCAAAGCGCAGCAGGAGCAGCTTAAAATTGCCTTTTCGGAAGTAAAAACGCGTGAACATACGCAGGCAACACAACAGCAGCGGCAAAAGGAGCTTGTGGTTGAAATTAAAAAAACCGAAAATTCGCTGCCTGAGGACATTGCCGCAAGCGATGTTTCGGCATTGCAATCGCAGCAGCAGCGTGCAGAAATGGATTTGGCTAAAGCCAAAAACAATCTCGATACCGTGCAGGAGTTTCTTGCGCTGGAACAAAATATTAAAACAGTTGCAGAGCTGACGGATAAAAACAGCGCGTTGCTTCTGCAGGAGCAAAACCTCGCCCGGCTGCTTGCTCCTTATGCTGTTTATCTTTCGGAGTGCAGGAATGATTATGCAAAAATCAGCCAAACGCTGGCAAATCAGCTTCATTATTATCGGACAGCGATCCGGCAGCAGCAGGAGAAAAAAGAGGAAAAAACGGCTGTTGATACCAAAATTGAAAACATTACAAAACGCCTGGAGGAATTAGCTTTAGCGAAGGGAAATCTTACCAAAGAGCAACAGGTGCAGCAAACGAAGTTTACGGAGCTACACGAACAGCGTGTCGGGCTTTTTGGTGAGAAGGATGTTGCTGCAGCGCAGCGCGATCTGACGCAACGGCAGCGTGCGGCCGAAAACCAGGCGGCGACCCTTGCCACGCAACTGGCGCGCAGCGAAACGGCCGAAGCAAACGAAAACCGGCAGCTCCTTAAGTTGGGTGAAGAGATAGAAAAACGGAGTAAAGAATCGGAAGCGCTGGAGGCGACTTTGCAGCCGCAGCTTGCCGCAGCAAATATGGTATCGGTAAAGGAGGCGGCTGATGCACTGCTTCCTGCCGCCGAAGCGCGCCGCATCGAAGAGATGCTGACTGCTCACGACAAAGCGACGAGCCAGGCAGAGTTTCAGCGGAAGACGCTACAAGGGGAAATAGATGAACTGCAAAAAAATGACGATGCTGCGCTGACGGCGGAGATGCTGGTGGAGAAAAAAACCGCTGCCGACGAAGCGCTCGACCAGAACAACCAGCGCACGGGCGACCTGCGGCGGCGCCTGCAGGAGCACGACGAAAACACAAAACGGCACAGCAAGATTTTGCAGCAACTCAAAGCGCAGCAAAAAGAGTATCAGCGGTGGGACACCCTCAACAGGATTATGGGCGACGCGCAGGGCATGCGGTTTTCGCGCTTTGCGCAACGGCTCACGCTGCTGCATCTATTGGGTCGCGCCAACCAGCATCTGAAAAAACTCTCGGCACGCTACATCCTCATCAACGAAGGCAACGAGAACGAAGATGAACTATTCGTGATCGACACACTGCACGGCGACGAGCGACGCTCGGTGAATACGCTTTCCGGCGGCGAAAGTTTTATGGTGAGCCTGGCGCTGGCGCTGGGACTTTCGGATCTGGCCGGGAAAAATACGCGCATCAACAGCCTCTTCATCGACGAAGGCTTTGGCAGCCTCGACCAGGAAACCCTCGACACAGCGCTCTCCACCCTCGAACGCCTGCAGCACGAAACCAACCGCACCATCGGCATCATCAGCCACGTGGCAGCGCTCAAAGAGCGCATCACCACACAAATAGAACTCACCAAAGATGCGGGCGGGAGGAGTAGCATTGTGGTGAGAGGGTGAGGCTAGAATGGAATTGTGGGTGGTGTGAAATGTGTTGGGGGTGATGGATGGCACTAAGAATAGAGCGGGTTGCAGAGCCCTTTCTTTTCTGTTTACCGTTATTTTTATTGTTTGGTTTATCGTTCATATTACTTTTCAGCCCGCATTATTTTTAGCGTTTGTTGTGGGGTCGTCGTTTATTTTTTTTAAGCATTTCCATTCACCATTAAATCGTAATAATTTTCTTTTGTCAAATTGATTTTTAGATTGAAATAACAATTTCCTCCATCTTCAACAATCAAAATATTTGTCCGATCATTAATTCCCCAATTTCCACAGAAACAGTTTACCCAAACTTCCATTTCTCCTTTTTCATTAATAACAGGAACGTATTGTCGTTTGTAGTGGTCAAGTTCGATTATAAAATGGTTTATTTTCAAATTGTACTCTGGGTGTTCTTTATGGATTTTATTGTACCGTCTCTCTTGTTCAGGATTATATTCCTTAATACATTCATTCAATATTTTTTCGATTGATTTTAAGTCCTTTTCAGTTAATTCTGTTGGTTTAGCATTTTTAAAAATCCAATAATTCGTTGAGTCAAAAAGGATAACTGTATATTTTGAGCTGTCAATTTTTATTTTTTCAACCTGACGAATTTCTTTCTCATGATTTTTTTCAATCTTTTTTTCAATTTGCCCACAACTTAAAATTATCAGGCTAATTATTATGTAAATAATGTTCTTCATTTTCGTCTTTTTACAATGCCCCAAAACGATTGTGTAAAGTTAAGTTGTCTAAATTTATCTTCATTTTTGTAACCCATTGATATCCGCTTTTGTGCATGTCCTGAAACTTCAGGCTGTGGCGCTGGATAGTCCCATGCCGGCTTTTCACTCTACCACTGAGCTTGCAACCTTTCTCAACCACCGCGATGCCGTGGCGGGTATTGTTAGCTGGTTGGATTGAATCCTTCTCCATTTTTCAGTAGAATATTTTTAGGATTCAAAATTAAACAAAATTCCCGGAGAAGATCATTTCAGCATCATATTTTTTCAGGATATTAAAACTGAGGCGGATAGAGGTGGTCGCAATTTGCGATAACTTTAGGACAAATTTTAGGGACAGACTATCTCTTTAGCATTAGCCCGACCTGATCAATAAATTCAATCATTTCCGTATGCATATCTTCCACTACTTCCTTATCAAATTTAATGAATGCATCATAATCTCCCCTTGTCCTGTTTTGATATGCATTCCTCAAAATCTTACCAAATTTCTTATCAATTTGTTCTGTCGAAACAAATTCTTTATTAAACCATCCTATCAATTGCCTATGCTTTGATGTCTCGTAGTGGTTCTTAAGCGCCAAAGCTGTCACTGCATAATAAAGACCATAATAAATCCGGTTTACTGCAACGATAAGTTTATCTGAATCGATAAGGAATCTGGACAAATCAATTGTCTCTTTGGCCTGCTCAAAACGATAGGCGATTAGGGCATCTCTTTCATTTTCACTTATCATGCTCGGAAACCTTCATTTAAAGCATTTACAAAAATGGGTTGTTTTCCTCTGGGAGAATTTAACTCGGGCTCACTAATAATATGTGTATCGGTTAATATCCCATATTTAAGATCGATCTCGTAACAGATATCAGAAATTTTTCTTTCTAATTTCCAATCGGCTTTATCTTTTACTAAAATCAGTATGTCGTAGTCAGAATCATCTTTGGACTTGTCGGTTAGTTGTGAACCAAACAAAACAACATCCTTCAACTTGTCGTGCAACAGGTTTTTCAGGCTATGCTTTAGATCAGTTAGTATTTGAATCTTATCGTTTGTCATAATCCTTTTGTTACCATCTCCAAAATTAAAAATCAAAATTAAACATAATTCCCGGAGAAGAAGATTTCATCATCATAATTCTCCTATCCTGAATAATTCATCACTTGCTTCAATAGAACACTGATCCGTCAGTAGCCGGACATGTGACGCAGATACAACGGATTTGCGCTGCCTGCCCCGCCTTATGCGGGGGATTTTTGTCTTTATCCGTGTAAATCTGCAACATCAGTGTTATCCGTGTTCTATAAATTTTTGTGAATAAACCAGGCCAAGGTTTACGCAATTATGAAAATTTCTTAAAAGAACCTCTTTTCCGGCCGCAGGTACCACACAGCGCACCGTCCTTCTGTTTATTACATTATTTTTGTGCTCCAAAAAATGCGCTATTCAAACAAAAATCTGTGACAACCAAAAAGAAAAAAAACATCCTCTTTCGCATCTTCCGCATTCTGTTTACGATTGTGGCGGGAGTGGTTGCCCTGCTGGTAGCGATTGCGCTTTTGCTCAACATCCCCGCCATCCAGACTTACGTTACCGGCCTCGTCGCCAGCAGCCTGCAAAAGAAACTCAACACCGAAATACGTGTGGGCGAGGTGAAGATAAAGCTGCCTGCGACGATTCACCTGGGCCACATCTACGTGGAAGACCAGCAGCAGGATACGCTGCTTTTTGTGGAGCGTATCGACGTAAACGCCAACCTGCTGAAACTTATCAGCCAGCAGGTTATAGTGCGGCGCCTGGAGATCGAACGCCTGACAACGCGCATAAAAAGAGGTACACCCGGAGCGCCGTTTAATTTCGATTTTATCCTCGAAGCCTTTGCCGGCGACACCACCCAAACCGACACCACCAGCAGCGCCTGGATCATCGGCATCAACAAAATTGCGCTTACGCAAATAGATGCCCGCTATACCGACAGCACCACCGGAATGGATGCCCGGTTGCTTTTGGGAGAGCTGAATCTGAATTTCGATGATTTCGATCTGGAGAAACCAACATTTGACGTGGATGAGCTTTCGCTGCAAAACACCACTGCGCGGCTGGAACAGTGGCACGTTGCCGGTGTTTCCTCAAACGCTTCCGCCAACACCGACACAGCCAGCATGAGTTTTCCTGAGATAGGCCTGAAACTATTGGCGCTCGACAGCATCATATTGCATTATCAAAATAGCAGCTCCGGCATGGTAGCCGATCTGGATCTGGGAAAGCTGCGGTTTGAGCCGGAGGATATCGATCTTGCTAATCAGATTTTGGATCTGGGGACATTAAAAATCTCCAATTCCAGAGGATCGCTTATCGTCGGGGGAGGCCTTGTGCCTCCCCTCCCAGATGAAAGGGGAGGCACAAGGCCTCCCCCGACGGGGCCTCCCCCGACAGCAGCTATCTTTCCGGATTGGAATATTACGATGCAGCAACTGCTGCTCAATGATCTCGATATTTCTTACAACATTCGCAATGCGCCGCCGGCAGCTTTCGGCCTGGATATGAACCACCTCGACCTGGCTGATCTGACCCTCGACCTGCGCGACGTTTCGCTCAACGAAACCAATGCCGCAGCACAACTCCGCGGGCTGCAAGGAACAGTAAACGGCGAGGTGCAGGTGAAGAATGTTTCTTTCGGTGCATCGGTAACGCAAAACAAGGCGCAGCTCAACGATCTCTCGGTGGCCATCAATCAAACCAAAATAAATGGCAGCCTCCGCGCCGGCTTTGCTTCGCTGGCGCAAATCACCGAAAACCCGGGAGCTATCCAAATTGATCTTTCATTAAAAAACAGCTCGCTTTACACGCCGGATGTTTACTATCTGGCCGGGCTTAATCCGCGCGACTCTTTGTGGCGCCAGTACAATCACCTCAACGTGCAATTGGCCGCTGATGCAAAAGGTACGTTTGATAATCTCAATTTTAAAAATCTGACGATCGCCACCTTGCACACCACCTTGCTGGCTTCGGGTGAAGTTGCCAATGTCACACATCCTGAGCAACTGGCTTTCGATGTACGGCTCGACACGGTGCGCACCTCGCGGGGCGATCTGTACCGCCTGCTCGACACTACGTGGTTTGCCGGATTTACGCTGCCCGACACCATCGGATTATCGCTTCAGGCGGCTGGCTCTATGGATTCGCTTCAGGCGAAACTCTGGTTTGCCTCAAATTTCGGGAATCTCTCTGCCGATGGTTTTTTCGACCGTCGCGGCAAGCAGCAACGCGACACGGCTGCCGTTCAGCTTGAGATACATCACATAGCGCTTGACAGATGGCTCAGCGATACCACTTTTGGAACTGCCAGCGTGCAAGCTATCGTCCACGCCAGCGGCATCACTGCCGACTCGATGGTGGCTGTAGCCGAAGCAAATATTAACGACCTTCGATACAACCGCTACAATTATCGCGACATCAACCTGCAGGCCAGCCTCTACGGAGAGCAGGCAGAAGCACACCTAACCAGCGACGACGTCAATGTGAGTTTTGATATGAACGCAATCGCCACACTTAATGCCGAAGTGCAAACGGTGGTGGCTGACATCAACATCCATCTGCTTAACCTCTACGCCTTAAACTTTAGTACTTCCAAATTTGCTGTTGCGAGCCACATCAACATTAATGGCGAGTACAGCAGTGTGGATGATCTGAAAGCCGAAGTGGTGCTGAACCAAACGCAACTCATCAGCCAGGCCTCTTCCTACACCATCGACCGCATCCGGCTGCATCCGGTTTTTACGCCCGACAGCACCACCTTCGACATCAACTCCGACTTTTTGCAGCTTCATTACGAAAGCAATATTGTGGCAACACAAACCGATTCGCTGCTGCGGCTGGCAATGATGAAATATCTTGGCAAAGCAGATACCCTTTCGCTTCCTGCCGACAAATTTGCCGTGTTTAATATGGGATTGCAGCTCCCCGAAGATCTGAAATCGCAGTTGCTGCCGGGACTCGGCAGGGTTGATCTGGATACCATCGACGGGTCGTACAGCAGCAACAACAACCTGCTGCAACTTAACCTGAACGCTCCGCGCATCACCTATCAGAAGCTGGGTGTGGATAATTTATTTTTAAACGTCAACGGGCGCAGCGATTCACTCTCGGTGAAGGCCGGCTTTGACGAACTGCAATATGATACGCTGCGCCTGCGCCAGATTATCATTGATGAGTTTATCCGCGACGGCGAAATAATATCGAAGATCTCCGTTGCCGGCACAGGGTCTTCGCCTGATTATCTTTTCGATAATAATATTTCTATAAAAGACAGCGCTACACGTATCTCTTTTAATAAAAAAGGCCTTGTTTTAAAAGGTGAGCCGTGGAAAGTGCGGGAGGGAAATTTCCTGGAAGTGGGCGCCGGGAAGATGCAGGCGCATGATTTTGTTTTTAATAACGGGAACCAAAAAATCGGAATCATTACCACCGACAACACACAAAAATATATAGCTTCCGACTTCGAGCTGGGCAATCTGATCAGCATTGTTCAGCTCGAAACAGAGGCACGGATTATTCGGGGTAATCTGGATGCCGAAGTGGTGATACCAACCCACGAAAGGTTTTCGGGGATATATGCCGATATTGTCGTCAGCAACTTTCACTTTCTGGATACGCTCATCGGCGACATGCAGTTTCATCTCAAAGAAGCCACCGATGCGCTTTCGCTAAAATTTGAACTGGCCAGCGGCAGCAACTTTATCTCTGCCAAAGGAACGGTGGGCAAAAGTGATACTCCGCAGCCACTCGACATCAAAGCCACAGTCGACATCAATGATCTGGGGCGTTTTGAAGTGTTTTCATTTGGAAATCTTAAGGATGTGGATGGCGACCTGAAAGGCAGTTTTTCGATTAAAGGAAACACCCAGGCGCCGGACATTAAAGGAAAGCTCACTTTTATGAATGCCGAAATGACCATTGCTCCGCTCAACTTTCACGCTCGCCTGGGCAACGAAACCATCTCCATCGACAACCAGGGTGTGGCTTTGGATAAATTCACCATCGCCGATCACGATGGCAACAAGCTGATGGTTGACGGACGGCTGCTCACCGAAAATTTCGATAATTTTGGTTTTGATTTAAATATCAAAGCCAACGATTTTAAACCCATCAGCTCTACCCGCGACCAAAACAAAACCTATTACGGCTCGCTGGTATTCGATGCCGACATTGGCATAAAAGGCGACATGCAGCTTCCGGTGGTCACCGCCGATCTGACAATAAAACAAGGCACCGATTTTACCTATGTGTTGCCCGGCAGCCAGATAGAGATGGTCACCGCCGAGGGAATCGTGCGTTTTACCGGCGCTCTGCAACCCGCCGACACCATTTTTCGCAGCGACGCGCTCAAAAACGTTGCGGACACACTCATGAAAAAAGTACAGGGAATCGACCTCACGGCAAATTTGAAACTCGACCCTGAAGCCAAATTCACACTCTACATCGACCCGGTTTCGGGCGACTATGTGTGGGTTAGCGGCAAAGCCAACCTGAACATAAGCATCGACCCTGGCGGCACGCAAACCATCACCGGAACTTTTGAAGTTACCGACGGAGAGTATCAGATCTCGTTTTACGGGTTGGTAAAAAAGAACTTTGGATTTGTACCCGGCAGCACCATCACCTTTTCGGGCGACCCGATGAGCGCACGCTTGGATTTTACGGCAAGCTACACCGTGCGCGCTCAATCGGTGGCCCTGGTAAGCAACGAGAGCGCTGGCCTTACCGATGCTGAGAAAAATATGTTCCGCCAGCGGCTGCCTTACGAAGTGTTGCTCAACATCAAAGGGCAGCTCGAAGAACCGGAGATTGGCTTTGCCCTGCGTCTGCCCGACAAATACATGATTAATTATCCGCAGATAGCCAGCAAACTCAACCAGATAAATTCGGGCAACAATGAATCGGAGCTCAACAAGCAGGTTTTTGCTCTGCTGGTTACGGGCAGTTTTATCGCCGACGATCCGTTTGCCTCTGGTGGCGGCTCGCTCGAAAGCTTTGCCACTACTGCCGCGCGCAACAGCGTAAATGGTATCCTGGCCGAGCAGCTCAACAAGCTCTCGGGCAGATACATCAAAGGCGTCGACGTAACCTTTGATCTGAACTCTTACGAAGAATTTGAGGGCAGCAGCGCACAAACGCGCACGGAGCTGGATGTGCAAGTGAGCAAACGCCTCTTCGACGACCGCCTCACCATCGAAGCTTCCGGCACCTTCGACGTCAACGGCGGCTCACGACAATATTCTGCGCAAAGCACCCAACAAACTTATGGCGAATTTTCGGCTACCTACGACCTCACCAAAAGCGGCGACTATAAAGTGCGCGCTTATCACGAAAACGCCTTCGACCTGTTTGATGGCGAGGTAGCCTACGACGGCATAGCTTTTATTATCGAGAAAAGTTTTAATTCACTCTTCGCACGCCGCAAGGATAAGAAAAAAAATAAAAATGATCAGCAGCAACACAACCAGGAAGGAGTGAAAAATGAAGAGTAGAAATGTTGCTGTTTTGATCCTCCTCATCTGGGCGCTTGGCGCAATAACCGGATGTACCGGCCTGGGGAAAATTTCCGATGGAGAATATCTGTTTACCGGCGCCGACATCCACATCGATTCGGCTTCTTTATTATCAAATAAACAAAAAGCACGCTCCCAAACAGAAGCACTGATCCCTGCGACCAATACCAAAGTTTTTTGGATGCGCCCCTTTCTGGCCATTCATAACTTAGTGAAGGAGCCAAAGAAAGAAAAAGGTATCCGCTACTGGATAAAATACAAGCTGGGCGAACCTCCTGTGATGCTGGCCGACATTAATGTGGACGAACTGAACAATGCCATGGAAAATCGTTTGGTGAATCTCGGCCATTTTTCGGCCAACTCCGGCTATGAGGTGCTGAAAAAAGAAAAAACAGCAAGCCTGGATTTTAATATCAAAATCTCGCGTCCTTATTATATCGAAAGCATAACCTTCCCGACTGACACCACACCGATGCGGGTAAAAATAAAGCAGGCAAAACCTGAAATGTTATTGCAGCCAGGCGATCCTTATGATCTGTCGAAATTTGTTGATGAGCGTGAACGTATCGAAAACGTGCTGAAAGACAAAGGTTATTTTTATTTCTCTGCCGATTATCTGCTTTTCGACGCTGACACCTCGGTGGGCAACAGGCAAATAGCCGTCGATATGAAGGTGAAACCCAATGCACCAAAACTTGCCCGCACTGCTTACCAGCTGAGGAATATTTATGTTTTGGATGATTATTCGCTCGACAACTATCACCCCGACACCACCCTAATTGACAACTACTTTTATCTCTCCGAAAACCATTATTTTAAACCGGAAACCATTTTGGATGCGGTGTTCCTGAGGGATGACAGCCTCTATTCCCGCAAGGATCACTACAACACGCTGAGCCACCTGATGGGTTTAGGAATTTATAAATATGCCAATGCCCGCTTCGTGGTGACCGATACTGCACGAGGACTTATGGATGCACGGTTTTATCTTACCCCCCAAAAAAAGATTTCGTTGGGCGCGCAGGTGAGTGCTGCTATTAAAACCAACAACTATGCAGGGCCGGGATTAAATCTAAGTTTTAAAAACCGGAACACCTTCAAAGCCGCCGAAACATTTCAACTGAACCTCGGCGGCCGCTTCGAGACGCAATACAGCGGGCAATACAAGGGCGAAACTTCCTACGAAATAACCCTCAACGGAACGCTTACCTTTCCGCGTTTTGTGCCCTTTCGCTTCGGGCGCAACCAGTCGCGGCAATACGTTCCTAATACAACCATCTCGGCAGGTGGCGGCATCTATTCGCGGCTGCGGTACTACGAGCTGCATTCGTTTAATACCTCATTGGGTTATAGCTGGCGCTCTACCGACCGGTTTGGGCAAGCTTTCAGCCCCATCGACATCAGCTATACGAACCTGGCGCGAAGCTCCGACGAATTTCAGGAATACCTCGACAACAACCCCACCATCAAAAAGAGCTTTGAAGAGCAATTCATCCTTGGGACAAGCTACGGCTTTACTTACAGCACCCTGCATCTGAATCGTAAGCACACTTTCCTTGTGAGCCAGGGCGCCGACGTTTCGGGCAATCTGGCCTACGTTATGGCAAAAAGTTTCCCGGGAGCCGTGAATGAAAAAGAGGGGCAATATCATCTTCTGAATGTGCCTTTTGCACAGTTTGCACGGCTGCGCAGCGAGGCGCGTTACTTCATCAAAACCGGCCACGGAACTTCCGTGGGCATGCGTGCCATCATAGCGGTGGGAATTCCGTATGGGAATTCTACCACAATGCCTTACGTAAAGCAGTTTTTTGTGGGCGGCACCAATAGCGTGCGGGCATTTCGTGCGCGAACGGTAGGGCCGGGAAGTTATAATACCCCCGATTCGCTCGACAATGTTTTTGTTGATCAGGCCGGCGACATCAAGCTGGAATATTCTGCCGAATACCGGTTTCCCATCCACAGCTTTTTAAAAGGAGCCTTTTTTGTCGATGCCGGAAATATCTGGCTGGCTAATGTGGACGACCAGCGCCCGGGAGGATTGTTCGACTTTAATAATTTTTATAAAGAGCTGGCCATAGGAGCCGGTTTCGGTCTGCGCATCGACCTGGACTTTCTGGTAATACGCTTCGATATGGCCTTCCCGATGCGAAAGCCTTATCTCCCCGAAGGCGAACGGTGGATTTTTAAAGACATACAGCTGGGAAGCCCCAGTTGGCGCCGCGAAAACTTCACGCTCAACATTGCCATCGGTTATCCTTTCTGACATTTTGTGTTTTAGCAGTAAAAGAGAAAACCGCGGAGATAACAAAGGAGACGCAGAGATAACAGAGAAGAAGTCGATATTTTTCCTCTGCGTCCTTCGTGCCTTCTCTGTGTACTCTGTGGTTTATCTCTTTAGTGATTAAAACAAACACAGAAACCGCAGGATATCCTTTCTGATAGGTAGTGCTTTGCCTGGTTTTCTGTTATTAAAAAGGGGAAACCGCAGAGTTAACAGAGGAGACGCAGAGTTAACAGAGAAGAAGTCGATATTTTTTCCTCCGCGTCCTCCGTGCCTTCTCTGCGTCCTCTGTGGTTTATCTCTTTAGTGATTAAAACAAACACAGAAACCGCAGGATATCCTTTCTGATAGGTAGTGCTTTGCCTGGTTTTCTATTATTAAAAAGGGGAAACCACAGAGTTAACAGAGGAGACGCAGAGTTAACAGAGAAGAAGTCGATATTTTTTCCTCCGCGTCCTCCGTGCCTTCTCTGCGTCCTCTGTGGTTTATCTCTTTAGTGATCAAAAAACAAACACAGTAACCGCAGATATTCTTTCTGATAGGTAGTGCTTTGCCTGGTTTTCTGTTATTAAAAAGGGGAAACCACAGAGTTAACAGAGGAGACGCAGAGTTAACAGAGAAGAAGTCGATATTTTCCTCTGCGTCCTTCGTGCCTTCTCTGTGTACTCTGTGGTTTATCTCTTTAGTGATTAAAAAACAAACACAGTAACCGCAGATATTCTTTCTGATAGGTAGTGCTTTGCCTGGTTTTCTGTTATTAAAAAGGGGAAACCACAGAGTTAACAGAGGAGACGCAGAGTTAACAGAGAAGAAGTCGATATTTTTCCTCTGCGTCCTTCGTGCCTTCTTTGTGTCCTCTGTGGTAAAAAAAACAGCAAGTACCACAGCCATGGCGAGAATGTTAGCTGTTTTTATCTGCTTTTTTGAGTGTGAAGGCAAAGGTAGTACCTACGTCCAGGCGGCTGCGCACGTTGATGGTTTGGTCGTGGGCTTCGATGATGTGTTTTACTATGGCCAGGCCCAGGCCAGTGCCTGACTTTTCGCGCAAGCGGGCACTTTGTGTGCGGTAAAAACGCTCGAAAATCCTGGGGATTTCTTCGGGGGCAATGCCCGGGCCATCGTCGGTCATTTCGATGAGGATATTTTCGTCGAGGTCGAAAAAACTCACACGCGTGATGCCTGCTTTCCCGGAGCCGTATTTTATGGTGTTTTCTACCAGATTGACCAGCACCTGACGAATCCATTTTATATCAGCATAAACATGGATGGGCTTGTCGTAGGTCTTTTCAAAAACGAGTTCCCGCTTCCGTTTGCGCGCCTTTATCTCCAAAAAATCGAAAACCTCCGCGGCAAGCTCCACAATGTCGAAGGCGGAAAAGTTGAGCGCTATTTGCGAAGTTTCCAGATTGGAGATGGTCTCCAGATCTTCCACGATGGCTATCATGCGGTTGATATTTTTGCTGGTGCGCAAAAGATAGTCGTGGTTGATGGCAGGGTCGTCCAGGCCACCATCGAGCAGCGTGAGCACATAACCCTGGATGTTGAAAATGGGTGTTTTAAGCTCGTGATAGATGTTGCCCAGAAATTCGCGGCGGTAATGTTCGTTTTTTTTCAACTGCTCAATCTCCAGCTTACGACTTTCGCCCCACTCCTGCACTTCCTGGTTTACCGAGTCGATGGTTTTGTTATAAAAGTAGCGCCGTTCGTCTTTGTCGCCCTTTTTGCGTTTCAGGTTGTAAATGGTTTTGTAGATGAGTTTTATCTTTCGATAAATAAAACGCTGAAGGGTGTATTGAAAAGAAACGAAAATCAGTGCGAACAGCAACAGATCCAGCACAAGCATTGCCACGATATTGAGTGGCGTGAACAAATACCCGACAGCACCCCACAAAACCGTGAAAACGGCGACTACCAGCAGCGCGTTGTAGAGCGCCAGCCGCGACGGACTGGTTTCTTTCATCACACCTCCATTTTATAACCAACGCCTTTAATGGTGGTGATGATCTCTGCGCCAAGCTTTTCGCGGATTTTGCGCACATGCACGTCGATGGTTCGGTCGCCTACGATTACGTCGTTGCCCCACACGTTGCTGAAAATTTCTTCGCGCGAAAAAACCTTGTTGGGTGTAGAAGCCAACAGCAGCAGCAGTTCAAATTCTTTTTTGGGAAGAGAAATTTCCTGGTCGTCCTTTATAATAAGGTATCGTTGGCGGTTGATGGTGATGTTTTTAAGATTGATTTCTTCGACGGCAATTTCCGGTTCTTTGTAGCGTCGCAGCAGCGCTTTTATGCGGCTGATAAGCACTTTGGGTTTTACCGGCTTGGTGATGTAATCGTCGGCGCCGGCTTCAAATCCGGCTATCTGGCTAAAGTCTTCGCCGCGGGCTGTAAGGAAAACGATGATGCTGTTGCTAAGCTCCGGAATGTTGCGGATGGCGATGCAGGTCTCAATGCCGTCCATGCGGGGCATCATTACATCCAATATAATAAGGTGTGGTTTTTCGCGGATAGCAATCCCAATGGCATCTTTTCCATTGCGCGCTGTACTTAGCTGATAGCCTTCTTTTTTCAGGTTGTAGCCCAAAAATTCAAGGATATCTTTTTCGTCGTCAACGAGCAGGATTTTAAAACTTTCATTTTTCATAAAAAAATAATGATGTGTTGGTAAAACAAAGCATCCTGTATCAACGGATGATGTTTCGTTTTACAGAAAATGGGGCTTCGTGGCCGCGTTAAAAATAATATTAATTTTACTCCGTCAATAAAATCAAGCGATCAACAAATACGATACAGATGAACAAACGAATACTTTTTACTGTCGCCATTTTCGTGATAACTATGATGACTGCCCGTACGCAGAGCTTCAACGGTGGATTTCTGGCTGGAATTGGCGCCGCAGAAATCTCCGGCGACCGGCTTGAAGGTCCCAACAAACCGGGTATTTACGCGGGCGCTTTTGTAAACCGTTACTTCACCGAGCGCTCTTCGGCGCAAATGGAGCTAAGCTTTGTGCAGAAAGGCAGCCGCAAAAACCCCGACTCCCTCGATTACAGCACCTATCTGCTGCGGCTTAACTACGTGGAGTTGTTTGTGAATTACAAATGGGATTTTGGTAAGATGTTTACCCTCGAAGTGGGGCCATCGCTGGGCGTGCTCATCAAAAGCTACGAAGAGGCAGATGGTTTCATCCTCACAGAGCCACCTTTCAATGCCACCGACCTGAATGGCAATTTCGGGCTTTTTATCTGGCTTACAGAGCGCTGGCAATTCAACGTGCGCTATTCCAACTCCATACTGGCGGTGCGGCCACACTCGCAAGGGCAGACTTACCGATGGAACCGCGGGCAATACAACGAGGTGCTGAGTTTTACATTTCATTACACATTCTTATAGCTTCGAAAAACAGATGCAAGCTTTCGGTTTTTTTAAAAATTGCGGTAGTATCGGGTGTTTTCAGAGGAGGATTTGTTGAAAAAGGAGGCCTTTTACACCATGATAATAGTAAAAAATGAATGGAATTGATATCTTTATCGATTGACGGATAATGAGATACGAGAGAAGAAAAAATAATTTGTAAAAGCTAAACTAATTTTTTGTTAATTTGTGTGTGTTTTAATGAGTGATGAGCAGAGCACTGAAAAGATCGTTTAGTGCACTCATTTCAAATAACAAATAACTAGGAACTTATTTTTTAATTATTAACCAATTTCTTAAATTATGAGAAAATTTACACTTTTCCTTGCGCTGATGTTCTTCATCGGAATGCAAGTATCACAGGCACAAACCAGGACCATTTCCGGTACTGTGACAAATGCTGAGGACGGGAGTACCATTCCGGGAGTTTCGGTAGTTGTGAAAGGGACAACCTTTGGCACCACCACCGACCTTCAGGGGATGTACAGCCTGAATGTACCACAGGATGCCCAAACGCTGAAGTTCTCTTTTATCGGAATGCAGCCAGTCGAGAGAGACATAGCAGGGCAAACTGTTATCAACGTAAGAATGGAGCCAACAGCCACAGCCATCGAAGGTGTGGTAGTAACCGCTCTGGGTATTACCAAGGAACGCAAAGCACTGGGATATGCTGTCCAGGAAGTGTCGAGCGAAGACCTTACCCGTTCGGGGTCATCCAGCTTATCATCAGCCCTGCAAGGTAAATTGTCGGGCGTTGAAATCAAACCTTCGTCGGGGATGCCGGGCGCATCATCACAGATTATTATCCGTGGTGCGCGTTCATTTTCGGGCAACAACACACCGCTGTATGTTATTGACGGTATGCCTGTTTCATCAGAGGCTGACTTCTCTACCGGCAACAGTGTTACTGGCTCCGACATTGCCAACCGTGCCGTCGACATCGACCCCAACGACATCGAAAGCATCAACATCCTTAAAGGTCAGGCTGCTGCAGCCCTTTATGGTATCAGAGCTTCCAATGGTGTAGTGATCATTACCACCAAAAGTGGTAAAGGAAACAAAATTGGCAAACCTGCCATTTCATTCTCCAACTTTACCAGCTTTGAAACTGTGTCGCGCACACCTGACTACCAAACCAAGTATGCTCAGGGTAGTTATGGTAACAATGTTCCCAACACTTCTTTCTCCTGGGGACCAGAAATCAGCAAACTGCCCGATGATCCTGTTTACGGAGGTAACTCACAAGGACATCCCGGATTGTATTTTGTTCCACAGCGCGAGCGTGCCGGTCTCGACCCATGGGTAAAACCACAGACCTACGACAATTTTGGAGATTTTTTTGATCTAGGATACACCACTACCACCTCTCTCAACATCAGCCAGGCCACCGAAAAAGGCAACATCGCTTTTGGTATTGGCAACTCCACCCAGGAAGGTATCGTGCCCTCCACTGGCATGGACAGATGGAATGCCAAAGCCGCCGGCCAAACCAAACTCAACGATATGTGGTCGATGGGTTTCTCGGCAAATTACGCACGGACATCTGTGGATAAACTGCCTGCTGCAAACGATGCTTCAATAGCTGGCGTGTATGCTGCTCCACCAAACTACGACCTTGCAGGTATTCCTACCAATCTGCCCACCGATATTTATTCGCAGATCTACTACCGCTCCCTTACTTTTGATAACCCTTACTGGGGCGCAGCTCACAACAAATTTAACGAAACAACCGACCGTTTCTTCGGTAATGGTTTTGTGGAATACACACCCTACATTGCTGATAACATGACGTTGAAAACTCGTTATCAAATTGGTACCGACGCCTATACTTCGCACTATCAGGACATTTTTGAATACGGACACAGAGGCAGCACAGGCGAGATCAACAACTATGGCATTTCTTCACAAACCATCAACTCACTGCTTACCGTTAATTACACCTGGAAAATAAACAACGATTTCAATTTTACCGCTTTGGTTGGTAATGAGTTTAACCATAGAAATCGTAAGTTGTATGATGAGTACGGAACAGGATTCAACTTTGGAGGCTGGGCACATATGAGCAATGCCAAAATTCAACAGGCTGACGAATCGCAATACGAAGATCGTACGGTAGGATTCTTCGGAAACCTTTCGCTCGACTACAAAGGCATGCTTTACTTCAACGCTACAGGCCGTCAGGACTACGTTTCCACCATGCCCCGCGACAACAACTATTTCTTCTATCCTTCGGTATCATTAGGATTTGTAATTACAGAACTGGAAAGCTTGCGCGATATGCCCGTACTTTCGTTTGCTAAAGTGCGCGTATCGTATGCTGAAGTTGGGCAAGCCGGCGACTATTTTCAAAACTTCTTTGCCTCGCCAAACTACGAAGGAGGCTTCTGGGGTGCTACTCCTATTCAATATCCCATTGGTGGTGTAAGCTCTTACCTCTCCAACAACGTTCAATTCGACCCGAATCTGAAACCACAGAACACCCAATCGTATGAATTAGGTACTGAATTGAAATTCTTCAACAACCGCTTAGGCGTGGATTATAGCTATTCACATCAGCTGGTTACCGATCAGATTTTCCAGGTTCCTATTGCTGCCTCTACAGGCGCTGCAGCGCTGGTGATGAACGGTGGAGAAATTCAAACCAATGCGCATGAGATTGTCCTGTATGCTACCCCCGTAGCTACTCAGGATTTCAACTGGGACTTCACCGTGAACTTCTCCAAAATCGACAACATGGTGAACGAACTCGCTCCTGGTGTTGAAAGCATTTTCCTGGGTGGTTTTGTTACCCCGCAGGTTAGAGCTGGTATCGGAAGCACTTTCCCTGTAATCTATGGTAGCTCATTCAAGCGCGACGACAAAGGCAATATCCTTGTTTACGACGCCCCGGGCGAATGGTACCACGGTATGCCACAAGATGGTCCCCCCGCTGTTATTGGCGAAGTATCTCCCGATTTCATTCTTGGTTTTTCAAACCGGTTCACCTACAAAGGCATTGCGCTCACAGCTACACTCGATTGGAAACAAGGCGGCCAAATGTATTCAGGATCAAACGGATTGCTCGATCTCTATGGTGTTTCTGCCACTTCCGGCGACCGCGAAGAGACCTTCGTGTTTGATGGTTATAAAGAGGATGGCACCCCTAACGACATCGTTCGTGGCGGCCCCAACGATCCGGAAGCGTATCAGGATTTGATTACCAATGTGCTTACCAACATTGATGAGTACTACATTCATGACAACTCTTTCTTAAAGCTCAGAGAGGTAACCCTTTCTTATGCCTTACCCAAGAGCTTCATGAAAGAAGTAGGCCTTACCATTTCTGTTTATGCCCGTAATATCCTGCTTTGGACCGAACTGCCAAACTTCGACCCCGAATCATCACAGGGTAACAACAACATGGGAGGTTCGTTTGAGCGTTTCTCAATGCCTCAGACTACCAGTTATGGTTTTGGAATCAACTTGAATTTTTAACCTTTAAACTCGATGAAAATGAATAAAATAATAAAATTTTTGACAATCCCGGTACTGCTATTGATCATGGCCGGGTGTACGCAGGATATACTTGAAGACATCAACGTCAACAAAAACAATCCTACAGATGTTCCCTCTAAGCTGCTCATCACCGATGCAATGACCAAAACCGCTTTTTCGATTGTCGGAAGCGACCTGGCTTTTTATGCATCAGTATATGTTGAGCACAACGTAGGTATCTACAATCAGATGTACAATGCCGAAATTCGCTCGGGCGAGCCTTCATTGGCTACCACCTACAACAACTCCTGGGGTTCGATTTATGAAACACTTTACAATCTGAAGATTATCATCAACAAAACCTCACCGGGTGGCGACGAAGAAGCCAACGTTCATACCTTGGGTGTTGCACAAATCTTAACAGCCTACAACCTGGCGATACTGACCGACCTTTTTGGCGATGTGCCTTATGAGGAAGCGCTGCAGCCTGGTGTTATTTTCCAGCCTAAGCTCGATAGTCAGGAATCGCTCTATGCCGAAATTTTCCGTTTGCTGGATGAAGGTATTGCTAATCTGGAAAAAGAAACTTTAGCTGCAGGATTGGGTGGACAAGACTTTATCTATAAAGGAAATATTGCCAACTGGAAAAAATTCGCATGGGGTCTTAAAGCCCGCTACACAGCCCGTCTTGCTTTGCGCAATAGTGCATGGGATCAGGTAATCGAATATGCCAACAAATCATTTACCTCAGCCTCTGAGGAAGCCAAATTCGTTTATGACGGATCCACCACCAACAGCCCATTTCTAACCTTCTTCAAGGACAGGGATTATTTTGGTGCCAGTACCAGCTTGCACGAGAAACTTATCGCTCGCAACGACATGCGTGATGCAACCTTCTTCATCCCTTATCCGGACCTTGAGGAAATTAACTTTGCCGCCAATGGCGCGCCTGAACAAGTTCAGGGATTCTATGGTATTTCCGGTATTATGAGCCCTACGGCTCCCACCTATCTGCTGAGTTACCACGAAATCCTTTTCCTCAAAGCGGAAGCACAAGTGCGCAACAACAATTTAGATGAAGCAAAGGCTACCCTTGAAGATGCTGTAGAAGCTGCCTTCGAAAAAGTAGAGGTGGGTATGACACTGGACTCGACTTACCGGGTTACTATTCAGAACCAGTTCGATGCCGCCCCACTCAAAGAGGTAATGACACAAAAGTATTTGGCTTTCTTCGAATCGGAGGCAGTGGAAGCCTACAACGACATCCGCCGCCTGAAAGCTATGGGTGATAATGTTATTACGCTGGCAAATCCCCTCAAATTCCCGCTGAGGTACACTTACGGTGCTGATGACGTAACAACCAACCTTAAGGTTGCCGCTGCATACGGAACCGGTGCGTATATTTACACAGAAAATGTTTGGTGGGCCGGAGGCACACGCTAAGTTTCAAATTCTAAAAATTTAAATAAAGTTGTAATATGAAAACATATAAAATTTTAGCCTTAATGGTAGCAATGGTTCTTACCTTTACGGCTTGCGAAACAGATGTTGTTGATCCTGCGGGTTTGAGAGGCGAAGGTGTAGTGCCTGCAATTACAAATCTTAAACCTGCCGTTTTTGACGTAAACGATCCTGAAAATACCTTCATCAAATTTGACGTAGATGTAACCCCTGCAGTAAGCGAGGTGAAATTTGTTGTGTCTTATAATTATGAAAAAGAAGGTTTGCTCAGGGTTCCCGTCAAGAATGCTACTATCTTCCCCGCAAAAGATGTAACAATCTATATGCATGAAGTTGCTGCTGCCCTGAGTATCCCGCTCGATGATGTTGAGCCCGGTGATGTGTTTACCATAGAACTATTAACCATCCAGGGAGTAAAAACCTACAGATCAAGTGCAGTAATTAATGCCGCTGCAGTGTGTGCGTATGATCCGGAAATGGTTAGCGGTGCTTATAAAGCTGTAAGCAGCGATTGGGGCGTTGACGGACCTATTACCATCACAATTGATCCTGAGGATGAGTACATCGTTTATGTGGCAGGATTGGCCGAGCTTGACGGTTTAACTGAGGACCAGGGGCCGCTTAAGATGATTGTAAATCCGCTGAACTTTGAAGTTAAGGCAGAAAAAACTGTACTGGCATCTATTGCCTTCGATTATACAAACATCGCCTATGAAGGGTTTGGTATTCTCAACACCTGTGATGGGACCTATCAGATGAACTTCACGATCACCGTTGATCAGGGTAGTTTTGGACAGTCTGCATTTACACTCATTAAGCAGTAAAGATTCAATCCTTTAAATTAAAGAAAAGAGGCTGCCTCACTAGTGAGGCAGCCTCTTTTTTTGTCAGGATTATTTTGGTGCCAGTGCCACCAACCTGCCCGTCACACAAACCGGCATTTGGTCTGGGTTCTATCTCGTATTTTCTGTTTTTAAAGGCTTTGCCAATTGAAAAACAAATACAGAAACCACGGAGAGAATAGAGAAAATAGATGCTTTTCCTCTGCGCACCCTGCGTCTTCTCCGCCTCCTCTGCAGTTATCTTCGCCTGCTGATTTAAAAAACAAATACAGAAACCATAAAGAGAACGGAGAAAACACAAATGCTCTCTCTCTGCGCCTTTGCACCTCTGCGGTGAAATATATTTCTTTTCCTCTGTGGTGAAAGATGTTTTTGCATTTCTCTGCGCACTCTGCGCCTTCTCCGCGCCCTCTGTGGTTAATTAATAACGTCCTCTGTGGTTTATTTACTAACGTTCTCTATAGTTAAAATTTCTCCTGACGCCTGCACATTAATTTAATACTTCTCCCCCATCGTTTCCACGCCGTCCCAGTCGTGCGGCAGACCAAAGTCGATGATGTTGCGACAGCGTGCCATATAAAGCGCGGCTGCCTGGTCGCAAGGGTTTTGTTTGTAGATGCTTCCAAACAATTCCAGCGCCTGATCGAACTCTTTGTTTTTGTAATGCTGCAGCGCCTTGCCAAAATCCGCTCTTGAATCAATCTTCAATCTCCTGTTGGGCTGGCTTTCGCCGTCGAGGATTTCTAAAATATAAACGGCTTCTTTTTTCCCTTTCACCTTCACCACATCCAGAAAGCGATAGTTGTAGCGGCCGGGGTCCTGAATTTTGATAAGGGTATCCTGTGAGATGATGATGCCGGTTTGATAAATCTTGGTAAGCCCCTCGATACGCGATGCCAGGTTGACGGCGTCCGACACCACGGTGCCATCCATGCGGCCGTGCCCGCCCACCACGCCAAGCATAAGCTTCCCGGTATGGATTCCTATTCCGCTGCTAACGGGAGCCTTGCCTTCGAGCTTGCGTTGCAGATTGAAATCGGCCAGTGCGGCACGCATCTCAATGGCAGCATCGATAGCATTTTCGACATTGCCCACGAAAAGCGCCATGATGGAATCGCCGATGTATTTGTCGATAAAGCCCTGGTTGCGTGCAATAAGCGGCTCCATTACGCTAAGGTATTCGTTCAGGAAATCGAAAGTACCTTTGGGCGTCATCTCCTCTGAAAGCGAGGTAAAGTCGCGGATATCGGTAAAAAGCACCGACATCTCCTTCTGCACCTGATCGCCAAGTTGCACATCGGTGATGCTTTCTTTTCCAAGAAAATCCAAAAACTGCCGGGGGACAAAACGATAATAGGCTTTGTTTACCTTTTCGATGTTGGCGATGTAGCTTTCTATCTCACCCGACATGTCGTTGAAGCGCTCGGCCAGCTCACCAATTTCGTCGTTGGTACGCACCACGGTGTAGTTAGGCGATTTGCCCTGCCCGGTGCGCTGCATGTTGTATATCAATTCCCTTACGGGATACACTATTCCCAGCGTTGTCCATTTCACAAACATCAGGATGTAAATCAGCGACACAAAAATGCCCACGCCGATACCGAAAAACATCACCAGTCCGTCGATGACATTTACAAAGAAAAGACTTCCAAACCCCTCCATGGGATCGGGATGATCCACAATATCTTTAAGCAGCGGGCTGTAGCGGCCAAGCAAAATTTGCAACTGACCGTCGGTAAGGCTGGTAAGGCCCAGTTGGTCGATGCGCGAAAGGCTCATGATGAGATACACCATCACAATAGAGAGCGGTAGCAGCGTTGTCATGGCGCTCGACACCCAGAAACGGTACCGGATTTTGCCGGTGTTTTTTTTAAAAATACGGCGCCGAAGCTCTTCCGGCGAGAACAACACCTCGAGGTATTTGATGTGCACCCTGTGCTTCTGCCAGAAATAGACAAACAAGATCGCAAGCAACGAAGAGAAAAATGAGATGATAAAAAAACGGCTAAACATCGAGGTAGCTTCAGTAGATTGGATTGCAAGCACCAACATGTAAATTAATGAGCCGCTCAAAGCAGCCCCCAGGATGCCGGCATTAATCCAGTGCGAAAGAAGCAGATATTTTTTACAAAACCGGAATAGCCGTTCCGGGATTACCCGCCCTTTTCGTTTGCGGCGGAAATAGCGCTTGAACGGATAGTTGAAAATAAATCCCGCCAGAAAAGCTATCGGTAAGGCGATGGTCATCAAAAAATCGAAAGAGCGCGAAATCATCTCATTTTGCGCGTCTATTACAATTCGCTCCTCCTGACCGGCAGCACTGATGGAATCGGCCGCTAAGGCAGGTGAGCCCAATAGCGGCGGCGGTTTAACAGTAATATTCGTATCAGGGAGGGCCGGCAACTCTTTGGGAGGAATCTGAATGCCGCTGCCTTCGTAATTAAATTTACCACTCTTCTCGATAATCTGAGGAAGATTCTGCAACAGCAGCAAGCCGGCAAAAGGCATTACCAGCAGCAGATACATCATTACAGATACAAGGTAAATGCGTAAGCCATAAAATGCCGGGATTTTTGTTTTGCTTCCCATAACTTATGTTCTGATTTTAATGATACGTCAGGCTTTCTTCCTGCGATCGAGCAAGCAATTTTTTATTTTAAAAAAAACAGAAAACAAAAATACAAATAAAACCTTAGCAACAAGATGAGGGCTTGTGGAAGCGGCGATTTGGAACCTTCGCAAGGGTATTGATAAAACCTATCTTTGCTGCCGGTTTATAAATTCCCGAAAACATATCTGATGACCCAAAAGATTGAAAACCCCTGCCTGTCGATATGCCGGTACGATGACGAAACGGTATGCATCGGCTGCCGGCGAACCAAACAAGAAGCTACCACCTGGTGGCGAATGACGGAAGAAGAAAAGCAGCAGGTGATGGAAAATATTAAAACGCGCCAGAAACAGGCCGGCAGCAATTACGACCATTATGTGTGAGAAAAGGTTGTCGGGAAGAAAAAGTTGTCGAGTTTGTCGATCTCCGGAAAAGTGATTGTTCAATTGGAAAACTCGCTCTGCTTAGCTAAGCAACTGCTCAATAACTCGTGGGAAATGCTGGTATTCCAGTTCATGGATGCGCTGTGCCAGTGTGTCGATAGTATCGCCGGGAAGCACCGGGCAGCGCGCCTGAAAAATGATGTCGCCCCGGTCGTACTGCTCATTCACCCGATGAATCGTAATGCCGCTCTCCGTTTCACCGGCCTCGATCACTGCCTGATGCACGCGGCTGCCATACATATTTTTACCGCCATAGTCAGGGAGCAAAGCCGGATGGATGTTGATGACTTTCTGCGGGAAAGCGTTGAGCAAGGCAGGAGGCACAAGCCATAAAAATCCGGCCAGCACTACGAGCGAAATTTCACGTCGCTCGAGCAAGGCAGCTACTCCGCCGGGATCGGCCAGCTCCTGTCGGGTAAAAATGCTTGTCGGAATCTGCATTGCTTCGGCGCGTTTTAGCACGTAAGCATCCGCACGATTACTCAAAATCATATCCACGCCAATGGAGGGATGCGTAGCAAAATAGCGGGCGATGCGCTCGGCATTGGTGCCGCTGCCGGAAGCAAGGATGGCGATTTTTTTCATAAAAACTTTTAATGGTTAAAGCCATGAAACAGAATTCAAAGAAACGCTTTTCCCGGCGTTTTACTGCAAAATGCACCTCCGCAAGAGAGGCTATGTAAGGTTGACCGCTTTTGTAAGAACTTGTTAATCATACTTTTAAAAATCTTAAAATTCTTTATTTTAAAAAAAATCATTTGGTAAGTAATTAGAAAAGTATTTCCTTTGCACCCTGTTTAACTTAAATTTTTAAATTATGTCAGATATTGCATCAAGAGTAAAATCGATTATCGTTGATAAATTAGGCGTTGACGAAAACGAAGTAACACCAGAAGCCAGCTTCACCAACGATTTAGGCGCTGATTCACTCGACACCGTTGAGCTGATCATGGAATTTGAAAAAGAATTCAACATTGCCATTCCGGACGACCAGGCCGAAAAGATCATCACTGTGGGCGACGCCATCTCATACATCGAAGACAACACAAAATAATCTTCTCTGCTATTATGAACTTAAAACGAGTAGTTATAACAGGATTGGGCGCCATTACCCCGTTGGGCAGTACTGTAGATGTTTTCTGGAACAGTTTGCTTAGTGGAGTTAGCGGTGCTGCTGATATTACCCGTTTTGATGCTTCAAAATATAAAACGCAATTTGCTTGTGAGATCAAGGACTACGAGGCTACGAATTACTTCGAACGCAAGGAAGCCCGCAAGCTCGATCCGTATGCACAATACGCCATAATAGCTGCCGACGAGGCAGTAAAAGATGCAGGCTTCGACCCGGAGACTGTCGATGGGAACCGCGTAGGTGTAATTATGGGAACAGGCATTGGTGGTTTTACCACCTTTTTGTATGATGCAGCAGAATTTGGGCGCAACGAGGACAACCCCCGTTTCAATCCTTTTTTCATTCCTAAAATTATTGGCGACATAGCAGCCGGGCATATCTCGATGAAATACGGTTTCAGAGGCCCCAACTACGCCACTACTTCCGCCTGTGCTTCTGCCGGGCACGCCCTTATTGATGCATTTCATTACATCAGACTGGGCAAGAGCGACATCATTCTCGCGGGTGGCTCCGAAGCAGGCATCAACCCTGCCGGTATCGGCGGATTCAATGCCATGCATGCCATCTCAACCCGCAACGACGACCCCAAAACAGCCTCACGTCCTTTTGATAAAGACCGCGATGGCTTTGTGCTGGGCGAAGGCGCTGCTACTCTTGTTCTTGAAGAATATGAACATGCCGTGAAGCGGGGCGCAAAAATCTACGCCGAACTGGTGGGTATAGGCAGTACTGCCGACGCTCATCACATCACGGCGCCCCATCCCGACGGGTTGGGCGCTATGCTGGCCATGAAATTTGCCCTCGAAGAGGCAGGAATGCAACTTCAGGATGTAGATCACATCAATACCCATGGCACTTCTACTCCGGTAGGCGACATCGCCGAGCCGAAAGCCATCGTAAGCCTTTTTGGCGAGCATGCTTATAACATCAGCCTCAACAGCACCAAATCGATGCACGGCCACATGCTGGGCGCCGCTGCGGCTGTCGAAATGGTGGCTACTGTACTCACTATCCAAAACGACATTATTCCGCCAACCATCAACCACTTTACCGATGATCCCGACATCGACAACCGCCTGAACTTTACCTACCACAAGGCGCAGAAGAGAGTGGTAAACCTGGCTCTTTCTAACTCCTTTGGCTTTGGTGGTCATAACACCTCGCTGGCGGTAAAAAAATTTAAAGCATAATCCTGTTTTGGCTTTCAAGCTGCATAACCGAATTAAAGGTTACTTTTCTGCTGACCGACACTTTATTTTTTCCATACGAAACATTTTCGGGTTCTGCCCCGGAAATGTTTCGTTGTATAAATTGGCTTTTTTGCACCGCAGCGTAGCCATACACACCAATGGTCACAAGGTAAGCAACGAACGCCTCGAGTATTTGGGCGATGCCGTGCTCAGCTCGGTGGTGGCCGATTATCTCTTCAAAAAATTCCCCTACAAAGACGAAGGCTTCCTTACGGAGATGCGCAGCAAAATAGTTAGCCGCGAACAACTCAACAAGCTCGCGCGCAAGTTGGGACTCGACGAATTTATCCAGTCAAATCAGGATTCGCACAACATATTCCGCTCGATGAATGGCGATGCCTTCGAAGCCTTTATCGGCGCCATGTATCTCGACCGGGGCTATAATTTTACCCGCCGCATCGTCGTGAGCCGCATCATCAAAGTACATTTCGATGTGGAGGAGCTGGTAAATACCGAAGTGAGCTTTAAAAGCAAACTCATCGAATGGTCGCAAAAAGAACATCGCGACCTGTCGTTTGATGTGGTGAGTGAAGTAGGCACAGGCAACTCCAAACAATATATTGTAGAAATAAAAGCAGATGGGATAGTGTGTGCCACCGGCCAGGATTTCTCGATAAAACGTGCCGAAAAAATTGCTGCCGAAAAAGCCTACCACCACCTTCAGCCAGAGTAAAGACGAGGGGCAGAGCGAAAGTTTCATGAAAGATTACTGTTTGCGCCTTCCCCCTGAAAGCTGCCCACTTCCGGATGCCTGCGACTTACTCCCGGTTTTTTCTCCTCACTCATCGCTCATCACTCATCGCTCATCGCTCATCTCTCATCGCTCACCTCTTGTTTCGAGCCGATTGTTATCAAAATTATTTATTAAAAACACTTTTCTTAAAAAACCTCTGACCTAATTTGGGCGGTTAAAGGAGGGTAAGAAACGTTAAATATGGTTAAGCCGCCATTTAGTGGAGTTTTGAAAAGGTAATTTTGTAGGCGTCAGGTGCTAAATCCACCCTTTATGAACAAAGCTGCCACAAATAAAGTATAAATGCTGCCCGATAACTTCGCCAGATGAACCGAAATTTGCTAACCTTGGTCATTGCCACCGTTTCCTTTGTGCTGCTCAGCCTCACGGCGGTGCAGTTTTACTGGGTGCGCAATGCCATCGGCATCGAGCGGATCAATTTCGAGAATAGGGTAAACTCGGCAGCCAAAGAGGTGATTTACAAACTTGAGAAAATAAAAACTTACAACACCCTCAGCCACAGCAATCAAACGCGAGATCATTTTATCGATTATCTCTCCGGCATCGACTCCATCAGCCTGGCATTAATCGCCGATGTTGATTCTTTGGAAACCAGTGCCGACCTGCTGCGATTGTTGCAAAAGTCGAACATGGCGCAGGAAATTATTGCGGAAATGATTGACGGGGACCAGCCATTTCAAATCGAAAACCATCTGAATATGGAGGTTCTCGATTCGTTGCTAACGCACGAATTGCAAATGCACGACATCACCAACAGCTACTCCTATGGCGTTTATTCTTCGGAAAAAGGCCGGTTGATCTACAAAAGCTCCGACCAATACAATGAAGAGCTACTTAAGCAAGGCTTCGTTTTCACACTATATCCTTACGAATTTTTGCCCAAGCCCGATTACCTGATGATTTATTTCCCTTACGAAATGCGGCTAATCCTCAAACAAATGGCCGGAATTATCCTCATTTCGTTGCTATTGATCTTCATCATTATCATGCTTTTTATTTATGTTCTCAAAATCATTGTGTGGCAAAGACGCCTTTCGGAGATGAAAAACGATTTTATTAATAATATGACGCATGAAATCAAGACGCCTATCGCCACCATTTCGCTGGCCAGCGAGGCCATTCGCGACGAAGCCATACGACGCAACGAACAGCTTACAGATAGCTACCTGAAGGTGATCGATGACGAAAATAACCGCCTGGCAGGAATTGCCGAGAAAATATTGCAGGCAGCCATCATCGAAAACGAAAATTTCCGTTTCAACCGCGAAAAACTGAACCTGCACGACATGATCAACGTGGTGGTTAACAATATGACCATACAGGTAGAGGTGAAGGATGGATCGCTGGTTTTTAATCCAGGTGCCGAGAAGCCCTTGGTGTCAGGCGACAGAATGCACCTTACCAACGCCATCACCAATCTTGTGGATAATGCCAACAAGTATTCTCCCCGGCGCCCGCGCATCCGCATCACCACCGCCAATTATAACGACGGTGTTAAAATTTGTGTAATGGACAATGGCATGGGCATCAGCAACGAAAATCAGAAGAAAATTTTTGATAAACTTTATCGTGTACCTACCGGCAATGTACACGACGTAAAAGGTTTCGGGCTGGGGCTTAGCTACGTAAAGACAATAGTTGAGCTGCATGGCGGACGGGTAACTGTAGAGAGTGAATTGAAAAAAGGTTCTAAATTTTGCATCTACATCCCATTTAGCAACAAAAGGAAGCATGCCTGAGTGGCTGCCTAAGTTTAATTTAGAGAGAAAATTTATAAAAAATAGCAATCATCTAAAAAAAAGTTAATTTTACAAATTCAAATAATCCAGTAAACATCAAAATTCCATGACTATGGGAGCTGAAAAAATTAGAGTTTTATTAGCCGAAGATGATAAAAATCTTGGAAACGTATTGAAATCGTACCTCGACATCAAAGGCTACGACACAACGCTATGTGTGAATGGGCAGGAAGCCCTGAATGCTTTTATGCATTCCAACTTCGACTTCTGCATTGTCGACGTAATGATGCCGGTAAAGGATGGTTTTACGCTGGTGAAAGAAATCCGACAAAAAAACAAACGTATCCCGGTGCTCTTTCTCACCGCCAAGTCGATGCAGGAGGATAAGCTGAAAGGCTTTTCGCTGGGAGCCGACGACTATCTTACCAAACCCTTTAGCATGGAGGAGTTGCTGGTGCGCATGCAAGCCATCATCCGGCGCGCCAACGCACGACAGGGTGAAACCGGCAATAACATCTTCAGAATCGGGCAATACACGTTTGATTACAACCGTCAGCTTCTTAAAATCGATGGCAAAGAACAAAAGCTCACTTCAAAGGAATCGGCACTTTTGCGTCTGTTGGCCATGAACCTCAACGACGTGCTCGACCGCAGCCACGCCCTGAAGGAGATCTGGAACGACGACAGCTATTTCAACGCGCGCAGCATGGATGTGTACATCACCAAACTCCGCAAATTCCTCAAAGGAGACGAAACCGTAGAGCTGATCAACGTACACGGCATTGGATTTAAGCTGGTTACCAACGACTAAAACCTCCACCTTAGGCTGGAAATAATAAGCCGCTGTGCCGATAAATTATTAATCGCCTACAGATGTCGCCATGGCGGTAGGTATGTGGAAACTAAATACCGAGCCGACGCCGGGGGTTGATTCAGCCCGGATGGTGCCACCCAGCAATTCTACATGGGCGCGACAGAGCGCCAGGCCAAGGCCGGAGCCACAGCACTCGGTGATTTCACTGATGCTTTGTTGCAGCGGCCGCTCAAAAAGCACAGGCATTTTCTCACTGCTTATACCTCGCCCGGTGTCGGCTATACTGAAGTTATGGCTGGTGCCATTTTGCTTCATGCAACTGATGTGAATGCTTCCGTGGGTTGTAAACTTCATCGCGTTGTCGAGCAATTGATCGAGAATAATGCTCAGCTTTTGCCGGTCGGTATGAATATTTACCACCTCTTCTTCGGGTAGGGAAGCGTGTATGGCTATATCTCCATTTTTAATGCGCTGATCCTTCTGGTATTTTGCAACCAGTTGTTTTATCAATATGGTTACATCAAAGGTCTGGAAATCTACAGGTGCAAGCCCGGCCTCTATTTTGGAAAGGTCGATGATTTGGTCGATGAGCGTGAGCAGGTGCTCGCCATTATCGTTGATGATCTGCACGTATCTATTCAGCTCCTCCTGATTTTGGGCTGATTGGAGCAGTTGTGCAAAACCCAGGATGCTGTTCATGGGCGTGCGTATCTCGTGGCTCATGTTGGCCAGAAACGCCGACTTGAGCTTATCGGATTGCTCGGCCAGCTCTTTGGCCACTTTCAACTCCATCTCTCTGTTTTTCTGTTCGGTGATGTCCTGGATAAGGCCTGTAAGTTTTATCACTTTACCGCTTTTGTCGGTTTCAGGCCATATTTTGATAAGCAAGGTGGCTGTTTCGTCGTTTTCGTTTTTAAATATTTTTAAATCCACATCCAGTGGCCGGTTGGTGGCGATGGCCTCTTCGCGTTTAGCGCAAAGCAAATCATAATCGCCGGGGTGCATTTTTTCGGCAAATCTTTCTTCATCCGGCAAAGCCTCCTGCGTATCGAAGCCAAAAATGGTATAAATCTCCGGCGACACGGTAAAGGATTTTTTGGCAACATCCCATTCCAGGCTACCAATCTTAGCGATGTGTTGCGCCTGGCGCAGTTGGGCAGTTGTTTTCTGCAGCATCATCTCCCGCATACGCAGTTCATCCTGCATTTTTTTGCGTTGTATCCACAGGCTCAACTGTGGGGTAATGTATTCGAGCAACAGGATGTGTTCGCGCTTAAAGGCATCGCTGCGCGTGTAACTTTGTAAGCCGATAAGGCCAATGGTCTGGTTGCCGGTTTTTAGCGGCACTCCCAGCCATACCTTTGCCTTGCCGCCTGTGCGCTCTATCGCTCCCTGATCGTGGAGCCGCTGTATGTCTTCCTCGTAAAGCAGCATGCTGGTGCCCTGCGTGATAACATAACGTGAGATGCTGCGCCTGGAAGGAAAATAATTGAACTCCTCGACGTTATCTTTCATATAGGGAAGATACAAATCGCCGCTTTTGGGATCGATGAGCGCAACAAAAAAGTTGGTGGTATCGAGTATTTTACCAAGCTCTTCCCGCATCTTATCTATAAAAGCCACCAGGTGTTCAGAAAATAATGCTGCCTGCGCAATCGAATAAAGCGACTCAATAATGATTCTGTTTTTGGCTGCATCAGTTCTGTCCCAGTTTACACCAATAACGCGGGCTTTGTTGGGATGGTCATCATACACAATAGTGGCATAAGCGCGGATGTGTTTGGTCTTTCCGCCTGGCGTTTGGATGCGAAAACCACAATTTAAATTCTCTTTTTTCCGGAAGCTATCATCAAAAGCTTTTTGGGTCTGCAGTTTGTCATCGGGATGTATCAGGGTGAGCCAAGCTTCTAAGCTAACACGCAATGCTTCCGGATTTTGTTCGTACAGATCAAACATGCCCTGATCCCATATTAATTGTCGGTTTTCAATTTTCATTTCCCAGACACCAATATTTGCCGACTTTTGAGCTATGTGAAGCCGTTCGATTGAGTGCTGCAAATTTTTTTCGGCCAGCGTTTTGGCAGCAAGCTCGTGTTGAAGCGCTTTGGTTTTGCGCCGCACCTCACGTCCCAGCATCAGCGACCACATCCCTGTTATCGAAAGCACCACCACCAGCCATAACGCAGCAGTCTTCCACCAACCCGGTAAAAAACCCGGCAGGCTTTCTTGTATTTCGGCACCTAACCATTTGTTGTAAATCTGATCGTAACGCCCTGTTTTATGCAGTATATGCAAGCCCTCGTCGATACGGGTGATGAGATCGGAATTGTTTTTTTGAACAGCCATACAATATGGCAGCGCAGCCATCGGAACTGTATAGGCAGTATAGTCCTCGATCTGACTACTGGTGAGATAATAATACATTTGAATCCGCGACACCAGCATGGCATCGCCTACGCCACTGTTGAAAAGTTTAAAAAGACCTCCGGGTGATTCAACAAGAACCAACTGGTCGCTAAGCGCATTTATTATCGCATACTGATGCATCACATCCTGCTCCTGCACCAGCACGCTGTGCCCGGCCAGTTGATCGAAGTTGGTGATACTGCTTCCCGAGCGAACAATCATCACGTGAGAGATAAAACTATGCGGGTCGCTAAAAGCAAAATGCTCTGCACGCTCGGTGGTTTGAATCATGCCTATCGCTCCGTCAATAGTGCCTGCTTCGAGTGCCTCGTACACCTCATGCCACGCTACCAGCCTTACGTTGATAATTAAACCGGTTACTTCGGCAATTGCTCGCGAAAGATCAACATTAAAACCCACAGCCTCTCCGTGTTCGTTCCGAAATTCAAAGGGTGGGTAGTCGTCGTCGCCCATAAAATAAAGTGTGTCGGATTGGCTGGCATTTACGCATCCGGCTGACAAGCAAAAAGCAAGTAACAAGAGATATTGCAAACGGAAGCATAACAAGCTCATGCGAACAACATTTGAGCGGGCTAAGGTACACTTTTTAATGTCTTTGGTACATAAATGAAAATATTATTCTCTCAAAACAAAAAACCATCAAACCACAAAGCAGGCACTTAGACACAGAGGGAAATTCATTTTTCACTACAGAGAAACAAAGGCACAGAGAATAATTGGAGCAGGATGGTCTTTAATAATTTCTTTGTGCCTTCGTGGTTTTTCTTTGTATTCACCACCGTGTCAAAATTGTATTATTTACTACACCCTTCCCCAGGTTCTCCGCGCCCTGCGCCGTGCGCCCCGCATTTCTTTTCACCACAAAGCACGCAAAGAAGGCACAACGGACACAAAGAAAAAACTCCATTATCTTTGCAGCTAAAATTGGAAAACCAAAAAATTGAATTTTAAATCGTCCACTCTTAAGTATTAATTTGAAAATTATTAAAAGCATGAAAAATAAAGGACTTTGGATTACGCTGGGAATCATTGTAGTAATTGTGCTGGTGCTTTACGGAAGCTTTAAAGGCACCTACAACCAAATGGTAACGCTCGATGAGCAGGTGCAAGCTGCGTGGTCGCAGGTGGTAACGGACTATCAGCGACGCATGGACCTGATCCCTAACCTGGTGAGTACCGTAAAAGGCTACGCCGATTTTGAACAGGAAACCCTCACCCAGGTAATTCAGGCGCGCGCCAATGCCACCAACGTGAATCTTAATGTTGATAATCTGGATGCCGCCACCATCGGTAAGCTGCAACAAACCCAGCAAGCGCTCTCCTCGGCGCTAAGCCGCCTGCTCGTTACCGTGGAGCGCTACCCCGACCTGAAAGCCAACACCAACTTCCTCGAACTGCAGGCACAGCTCGAAGGCACCGAAAACCGCATCGCCAACGCGCGCCGAAAGTTCAACGAATCGACGCAGACTTTCAACAGCTACATCCGGAAGTTTCCGCAGAACATCTTTGCCAACATGTTTGGCTTCGACAAGAAACCCTACTTTGAGGCCGACGCCGGAGCCGAGCAAGCACCCAAAGTGGCGTTTTAATATTTCTTTTTTAATAATAAAAAAACAGCATCATGCCCGATCGCAAAAAATCTGAGCACGGCAAACCCATCAGTCCTGCCGACGAAGCAGCCATCAAATCAGCCATTGCCGATGCCGAGCGCGCCTCCTCAGGCGAAATACGCGTACACATAGAGCGCGTTTGTCCCGGCGACGTGATGGACCGCGCTGCCTTTATCTTCGAAAAACTCGACATGCATAAAACTGCTTTGCGCAATGGCGTGCTCTTTTATGTGGCCATCAAAAACCGGCAGTTTGCCGTTATCGGCGACAGCGGCATCAATGCGGTGGTGGAAAAAAGCTACTGGGAAAACCTTTCTGCTGAAATTATCGAGCGTTTTCACAGCGAAGGTCTTGCCGCCGGGCTTACCTATGGAATTGCCAAAACAGGCCTATATCTTAAAAAACATTTTCCTTTTCAGAAAGATGACATCAATGAGCTTTCGGATGAAATATCTTTTGGATAATGTACGGCGTCCATTCGTAATTATTCTGTTTACTGCCTGCCTGCTATCTCCGGTGGTGCATTTGCAGGCGCAAAAGCACCCCATTTCGCCATCACAGGTTGCTGTCCCCTTTTATTTTGGCAAATCATCACCCCTGAAAGACCTGCCGGCACTTCAACCAACTTTGTTGCCCGGGGATCAAAACGGGGGCGAAATCGAAAACACCAATATTCGTAAAGATAATTTTGCAGCCTGGCCAAAAATCATCGACCCGGTTTCACAAACAATTTATCCGGGGACTACACCTGCTCAACCGCGCGAAAATTTTGAAGGCCTCAACAATCTGCAAAATAAAATACCACCCGATACCGAAGGCGACGTGGGTAAAAATCATTACATCCAAATGGTAAATATGTCGTTTGCGGTATACGATAAAACTGGTAAAACACTTTACGGGCCGGCAACAAACCTCTCGCTCTGGCAGGAAGCTCCCGAAATTTGGGCATCCTATAGCAATGGCGATCCCATTGTTTTATACGACGAATGTGCCGACAGATGGCTGATGAGCGAACTGTCGTTTCCAAACCATCCGCATGGGCCCTACTATTTCAAACTTGCCGTGTCCGAAACCAACGACCCGTTAGGCGCGTGGTATTTGTATGGCTATGAATACAAGTATTTTTGCGACTACCCGAAATTATCGGTTTGGAACAACGGCTATTATCTAACCACCAATAACAATGTGTGGATTAATTCGCAATGGGATTTTCATGCTGTGGGGGTTTCGGTTTTCGAGCGCGACAGTTTGCTTGCCGGTTCGCCTCATGCCCGGCGGATTTTTTTTGATCTTTTTCCTAACCAACAACTCTGGAGTATGCTACCGGCCGATTTTGACGGGGCTCCCCCGCCCGCGGAATCTCCGGCATTACTTGCCTGCCTCAGGGCAGGTTCCACCGATCGCATATTTCTTTATCAGGTTACTACCGACTGGCAGCAGGTCAACAATTCGGAACTTAGCTATCTAAATACTTTATTTCCTGAATCCTTTGATGATAACATGGCCGGCGGAATCACCCAGCCCGATAATGCTCCCACTCTTGATGCAATGACCAACCGGCTGATGTACAGGTTGCAATACCGGCATTTCGGGAATTATGATTGTTTGATAGCAAATCATACGGTCAATCGTGGCGACGGTGTTGCCGGCATCCGCTGGTATGAATTCCGAAATCCCGGTTCCGGTTGGTATATCCATCAGCAGGGGACGTACGCGCCGGATCATTCCCACCGCTGGATGGGTTCGGCAGCCATGGATGGCTATGGAAATATTGCCGTGGGTTTTTCCAGGTCAGGAATTGTCACCTATCCATCCATTGGTGTAGCAGGTCGAACCTCAGAAGCGCCGCCGGGGCAATTTGACGTGGCCGAATTGTCGGTTATTAACGGCTCGGGCGTACAAACCAATCCCAACCATCGCTGGGGCGATTATAGCGCTATGCAAATTGATCCTGCCGATCAAACTACGTTTTGGTACACCCAGCAATATTACGAAACTACCGGCGATCGTAGCTGGCAAACCCGTGTGGCAGCCTTTCATATCAACGATTATCTGGAGTTAAGTCTATCGGCAGCCCGCGATACAATTTGTGGTGGCGATGCATTGCAGCTATATGCAACGGTGGCAGGAGGTTCGGGTAGTTATCGGTTTTCGTGGCGTTCCATCCCGGCCGGCTTTGCGTCGGTAGTACAAAATCCGTTCGCTTTTCCCGACACCAACACCCTTTATTTTTGCACTTTACATGATGGCGTAAATCAGATAACCGATTCTGTAGGTGTGGTTGTAAATCCGGCAGCAAATATCAGTGCAGGCCCCGACACCACTATCTGCACAGGAAATCCGTTTCAGCCCGCAGCAGCTTACGCCGAAAATATTGCCGGCGTTTGGTGGGTAACAACCGGCGACGGTACTTTTGATTATCCCGAAAATATTCGCCCGCTTTACACACCGGGTGCTGCTGATATTGCAAATGGTACAGTTTCGCTTACGCTAAATGGATATGCATTATCGCATTGTGCTGATACTTCCGCCACCATGCAACTATTTATCGATCCTTGTACAGGTATAAATTCTTTGAATGGTGCCCATCTGGTATTTGATGTTTTTCCAAACCCTGCCGGGCAAAAGTTGACAATCAGGCTTCAGGATATTCCTTCCCAGAAGCATGAATTATTGGTTTTCAGCCTGTCAGGAAAGTTGATGAAACATTATAATCTTCCACCCAACAGACATACAACAACATTTACCGTCGATGTATCGGATATGAAAACTGGTGTGTATTTAGTCCGGCTTCATGGTGGCGGCATTACTGCTGCCAAAAGAATTGTTATTCATGGCAATTTTTAACTATTGATTGCAACCGGTGGGCGCCGCAGAAAACAAGCAGAGCCGGGCTAAAAAATCTCCATTATCTTTGCAGCTGAATTATTTACATCATTGGCGTGCAGTGGATGCAAATCCACAAAAAAACACAGCCTCATCACATAACCAAAAAATCATCCAATGAAAATATTCCGACCGATACCCATACTCACACTCTTGCTGCTGATGGTTTTCTCGGCCACCGCACAGCCACCTTACGAAGGCATCCCGCCACGACCGGTTCCGCCGCGCCTTGTCAACGACTTTAGCGGCACGCTGAGCAGCGGCGAGGTGACGCGCCTGGAGCGCAAGCTGGTAGCTTTTAACGACACCACTTCCACACAAATCACCGTGGTGCTGGTGAACGATCTTGCCGGCTACGTCCCGTCACAATTTGCCGATCTGCTGGGCGAGCAATGGGGCGTGGGACAAAAAGACAAAGACAACGGCATCGTGGTACTGGTAAAACCTAAAGTAGCTGGTGATAAGGGCGAAGCATTTATAGCGCCCGGCTATGGCCTGGGAGGTGCGGTACCCGATGCGGTGGCCAAGCGCATTGTTGAGGAAGAGATGATCCCCGAATTTAGCAACAACAGCTACTACCGTGGCCTCGACCGCGGCACCAACGTGCTGATGGAACTCACAGCCGGCGAATACGACGCCGAGGCTTATATGAAACGCAGTGCGGGAGGCGGCCTGGGCGCTTTGATCGTGCCATTGATCTTCATCATAATTATTATCTGGCTACTCTCGCGCGGGCGCGGCACGCGTCACTACGGTGGACGCAACAGCAGCCTGCCATTCTGGACAGCGCTGTTTTTGGCCAACCAGATGGGCGGCAGCTCCCGTGGCAAATGGGGCGACTTCAAAAGTGGTGGCGGCTCTTTTGGCGGAGGAGGAGGATTTGGTGGCGGAGGATTCGGTGGCTTTGGCGGCGGCAGCTTTGGCGGCGGCGGCGCCGGAGGAAGCTGGTAAAATGTAGTTCTCAGTCTTCAGTCCACAACCGGCATGGATGGTTTATGTAGAACTAAGCCCGATGGACAAGTGATGAAGAAGCCTGCCCTATTATGGATTATTTTGGCTATGATATAAATTTTTGTAACCAAGGTGGTCACTAACCCCGGTCTTTAGGCCGGGGACAAAATGACTAAAAAGATTAAAAGGGCTTTAGCCCAAATGAGATGCCTCTGATGTGCTACACATAATAAATAATATCAGAGCCATTATTTTTAATCACTACTGTCCGATTAAATTAATAATATTGGTTTTAGATTCTTCACTCCACTGCGTTTCGTTCAGAATGACAAAGGTTTAGGTTCTTAGGTGATGGGGTGGGTGGCGGCTTCGCCGCCACCCACCCCATCACCTTCACAAACCCATGAAAAACCTTTGTCATTCTGAGACTTCACCCAAAGTTTTTGGGCATAATGAGGTAATGACATTGGAGAATAGATTTCTCCCGGCAACACTTCGCTTCGCTGCGTGTTTTGGTCGAAATGACAGTGTCCACGGGTTTATTGGGGGTAGGGGAATCGG
>Ga0265293_10000766_pt1 | contig 73738 bp, 76 predicted proteins | sample Munlanlewell138R_FD_192505 | JGI IMG/M metagenome (GOLD analysis project Ga0265293, IMG submission 192505) | Leachate microbial communities from a municipal landfill in Southern Ontario, Canada - Leachate well 138R | ecosystem: Engineered > Solid waste > Landfill > Unclassified | place: Canada... | reverse complement strand
GGTTCTCGAAGGTCCAGATGGTGGTGCGATCGGGCACCGTGCGCGAGAAGGTCAGGCCGCAGAAGCGCTGAAAGCTCATGCGATCGAGCAGCTGAAACTCCATCTGCTCGTCCGAGAGGTTGTGCAGCCGCTTGAGCATGAGGATGCGCACCATCGTCTCGGTGGGGTACGGAGGCCGGCCACCCTTGGGATTGACCTCTCGCGGCGCCACCCGGTCCACCTCGGCGGCCAGCGCGGCAAAGTCCACGTGAGCCTCCAACGCCTGGAGCGGATCGCCCATGTCGTCGAGCTTCTGGCGGCGCTGATCGTGGGAAAACAGGTCGTTCTTGATGGCGTTGCGAGACATGGCGGGACGGTCAGATCACGTTGGTTTCGGTAGGATGCGTATTGTACCAACATGGGAGGTCATTGAGGTTTTTCGAGGTGCCCTCTTGTGGCTGGCCCAGGCCTCGAGTTCGCCAGAATGCCGTCGACCACCGCTCGTACCCGGTGCACAGGATGATCCCACGGCACGCGATCCTCCAGACTGACCTAACTGAACATCGAGGTCTGGGGATCGGGTTGGCCGCGCATAAGATCGGAAAAATAGGAGCTGGAGAACCCCGGGCTTTTACCAAATGGCATTCTAAATCATGAGGTTGGGGCTTATCTCCAGTCTGTTTAAGCGCGGGCTGAATTTCACGATTTCAAACATTCTGTTTGATGGAGGAGATAAAATGTTGCTCATGCTCTATTCATAAAGTATGCTTGATCAGGTGTTGGATATGTGCTTCTTGATTTCCTGTGGCAGTATTGATGGTAGCGTTTGCTGATGCTGGTGGCTCATACGGACTATTAACGCCGGTCATATTGGGAATCTCCCCCTGACGCGCTTTTCGGTAAAGTCCTTTGACGTCTCTCTGCTCGCAAATTTCCAAAGGGGTACTCACGTAAACTTCGATGAAGTTCTCGGTACCAATAAGCTCTCGGGCCATCTCGCGTTCACGTTGATAGGGAGATATAAAGGCAGTGAGTACGATCAGCCCCGAGTCCATCATAAGTTTTGCCACTTCGGCAACTCGACGGATATTTTCCACGCGATCCGCCTCAGTGAACCCCAGGTCTTTGTTCAAGCCATGGCGTATATTGTCGCCATCAAGGATGTAGGTTTTTTTTCCTTGCTGATAGAGAGCGACTTCAAGCGCGTTGGCAAGGGTTGATTTTCCAGAGCCAGAAAGCCCTGTAAACCAGACAACTTTTCCGCGATGGCCATTTTGGCGCTCTCGATGTTCACGTGTAATGGTTAGAGCTTGGGAATGTACATTCTGTGCCCGACGTAAACTATGACGGATCATGCCCGCGGCTACGGTGGCATTGGTGAATCGATCAACAAGAATAAAGCTACCTAGACTGGCCGAATTCTCGTAGTGATCAAATACTAACGGCTTGCTCGTCGCCAGGGTGCAAATAGAAATGTCGTTCAGTTCGAGTGTGCGGGCGGCCTCATGCGCGAGAGTATTAACATCAATTCTGTGTTTGATCGTGGTCAGGTTTGCTGAGGCCCACTGGGTGGCGAGCTTGAGATCGTAGCTACGGCCTGACAGCCCTGCATCTTGATGCAGCCATACCAACGTGGCCTCAAACTGATCTGTGGTTTGTAGAGGCTCTTGCGCCAATGAGATAACGTCACCGCGTGATGCATCGATCTCTCGATCTAGGCGCAGTGTGATTGCGTCGCCTGCCTGCGCTTGTTCTGGTGAGCCGTCCATGGTGACGATTTCGGCTACTGAGGCGGTTTGGCCAGAGGCGGTAACCCGGATGGTTTCGCCGACTCGCACGCTGCCTTGAGCAACCGTCCCACTAAAGCCTCTGAAGCTCGAGTTTGGTCGGTTAACCCACTGAACAGGAAATGCAAATGCAGACTTGATGAGAGGTGTGATGGGAACAGTATCAAGATAACCCATTAAGGTTGGACCGTTGTACCAAGGGGTCTTACCCGAGCGATCGACGATATTGTCGCCTTTGAGCGCGCTAAGTGGTATGGCGGTAATGCTCTCGAACCCGAGGGTTTTGGCGAAATCTTTGAAATCTTGTTCTATGTGTTTGTAGACCTCCGCACTGTAGTCCATAAGGTCCATTTTATTAATGGCCAGGACGATATGCCGAATGCCTACCAATGACGTTAAAAACGCATGGCGTCGAGTTTGTACCAGCATTCCTGCTCGGGCATCGACTAAAATCACCGCTACATGCGCCGTGGAGGCGCCAGTGACCATGTTCCGGGTATATTGCTCGTGCCCCGGGGTGTCCGCTACGATAAATTTTCGATGTTGGCTAGCAAAAAAGCGATAAGCCACATCGATCGTGATGCCTTGTTCACGCTCAGCCGCTAAGCCATCTACCAGTAAAGCAAAATCGATTTCCGCGCCTTGGGTTCCGTGTCGCAAAGAGTCTGCCTGTAGAGCGGCAACCTGGTCGTCGAATAGCTGCTTCGACTCCCAGAGTAGGCGTCCGATAAGTGTACTCTTGCCATCGTCCACGCTGCCGCAGGTGATAAAGCGCAACAGATCTTGCTGCTGTTGTTGGGCAAGAAAGGCTTCCAGCGTGGCGGGGGTGTCGTTTGAAACGCCAGTTTTTAGGTGCGTGCTCATTAGAAATATCCTTCTTGCTTTTTCTTTTCCATGCTGCCGGAACTGTCGGAATCGATGGCACGGCCCTGGCGCTCAGAGCTGCGCGCGTTAATCAGCTCCAACAGAATTTCTGGTAGATTGGCCGCGGATGATTCCACGGCACCCGTCAAGGGATAGCAGCCCAGAGTGCGGAACCTGACCAAGCGCTCCTCGATAGCTTCGCCAGGTAGGAGCCGGAACCGGTTATCGTCCACTAAGAGGATCATTCCATCACGAATAACCACGGGGCGCGGCTTAGCGAAATACAGCGGCACTACTGGAATATTTTCCTGGTAAATGTATTGCCAGATATCGAGCTCAGTCCAGTTGGAAATCGGGAAGACCCGAATACTTTCACCTGGGCTTTTTTTCGTGTTGTACAGATTCCACAGTTCAGGACGTTGGTTTTTGGGATCCCAGCGATGGGTTGCAGTTCGGAACGAGAAAATTCGCTCTTTGGCGCGAGACTTTTCTTCGTCTCGCCTGGCTCCACCAAATACGACGTCGAAACGATGTTCGTCAAGAGCTTGTTTGAGCCCTTCGGTTTTGGTGATATCTGTATGCAGCGCTGATCCGTGATCAAACGGATTGATGTCTCGCGCAATGGCTTCCGGGTTGATATGAACAAGCAACGGCATGCCGCTTTCTTGAGCCATGTAGTCCCGGAACAAATACATTTCGCGGAACTTCCAGCGAGTGTCCACGTGCATCAGTGGGAATGGCGGCGGGGCGGGATAAAACGCCTTGCGTGCTAGATGCAGCATGACCGAACTATCTTTGCCTACGGAATACAGCATCACCGGGTTCTCGGCCTCGGCAACGGCTTCCCGGATGATATGAATACTTTCAGCTTCCAGCCGCTTGAGGTGCGGCGTACTTGAGCGCTCGGTATTGAGGCCTTGAGCGGCCAGGTTTAAACGGGGAGCATGGGCGTTAACGGCCAATTGTAGTTCCGTCGAGCTGGGGAGGTCGCGCATGGCGGAGACCAATGGGCCGTGAGGCACGAGCGTGACGGGTTTGCCAATGTCTTGTTGGAGACGGCGGAGCGCCGTCAGCGTCTCCTCCGGAGTTGGCGCTCGGTTGGCTTCGGCCTGGAGCACCGGGACCCAGTAGCGCCCCTGGCGTGCGTCGTTCGCGTGCAGGCAGAGGCAACTGCCTGGAGCTTGATGCAGTTGGGCAAACAGGATCAAGCGTCGCTTTTGCCGTGCCTGCTCCAGTTGCCATCTGAGAACGAGTTGATTCGCTGCTTGCTCAGCGTCGTCATGAATGTCTTCAGCCTTTAGCGCGGGAGGTAACCAACCGAGCTCGTGCAGGCGTCGTTCGGCAGTGCGCTTGGTGTCGGCCAGCCCGAGTTCTTGCAAATGCATGAAGGCACGCTCGGTGTCCCACACACGATCGCCATCCAAGTTCGCTTGGGTTTCGAGGTTCATAGCTTGTCGCAATATGTTGATTGAGAAAATTCTTCCAAGGATTATAGCCTCGTGGTAGGATTTCGTGCCTGTTTATTTGGAATTTTGCAAAATGCGACAAAATGCAGTCATGCCCGAAGATGCAGTCCTAGGAATCGCTCGCTTGGCCGGCGCTGCGATCCTGGAGATTTATGAAACTGACGCAGCAGACGGCGCGAGCCGTTTAGCCAACAAAGCGGACAACAGTCCCTTGACCCTGGCGGATTTGGCTGCGCACAAGACGATCGCGACGGGTCTGGCGGCAGCGACTCCGCACATCCCCGTGGTTTCAGAAGAAGATGGCGCTTCGGGGTCGGTGCGCGTGCAAGCTGAGTGTTTTTGGCTCGTGGATCCGTTGGATGGCACGAAGGAGTTTCTGGCCAAAAACGGCGAGTTCACCGTCAATATCGCACTGATCGAGCATGGTGTGGCGACCTGGGGCGTCGTTTTTGCCCCTGTGTTGGGAGCCATGTACTGGGGTGGCCCCGGTAAGGGAGCCATGTTCGCGGACGCGACTGCGAGGCGATCTTTGCAGGTTGCCTCTCAGCCTGCACAAGCAGACACCTGCCGCGTTGTGGCCAGCAAAAGTCATCTGAATGAGGAGACCTCAGACTTCATTGCCAAGCTCGGCACGGTGGACTTGGTGCAGGCCGGTAGTTCGCTCAAATTTTGCCGGGTGGCGGAAGGCAAGGCTCATATTTATCCCCGGCTGGCGCCTACCTGCGAGTGGGACACCGCTGCTGCTCAGGCGATTTTGGAGGGAGCAGGTGGGCATGTGTGCGATTTGCAAGGCGACCCTCTGCGCTATGGCAAGCCTAACGTGCTGAATCCGCACTTCGTGGCTTCGGCTGTTCCATTTCATGCTTTGATCCGGTGATTTCATGATCGACTGGTCTTACGCCGTAGCGGGGGCGTTGACAGGGTTTGCCGTGGGGCTAACCGGTGTTGGGGGCGGAGCGTTGATGACCCCCATTCTGTTGTTGGTGTTCGGGATCTCACCCGCCACTGCTATCGCGACTGACCTTTGGTTTGCCGCCATTACCAAAATCGTGGGGGCGGGTACTCACCATCGGTCGGGACAAGTGGATTGGCAAGTGGCGAAACGAATGTGGACAGGGAGCCTGCCGATGGCGCTTATGGTGGTGGCTGCCGTCGCGTTGGGAACGCCCATCGCTAAAGCCGACTGGTTGACCGCGGCCATTGGGGTGTTGGTCATGGTTACCGCAGTCGGCTTGGTGTTCGCGCCGCGTCTCAACCATTGGGCACGTCATCGTCGAGTCACTGAACCGTCCCGTTTTCTCGCGTGGCAGCCAGCGCTGACGGTGACCGGCGGAGGACTGTTAGGCTTGATCGTTGCCCTCACCTCGGTAGGTGCCGGCGCATTGGGGAGCGTGATGATGTTGTACCTGTACCCATTGCGCATGACGCCACATCGTTTGGTCGCCACGGATTTAGTGCATGCCATACCGCTAGCGGTAGTGGCTGGAATGGGTTATCTGATTGCGGGGCTCGTGGACGGAGCCATGCTGTTGAGCTTGTTGATTGGTTCGATCCCCGCGGTGTTGGTCGGAAGCCTGGTGGCAACGAGAATGCCTGGCAGATGGTTGCAGTTGGCGTTGGCCGTCGTCCTTCTGGCTGTCGGAGTGAAAACGCTGGGAATGGCTTAAGGTTCGCTCCTGCGGTTGGCGAAGCCGCATTCGACTGGCGCTCAACGGAGCTGTCACTCGACGTTACAGCCGCAGATCGGCGTGGCTGGCGTCGAGCACGTACTTCAGGTCGTGAAGTACGTGCTCGGGCTTGCCCAACGCCCGAATGCCCTTGACGCCCATCGCCTTGAATTGATGGTGGGCCACGGCGACGATGATGCCGTCGTAGGCGCCGGCCTCGGGTTCGGGCACCGGCGTGATGGCGTATTCGTGTTCGGCTTCGGCGGGGTTGATCCAAGGGTCGTACACGTCCACCTGCACGCCGTACTCCCGGAGCTCGCGCACGATGTCTACCACGCGAGTGTTGCGCAGGTCGGGGCAGTTTTCCTTGAAGGTCAGGCCCAGCACCAACACGCGAGATCCGCACACATGGATTCGCTTACGCACCATCTCTTTCACTAGCTGATTGACCACGTACCGGCCCATGCTGTCGTTCAAGCGCCGGCCGGCCAGGATGATCTCGGGATGGTAGCCGATGGCCTGGGCCTTGTGGGTGAGGTAGTAAGGATCCACGCCGATGCAGTGGCCGCCCACCAGGCCGGGCCGAAAGGGCAGGAAGTTCCACTTGGTGCCGGCGGCTTCGAGCACGGCCTGGGTGTCGATGCCCATACGGTTGAAGATGATGGCCAGTTCGTTGATCAGGGCAATGTTCAGGTCGCGCTGGGTGTTCTCGATCACCTTGGCGGCCTCGGCCACGCGGATGCTGGGGGCCTTGTGAGTCCCGGCGGTGATGATCTGGCGATAGAGGGCGTCGACCAGTTCGGCCACTTCCGGCGTGCTGCCGGAGGTGACCTTCTGGATGGTGGTGACGCGGTGTTCTTTGTCGCCGGGGTTGATGCGCTCGGGGCTGTAGCCGCAGAAGAAGTCCACGTTGTAGGTCAGGCCCGACTCGCGCTCGAGCACGGGCACGCAGTCTTCCTCGGTGGCGCCGGGATAGACGGTGGATTCATAGATGACGATGTCGCCGCGCTTGAGCACCTTGCCCAGCGTCTGGCTGGCCTTGACGAGCGGGGTGAGATCGGGCCGCTTGTGGTCGTCGATGGGCGTGGGCACGGTCACGATGTACACGTTGCAGCCGGCCAGCTCGGCGGGGCTGGCGCTGTAGCGTAGCTGCGTGGCGCTGGCCAGCTCGTTGTCCTCGACTTCCAGGGTACTGTCGTGGCCGGCCTGCAGGGCGGCGATGCGCTGGGCGTTGATGTCGAAGCCGAGCACCGGGCGGTGCTTGCCGAATTCCACGGCCAGCGGCAGGCCTACATAGCCCAGGCCAACGACGGCGAGTTTGATGTCTTGCAGGGAGGAGATCATGAGTTTAGAGGAGCTTGGTTTATTTTTTGAAAGGGCTATCGCGTATCGCGGAAAGAATTCAAATCAGCGAGCTTGGTATTCTTGCCGATACCATTCCACGAACCGCTGCACGCCTTCCGGAACATCCGTGGCGGGTTGGTATCCGGTGAGGCTGCGCAATAAATTGGCATCAGCCCACGTGGCCGGCACATCGCCCGCCTGCATGTCCATATAGTTGCGTATGGCCTTCTTGCCCGTTGCGACTTCCACGGCCTCGATAAAGTCTTCCAGCCGCACCTTTTGCGAGTTGCCGATATTCACGATGCGGTGGGGCGCCACCGGGCTCAGGCTGTCGCCCTTGACCCGGGTTTCCGGCCCACCTGGCACGGCATCCAGCAGCAGCCGTATGCCCCGCACCAGGTCGCCCACATAGGTAAAGTCGCGCCACATCTTGCCGTGGTTGTAGACGTCGATGGGTTCTCCCGCCAGGATGTTTTTGGTGAACTTGAAGAGCGCCATGTCCGGCCGGCCCCAGGGGCCGTATACCGTGAAGAAGCGGAACATCGTGGTGGGCAGGTGGTGGATGTGTGCCCAGGCATGGCCCATGGCCTCGTTGGCCTTTTTGGTGGCCGCGTAGAACGACATGGGTGTGTCGGCCTTGTCGGTTTCCTTGTACGGCATCTCGGTGTTGGCGCCGTAGGCGGAGCTGGTGGAAGCCATCAGCAAATGCTTGGGCGGGGTTTGCAGCGCGGCCTCGAGCAGGTTGAAGGTGCCCACCAGGTTGGTGTCCACGTAGGCGCGCGGGTTTTCAATGGAATAGCGCACGCCTGCTTGGGCCGCCAGGTGCACGATCACGTCGGGCCGGGCCGCGGCCGCTGCTTGCTGCAGGGCGGCGGCGTCTTCCAGCATGGCTTCGGTGGCGGTGAAGTTGGGATGCTGCCGCAGCATGGCGTGGCGCCGCTGCTTAAGGGCAACGTCGTAGTAGTCCGTCATCCCGTCGTAGCCCGCTACTTCCCAGCCTTCTTGTAGCAAGAGGTCGGCCAGGTGGTAGCCGATGAAACCGGCCGTGCCGGTGATGAAAGCTCGCTTCATGATGTTTGATGGTGAGGTGGGCGGTTTACTGGGCGGCAGGGTGGGGCGCGCCGCGGCCCACGCCATCGTGGGCCACGAAGCCAGCGGCCAGCACGTCGGCGCGGTCGTAGATGTTGCGCAGGTCGGCCAGGCGCGGCGTGGCCATGGTGGTGGCGAGGCGCTTGAGGTCCAGCGCCCTGAATTCGTTCCATTCGGTGAGGATGATCAGGGCGTCGGCGTTTTCCGCGGCTTCGTAAGGGTCGCTGCACCAGGCAACGCCAGGGAGCAAGGCTTCGCCTTCGCGCTTGCCCTGGGGGTCTACTACTTTCACCTTTGCGCCTTGGCCCACCAGGGCGGGCACGATGGTGAGGCTGGGCGAGTCGCGCATGTCGTCGGTTTCGGGCTTGAACGTCACGCCCAGCACGGCGATGGTTTTGCCGTTCACCGAGCCTTCGCACAGGTCTAGGATCTTGTCGATCATGCGGCGCTTGGCGGTGTCGTTCACGGCGATCACGGTTTCGGTAATGCGCTGCGGCACGCCGTGCTCTTGGCCGATGCGGGCCAGGGCCGAGGTGTCTTTGGGGAAGCAGGAGCCGCCGTAGCCCGGCCCGGCGTGCAGGAATTTTTTGCCGATGCGGCCGTCCAGGCCCATGCCGCGAGCCACGCCTTTTACGTCGGCGCCCACGCGCTCGCACAGGGCGGCAATTTCGTTGATGAAGCTGATCTTGGTGGCCAGGAAGGCGTTGGCCGCGTACTTGATCATTTCCGCCGTTTCCAGGTCGGTATAGACGATGGGGAATTCGCGCAGGTACAGCGGGCGGTAGATGTCGCCCATGATTGCCTTCGCGCGCTCGCTTTCCACGCCCACCACCACGCGGTCGGGCTTCATGAAGTCGTCGATGGCAGCGCCCTCGCGCAGGAATTCCGGGTTGGAGGCCACGTCGAATTCCGCCTGGGGGTTGGCGGCGCGGATGGTTTCAGCCACCTTGCGGTTGGTGCCCACCGGCACGGTGGATTTGGTCACTACCACGGTGTAGCGCTGGATGGCGTTGGCCACTTCTGCCGCGGCGGCCATCACGTAGCTGAGATCGGCATGGCCGTCGCCTCGCCGGGTGGGGGTGCCCACGGCGATGAATACCGCCTCGGCGCCATCCACTGCCTGGGTAATGTCGGTAGTGAAGGCCAGGCGGCCGGCGGCGACGTTGCGCGCCAGGATGTCGTCCAGGCCCGGCTCGTAGATGGGCACTTCGCCGCGCTCGAGGCGGGCGATCTTGCTGGCGTCTTTATCCACGCAGACGACTTCATGGCCGAAGTCGGAGAAACAAACACCAGAGACCAGGCCAACGTAGCCCGTACCGATCATTGCGAGTCTCATTTAGTGGATTCGTGCAGTAAATGAAGAGGGGAGGGTGCATGCTTTGGCGCCCGCTCGATGACGGTTACCCCGGAGCTAACCGCTCAAGGCCGGGCCGCGTGAGCTTCGAACCGCGCCGGGTCGGGATCCGCACTGGGCGGATCTTCCGACTCTGACGGCGTGGAAGCTTCGGTGCGCACTTCCCGCTGCAGGCGGGCGATGTCGGCCTTCAGGGTTTCGTATTCCACCAGCTTGCGCGCCAGGAAGCGGCGGGTCACCCTCACCTTGGCCGCCAGGCCGGCGGGGGTGAGGATGTAGGCATAGGCCAGTTTGTTGTCCTGGCGGCGAAAGTTCTCCACCTTCACCTGGCCTTTTTTGATCAGTTCCTGCAAACAGTAGTTGGCCTTGCCCAGGCTCAGGCCCAGGGTTTGCGCCAGCTCGCGCTGCGACAGGTTGGGGTTCTCTTCCAGCGCCTTGAGGATGGCGTAGTGCAGATGGTCGGGGGAATTTGGCATTCTCTTGTCGTAGTGAGGGGCGAGCGCCGGCCTGGCCGGGGGCTGGGGTGCCGTGTGGGCCGGGGCGGGGATCGTGGGGAAACCAGGAGGGGTGGCTGGGCGCCGTGTTGCAGGGCCGTTAGGCGGCCGGGCACGCTACCGCCGTGCCGTGGCGGGAGGGCGCGACGGCATGGGCGGTGTTCAATCGTTGAACGCAGGGTATTGAACGCAAGAAGCCGGGGGTGTGTCAAGGCTGAGCCGGGCGCTTTTGAGGGGTGGCTGTATCAAGGTATGGCGGAGCGCTGGAGAGGTTTGGGCGAGGGAGGCTTTCTATTGGCTGTCATCAATACGTCAAGTTTGCGTGAGTCCCCTGGTATTGGCGGGCGCTAGCGGGGGGGCGGCCACGGATTAAGGTGAGAGCCGGCGTTGGAAGAGGTGCGAGGGGAGGAGAGCGGGGGTGAAGGGCTGTTACAAATTTGTTGGGAGTGGGCTGGGTTCAGGTGGGGAAGCCTTGCCACCATGCATGGGCTTGCTTCGAGCGTTTTTTTTAGGTCTTTTGTGAGGCGTAATGTGGTTCGGATTAAATTGAGTATTTGACTGGTTCAGATGATCTCGGAATATCTCAAATAATTTCGATATCTATCGTGGGTTGGTCTCAATTGTCTCAAATGATCTTTTATGTCGCGATTTGAGGTCGTGTTTTGTTACTATAGTCTTGTGTTGGCATTTTTCGGTCGCTGTGGGCATACTCGGCACGCTGGACGAGCAGGATATCCTCGAGATCGAGGATGACCCCATCAATGCCAACGCGATCGAGATCGCGTCCTACCTGGCCGCTATGAATGTTCGCCTTGCGGAGTATGACGACATCCTCAAGGTGGCCGATGCCAGGCTATCGCGAAATAAAACCGGCTTGTAATGCGCTTTATCCCCGGGGGGCTTTCTACCCGCTGCTGCTCTGTGGATGTCTTTTATCGGGAATGTCATGCCGCTTAATTATTTACAGTGCCCAAAGTGCAAGGGGTTTGGCGTTCTCAGAGCCAGGAAAAAGGCATGGGAGAGGTTTTTTCCGTCGCTCGGCGCCTATAAGTGCCTGGAGTGCGGGGCGCGGTTTCGTGAGAATCGGTCAAAGCCGGTGAAGCTCAAGCCGTTGTCTTAGGGGAGCGCATGTCCGCCGGTTCTGCCGGCGCGCGTCGATCATCGTCGCTTGCCCCTCTTCCGAATATGTAGTAACGTAACTACATAAACTGAGGTGAGAGGTATCTATGACCATCACAACCCTATCCAGTCGAGAGCTGAACCAGGATGTGACCCGAGCCAAGAAAGCCACCAAGATCGGCCCGGTGTTCATCACGGATCGCGGCAAGCCGGCGCATGTGTTGCTGAGCTTTGAGGACTACCAGCGGCTGACAAAGCAGCGACGCAACATCGCCGATGCGCTGGCGATGCCGGATGTGGTGGATATCGAATTCGAGCCCCCGCGCGTGATCATTGGAGTCCGGCCGGCTGATCTTTCATGATGTATGTGCTCGACACCAATGTCTTGTCCGAACTGCGTAAGGCAGGTCTGGGCAAGGCCGATGCGAACGTCAGGGCCTGGGCGGATAGCGTCGATGCGGCCGATCTCTTCGTTTCAGCCATCAGCATCATGGAGTTGGAGCTGGGCGTGCTGTCGATTGAACGCAAGGACGCTGCCCAGGGGGCCAGGCTACGCATGTGGCTGGAGCAACACGTATTGCCCGAGTTCTCAGAGCGCACCTTGCCTATCGATACTGCTGTGGCGCAACGTTGCGCCGGGCTGCACGTACCGGATAAACGCGGCGAGCGCGACGCGCTCATCGCCGCGACGGCGCTGGTGCATGGCATGGCGGTGGTCACGCGCAACGTTGCGGATTTCAGGCCGACGGGAGTGACCATCATCAATCCGTGGGAGCCCTTACCATAACGGCCCTTGTTTTTACTATGTCGACTCTCCCTGTTTCCCCCGGCGTTGCTTCACCCGAGTTCAACATTCAAGACCAATGGGTGCCCCACCCCGAAGGCCGGATTTTTGTGCGCCGTTGGCTGCCCGCGGCCGGCGCTTCGGGCGACCCCATCGTGCTGATGCACGATTCATTGGGTTGCGTGGCGCTGTGGCGCGATTTTCCGGCCATGCTGTGCCAGGCCACGGGGCGCGAGGTGATCGGCTACGATCGTTTGGGGTTTGGCCAATCGGATCCGCGCGTAGGCCTGCCGTCGCTGGATTTCGTGAAGGAAGAGATCGACCGCTATTTTCCCGTGCTGTGCGAGTCGCTGGGCCTGGGGTCTTTCGTGGTGCTGGGCCACAGTGTGGGCGGCGCGATGGGGGTGGAGTGCGCGGCCGGGATGGAAGGTACGACGGCACGTTGCGCGGCCCTGGTGTCGTTGTCGGCCCAGATGTATCCGGAGAATCGTACGCTGGAAGGAATACGGGCGGCCCGCGAGCAGTTCCGCGATCCGGCGCAGTTGGAGCGCCTGGCCCGCTACCACGGTGACAAGGCCAAGTGGGTGCTCGACGCCTGGACGGAGAGCTGGCTGAATCCCGAGTTTGCCAAGTGGTCGCTGCGCGAGGTGCTGCCGCGCGTGAGCTGTCCGATCCTGGCCGTCCACGGCGACAACGACGAATACGGCACGCCCATCCATACCGACATCATCCGCGAGCGCAGCGGCGGCCCGGTGCGCGTGGAGATCATGGCCGATACTGGCCACGTGCCGCAGCGCGAGCGGCCGGCGGCGGTGCTGGGGTTGGTGGGTGAGTTCTTGGCGGCGCTGCGGCCGTTGGCGCCGAAACGGTTGTAGGGTCGGGGGGCTGGAGGCGGGAGGGGGGCGACGGACGTGAAGCTGATGTGAACCCCCTGAGGTTCACCTCGGACTGCCGACTTCAGGCGGGCTTTGTCCTGGGCCTGTCCGTATCTTCCGGCATGGTGGTTTGCGGCTGCTGGGGGCATGCTGGCGCGCATCACCCAGACCGATACCGAGGCGCTTCAGTAGTGGGCGCTGAATATGCTGCGGGCCGAGCGCCTGGAGGCGGTGTGGGGGCTGATCTCGATCTTGAAAAGACTAGCACCTGGTGCTATATTAATGAGCTTAAGGTGGTAGATGTAATGAGCAAGCTACGGTCTCGCTTTTTCAAGACCAAGGCATTTGCCAAGCAGGCAGCCAAGGCGCAAATCGTTGACGAGGAGTTGTTGAGGGCAGGCCGCGATCTCGCCATGGGAAAAGGCGACAGCCTGGGCGGTAACGTCTGGAAGAAGCGCCTCAACAAGAACATGCATCGCAGCATCGTCGTGGAGAAGGTGGGAGACTACTGGTTCTTCGTCTATCTTTACGCCAAGAATGATCGTGAGAATATCGATCAGGCCGAAGAGGTTGCGTTCAAACGGCTGGCCACGCTGTTCGAGGCCATGAGCAATGCGCAACTCGACGATCAACTCAAGATCAAGGAACTGTTGGAGATTGTCAGCGATGGCGACTAAACCCCGATTCAAAAGCGACGCCTTCGAGGCAATCCACAGCGCAGCCGCGGGCCTTCACCGTTCTGGCGTGGTTGGCAAGCAGACGATGCGAGAGTTCGATGAGATTTGCCTAGCGGAAGCGCCTCATCTTGACGCAAAAACCATTGTCCAGATCCGCAAGGCGGCAAAGGTTAGTCAACCCGTGTTCGCCAAGTATCTCAATACGAGTACGTCAACCGTGCAAAAATGGGAGAGTGGGGCGAAGCAGCCGAGCGGTATCGCCGCGCGGTTGCTGCAAGTTGTCAAGAAGCATGGGCTTGAGGTGCTGACCTGATCAAGCAACAACTGACTTGCGTGCAGCGTGTGCTGCTGCGCCGGGAGAAGGCGGCGGGTTTGGAGGAAGGGCGGCAAGAGGGCAAGTTCGAAGGGGCTGCCCTCGTTCTACAAAGCCAGCTTCAGCAAAAATTCGGCCCCTCCGCTACCTCAATCTTCTCGATCTCCAGCTCCCCGCGCCGCGCCTTCAGCTGCCACACATCATACTCGGCCTGATGTCCAAGCCAACTGCGCGCGCTCTTGCCGAAGGCCATCTCCAATCGCACGGCCATCTCAGGGGAGATAGCGGCCTTGCCGTTGATGATCTCCGAGAGCGTCTTGCGGGATACCTTGAGGTGCTCGGCAGCCTTGGTGATCGACAAGCCCAGCGGTTCGAGCCAAAGCTCTTGGAGGATCTCACCGGGGTGCGGGGGGTTGTGCATCGTATGCATGACAATACCTCAGTGGTAATCGACGTAATCCACGACATGCGCGTCGCCGTCTTCGAAGCGGAACGTGACGCGCCAGTTGGCCTGCACAGTCACCGCCCAATGGCCTTGCAGGTTGCCCTGTAGCGAGTGCAGGCGCAACGCCGGAGCCCTCATGTCGTCGATGGACTCCGCTCGCCCAAGCAAAGCCAGGATCAAGCGCAAACGCTTGGCGTGCATCGGCTGGATACCGGCGAGACTCCCGGTCTCGTGGAATTTCGCGAGCCCTTTGTGGGCGAAGCTCTTGATCATGCGGTAGTGTAACCCTGAGGGTTACGGTGCGCAAGCGCCGGGAGTCTCAGCGCCGGGAGTCTCGCCGAACTGCACATCCAGTACCGTTCGGCCCCTTGCCCGACTGGGCCCTGGCACGCATTGCCCAGGCCGATACCGAGGCGCTGCAACAGTGGGCGCTGAATGTGCTGCAGGCCGAGCGCCTCGAGGCGGTGTTTGGCGACTGATGACGCGGTATGCGAGCCGATTCCACCCAGCTGTTATGAATTACCTGTCCCGAAGGCTATCAAGGCCTCTGCCACCTCCTGCGTCTTCGAGAGAAACGGCAGGTGGCCGGAAGCCATCGAAACGGTCTTGAAGGAATTCCCGGGAGCCAGCGTATCGGCTTGCTCGATGAAAAAGTCCTGCAGCGCGGGCCGCACGGCGTAGTCGTGGGTGCAGCGCACATACAGTCGCCGTTTGCTCCCCCATCGTTCCGCCGTGTACGCCAGCGGTGTTGCCAAAGGCTGTATCGGCGTGTCGGGGGTCATGAGATGGCGAACGGCCGACCACTGCCCTTCGTCGACCTCCGCAGCGAAGGTTTGTTTGAGCAATGCGGCGTAATCCGCGTTTGCGGAGAGGGGATCGAGACGCAGCGCCCCCACGGTGGCGGGGTCCGCGATCACGACGCTGGGGATCAGGGATCCCTCGTTCTGGGGCAGGGCCGAGCACGCGCCACCCGCCATCCCGGGAGGGGGCAGAAAGGCGGCCAGGTAGGCAATGGCATCAACGCGATGGGGGTGGGCCTCGATGGCCGCGGTGGCGGGAATCCCGGCCATGCTGTGGGCCACCAGTACCACGCTCCCGGCCCTGGTGCGATGAGCGGCTTCCAGCGTTTCGCCGATGGCGTCGACATAGGCTTGCAGGCCCACTGCCGCTACCGGAGACTTCTCCGTTTGCAAAGCGGCTGCGCGCTCGCCGCCACCGGTATGGTAGGCAGGGATGAACCGGGCATCGAGGCCGTGGCCCGGCAGATCGATGCGCAGAACCTGGTGGCCCGCCGCGGTTAGCTGGCGGGACAAAGGGGAGTAGCTCCAGCTTCCCTGCCAGGCGCCATGGACCAGAACAAAGGTGGTGTGATTCACAAGACTTCTCCTATCGTGGTGGCAATGCGGGGTTCAGTATTTCAAGGTGAGCCGCTCCTGGGTGCCGCGCAGTTTTATGCCACCAAGGAATTGCTGTTGATACGCCGTGCGCGGGCGAATGTGAGGGGTATCGAGCCAAAGCCGCCATAGATGGCGCTTGCGCTCGGGTTCCGGCCAGTCGTCGTAGGCGGTGCGGGTGTGCAGGCATACGCCGTTGTTCAAGAGCTGGATATCGCCGACTTCGAGCTGCATCGAATAATGGAGGGAGTCGCACACATCCTCCATGTATCGCATGGCGGCGAGCTGCTCGTCGGTCATGGGCGGGGCCCCGTCGAGCTTGTGGCCCTTGATAATGTGCGAGGGCCCGAAGGCAACGCACAGCTGGCCATCCAGAAAATTGAAAATGGGCGACTCGTACCATCCCTGCTCACCGGGATTGACTTCTCCGTGCAGGGTCCAGCAATACGGCTCGGAAAGCGTCTTGAGGTGATGCGGCGCGGTTTGCAAGATCTTGTTGTAAACCGCCACGGAGCTCGCCACCTTGGACAGCCCGCCCGAGCGCGGTGTGGTGATGCACATCAGGCCGACAACCCCGCTCGTGTCGCAATGGAAGTCGAGGCCCTCGCGCGTTTGGTAGCCGCGGTGGTTGGGGTGGGTAAGCTCCTTGCCGGTATCCGTGACATGGCCCAGCATGTCACCCTCGGGGTTGTTGGACATGGCCGACCCCAGGTGGCGACCGATGGCCCAATAGATGATGGCGGATTGCAAAAGGGGGATGTCGCCGGTGGGCACGCCTTTGATCAGACAAAGCCCGAGGCCGTCCTTCAGGCCGTGGCGCACGGCGGCGATGACGTCTTCGATGGGTTCTAGCGCGAGATCCTCTTGGCCGAGCGCCAGTAGCCCGTTCGGATGGCCCTCTATCTGCTTTTCTACTCGTCGTGCGAGGTCGACCAGCCCGGCCGCCTGGCGTGACGACAATTCATGCCGCCACGTCGAATCGCTCGCCAGCCGTTCGGGAGTCCAGTTTGCGGGGTCTATGACTTCGCTTCCAAAGGCGGCGTGCGGCCTGGAAACGATTTGTCCGGCGTCTGCGGTCAGCATTGTGATTGTCTCCAAAAAATATCGATGGATGGTTAGTGGGCCGAGGTTGTCAGCCCGATGTGCCAGGCCAAAAGCCAGCTTTCTATTCTTCGCAACAGCCAATTGATGAGCAGCGCCACCACACCGATAAAGACGATGGCGGCGATGCCCTCCGCGATCCGGAATTGCTCCTGCGCACTGGTCACCACAAAGCCAATGCCATTGCTGGAGAGCAGCATTTCGGAGGCCACGCTGATGAGCAAGGCCATGCTCACACTTAAGCGAATGCCCACCATCACCATTGGCAAGGAGGCGGGAAGGTCGATGTGGCGAATGATCGCCGCCCGGCTCAAGCCCAAGGATCGAGCCGTGTTCAGTAGCGCGGGATGGGTGGCCTGGGTGGCATCGATGGCGTAAATCAAGAGCGGGAACGAGGCGCTGTAGAAGATGACCAGGATCTTCGCTTCGCTGCCGATGCCGGCGAAAAGCATGGCAATCGGCACAATGGCCAGGGGCGGTATGGGCCGCAGTAGCTCGATGACCGGCCCCAGCACGGTGCGAGCGGCGGCGACCCGGCCGATGACCAGGCCCAGGGGCAGCATCGTAAGGAGGGCCAAGAGGAATCCCGCCGCCGCGCGCCAAAGAGTATGTTGCATCTGGCTGATGAGCATCCCGGCGCCGGAGGTGAGCGCCGCCAACACCGCCAGCGGCCCGGGAAAGTTGGTGGAATCCACCTGGCCGGCGGCGATTTGCCAGAGCCCGAGCAGTGCGAGCACGAAAACCAGGCCGGGCCAGTTGAGGGTATGGGTTAGCGTCCGCAAGGTCATACCTCCCCGGAGTGGGCCGAGAGCTTCCGGTGCCAGCGGCAGCTCCAGCTCGACACCACGACAACGGCACGGCTCAATAGAGCGCCGTTCGCCCCCGAGATGAGCAGGAGCGCAAATGTGATGTCGGTTTGCAGGGTGAACGCGGAGTCCATCAGCATGAAGCCGAGACCGTTTTGGCCCGCCAGCATCTCGGCCGCCACGGTGGCCATCAGGGCCTGCGCCGCGGCGATGCGCACGCCGGTCATGGTTTCGGGCAGGGCGCCTGGCACCCGGATCCGCCACAGCAGCGCAATGGGGCTCAGGCCGAGCGAGCGCCCCACGGCCACGAGGACTTTGTCGGTACTGGCCAGCGCGTTTGCTGCGGACAGATAAACGGCCCAGACGACTGCGAACCCCACGATGAACGCAAACATCGACGGCCCGAGCCCAAGCGAAAAGATTGCCAGTGGTACGAGGGCGGCAGGCGGCAGGGATCGCATCAGCTCTACCACTGGGGAGAGCGCTCTTCCGATCACCGGCGCGCAAGCGCCGGCAAGGGCCATGGCCAGGCCAAGCACGGTGCCGTAAGCCAGGCCGGCAATGGACCGTAACATCGTTGCCAACTGATTGGACCAGAACGTTGCATCGAACAGCAGCGCACCGAACGCCTGCAACACGCCGACAGGACCGGTAAAGTAACGCTCCGGTACGATTTCGAGGCGGTAGGCGAGTTCCCAGACGCATAGGAACACTATCGCTCCGGCGAATCGCAAATGAGATGAGCGGAACAAGGCTCTTCTCCCGGCCCAGGGCAAGGACAGATTCAGGTTCATGGCGTGGCCAGAATCATGTCTTGCCCTGTGAGGGAAGTCTTGAGCATGTCGTTGCGGTTCAAGGCCTCGATCAGGGGAGAGAACATTTCGGCGCGCGGCGTGAAATCTCCGCTGACGGTGCCTGTTTTCATGTCGTCCACGATTTTTGGGTCGAGGCGATAGATATCCACGAGAAACTTCTTGTACGCTTCGGGCTTGTTTTTGAAGTCGCTAACGGCCTTGGCCATTGCCCGGTTGAATTTGGCAAGCGTCTCCGGGTGATTTTTGGCCCAGTCTTCGGTCACATAAAGGACTTCCAGCGCCACCCCGGGATCCGACGATATGTTATGGATCTGACCTGCCGCCAGCGTGTGCGCTTTGATTTGCGGTGACTGGCGCATCATCGTGTAAAAAGGATCGATGACACATGCCGCATCGGCGTTGCCGATTTCGATGGCGGGCGGCATTTGGGGAAACGGGGCGGTGAGAGACTTGAATTTTTTCCAGTCTACGCCGGCGTTTGCCGCATGATCGCGGAAGGCCAACTCGCAAAGAGAGCTGACGCCGTTGGTCATCACCGTTTTGCCTTCGAGGTCTTTCAGGGAGCGTATGTTCGATCCTTCCGAGACGACGAGCCAGGTTAGCGCGCCATCGTCGCCGCTGGTTTCACGCGTGAGGGTGGAGAAAACCCGGAATGGCTGGTTTTGGGCCCGCGCATAAATGACCGGAATCGCGGCGCTGTGCCCAATCTGCACGGAGCCGCTGGCCACGGCCGAACCGATGGCGGGGCCGGTACCCAGGGTCACGAACTCCACATCCAGCCCTTCCTCCTTGAAGTACCCCGCGGTGTTGGCGTAATAGGCGGGTGCCATGGCAAAGGTGCGCAAGGCGCCGACCTTGACCGAGTTTTGGGCATTTGCCGCATGAAAGGCGAACAACATGGCCGCGGTAGCCGAACCGCAAAGAAACCTTGCCAGAAACGTGTGCTTCATCTTGATGCTCCTTGGGTATGTTCAAGCTCAACGGGGGTCCGCATGCCGCGGATCAGGGAAATGACTTGATGGCGAATCCGGAGGAACGTGGGATCTTCCCGGGTTTCGAGTTGATCGCGGTTTTCAGGAAGGTCGACATCGATCTCGCACACGACCTTTGTCGGGCGATTCGAGAGCACGATGATGCGATTGGCCATATAGATGGCCTCGTCTACATCGTGCGTAATGAGCAGGCACGATTGTTGGTAGCGGGCGGCCAAGGTGAGGATCAGATCTTGCATTTCAGCCCGGGTTTGAGCATCCACCGCGGCCAGCGGCTCGTCCAGCAGCAGCAACTGCGGGCGCGAGGCCAGGCCGCGCGCGATCGCCACCCGCTGTTGCATGCCTCCGGAAAGCTCCCACGGATATCGGGACTCGAAGCCGCGAAGCCCCACCGCATTCAGCAGTTCCGAGGCGCGGTCTCGTTTTTCTCGCGATGGGGTGTCGCCCTCGCGGTACATGCCGAACAGGACGTTATCCGCAACGCTCTTCCAGGGCAGCAAAGATCGGCTGTAATCCTGGAAGACGATGGACACCCCGGCGGTGGGGCCCTTGACTTCCACCCCATTGAATTCGACTCGGCCAGAGTCGGCGCGGTATAGGCCGCTCAAGCACATGAGCAAGGTGGTTTTGCCGCAACCCGACGGACCGACGATACTGACGAACTCGCCTTGCGCCATGTTGAGTGAAATGCCGCCAAGAACGGATAGCTTGGATATGCCGGTGCCAAGGGATTTGGTCAGCCCGATGACGTTCAGCAAACGAGTATTCATGAGCCAGTTCCTGTGCCAAGAGACTTGATGGCTTCGAGCGCGCGCCCGTATTCGAGAGGCGAAACCACCAGCGGGGGAGTCAGCAGGACATGGGTGGCGGTGGGTCTCGTCAGGAGTCCCAGGCCCTGCAATTGCGCGCACGCTTCCAGAGAGCTTTGGTGGGCGGGTTTCAGCGCCCACATCAGGCCGATTGAGCGTACGTGTTCGATATGCCCGGCCAGCGCAAGCTTGCGCGCTTGGTCGGTGAACCAGGCCGCCCCGGGAGCTGCGGACTCGATCAGGTTTTCCTGCGCCAGGACATCGAGATTCGCGAGGGCAACGGCTGCGGGAAGGGGCTGAGCCGTCTCGAAATACAGTGATCGCAAAGCCGACGTTGCCACGGTGGTGGCGAGGGCCTCCGCCGCCTGACCGCAGATGGCGATGCATCCCAGGGAGGCATAGCCTGAAGTCAAGCCTTTGCCGAGGGTCATGATGTCGGGCCGCACATTCCAATGGCGAATGCCGAACATTTGGCCGGTGCGCCCGAAGCCGGTAATGACCTCGTCCGCAATCAGCAGGATCTTGTGCTTGGAGCAAATTTCACGTAGGCGCGGCCAGAGATCGCGCGGTGGAACCACGACCCCGGCCGGCCCCTGCACGGGTTCCGCAATGAACGCCGCTATTCGATTGGCGCCGATTTCGTGGATTTTTGCTTCCAGCGCTTGGCAAATGATGTGGCTGGTTTCAGGGGCGGTTTCTCCCTTCTCGGTGAGGAGATCGATTGGACCCGTGATCATGGAGAAGTCGGAGAGCCCGGGGGCGCACGCCGCCTGGCCCGAGGGATTGTCGGAGGCAGCCAGTGACGCGAAATGGTAGCCGTGATGCCCGCCGCGCATGGAAATGATATGGGTTTTGGCGTGCTGGCCCTGCAATTTCCAGTAATGGCGCGCAAGTTTCAGGGCCGTCTCGGTGACTTCGGTATCCGACCCGCAGAACAGTAGCTTTGCCGCGCCTTCCGGTTTCAGGAGCTCAAGCAGCCGTTGCGTGAGCTGCTCGCTGGGGCCGTTGGATTGCCCCTGAAAGGTGGCGTGATAAGCCAAGCGCGACGCCTGCAGGAAACCCGCATTCGCCAGGTCGTGGCGCCCGTGCCCGATGAGGACGTTCCACAAGCCGCTTGTGAAATCCAGATAGCTGCGACCGGAGGCGTCGCGCAAGACACAGCCTTCGCCGCTGATAAATACCAGGCCGGTGGCGGGGCGTGCGCCCCGGGGCTTGCTGATGTCTCCCACCATAGGTGGCCTAGTACTATCCCTAGGCTTTTTTTCTATTTTGTTCATCTATAATTAACAGTGTTCGGATAACTGAAGTCATCATAGCAACCCTCCGAAACCAAACACACTCGTGAAATCCCTTATTAAAGCTATCGACGTATTGGAAGCCTTGGCACAGGCCGAGGAGCTGGAGCTCGGGGTTACCGAGTTGAGCCGCCGAACCGGGATCGGAAAGGTCATCGTTCACACCATCCTCAGGACCTACGTCGACCGCGCGTTCGTGGTTCAGAATGAGGACTCAAAGCGGTATCGGCTTGGCGACCGCCTCTTCGAGTTGGCTGGGCGCAGGGCCGAGGTATCCACTCCGCTGAGCGTGGCCCGGGCCCATATGCGGGCGCTTTTGTTGGCCGTTCAGGAAACCGTGCACTTCACCGTACCCAGCGGCAACGAGAGTGTGGTGCTCGATATCCATGAGAGCCCCCAACCTGTGCGGTTCGCCGGCACGCTGGGCCAGCGGGCGCCCCTGCATTGCACTGCCTCGGGCAAGCTTTTCCTGGCTTATGGTTCCGAGGCGTTTCGGGAGCAAGTGCTTGGGGGTGAGCTGGCCCCGTTCACCGACAACACCGTGATCGGTGTCGAGGCGATACGGGCCGAACTGAATGACGTTCGGCGGCAAGGCTACGCCACGGACCGCGAGGAGTTTCTGCCCCAGGTGAACGCTGTTGCGGCACCGGTTTTTGATGCCTTGGGCAAGTGTGTCGCCGGTATTGCCGTGATCGGACCGGCGCAACGCCTGCGAGGGGATGATCTGCCAACGCTGTCGAAAACCGTCATGCATACGGCCGCGGTGATTTCGAACCAGCTCAAGGTAGCGTCAAAAAGTTAGAACGGTGGCGCCGGGCGGGCTGAGAGGTCCTGGGCTTGTCGTCGCTTGCAAGAGCTGGCGAATGCCTGCGCGGTATTCTTCCAGTTTGCCGATGCTCGGCAAGAAGGTCGGCAGGAAGGGCGCTGAACGTGCCGCGGGCCGAGCGTCTGGAGGCGGTGTTTGGCGACTGACGTCGGCTTTTACGCATAGCGGAGGAATGCTGCTCGGTTCATGATGGCGCGTCCCCTTTTTTCAGTCGGCGCACCATGTCCGAACATTTTCGGGTTTTTCGCACACAAGCCTCCGCTCTTTCTCGATCCTCGGCACGCTGGTGGCCGCTGCCCAGCCCATCGGCCTCCTGCGTCTTGCGAGAACCGGCGCCGAACGACTTGGCGCTGGAGGCCGTCTCCACGCCCGACCTCGACGGCGTGTGGAAGCAAGCCCTGCAAACCTGGCTGCCCGATTGCCTGGCCTTGTTCTGGCCGAAGATTCATCAACGTATCGATTGGCGTGTTGCGCCCATCTTCCTGGATCAGGAGCTGCGCCGCCTGGATCGCATTCTCAAGCGCGGCGAGAAGCGGGTGGACGTGCTGGTACAGGTGCGGCTCAAGAGCGGCGGCGAGGCCCTGTTGCTGATCCACCTGGAGGTGCAGGCCGGGCGGATCGGCGTGGCGTTCCGGACGCGGATGTTCCGTTACCGGATCCGGCTGTACGAGCGCTATCCCAAACACACGATATTGTCCTGCGCCATCCTGCTGGATCGCGAGAATGGCTCCACCACGGAAACCTTCCAGAGCGGTGGCCTGGGCGACGAGCTGACCTTCCGCTTTCCGGTGGTGAACCTCACCCGCTGGCGTCGCCGCCTGCCCACGCTGGAGAAGCTCGCACCAGTCAACCCGTTTGCGGTGATCGTGATGGCCTACCTGCGCTACCGTGCCACCCGGCCCGACATCACGCGCCTGGCCGGCAAGCTGCAGCTGGCGCGTTCCCTGGCACAATGGGGATATGACGACGAGGCGCGCGGCGCGCTGTTTTTTCTGATCGACAGCTTGCTGGTGCTGCCCGAGCCGCTGGACGAATTGTTTACCGACACGCTGGAAGAAGCGGAGGACCCCATCATGATGCAACAACTCACCAGTGTGCAGCGTGTGCTGTTGCGCCGGCAGAAGGCGGCGCTTGTGGAAGCAGGACGACAGGAAGGACGGCAAGAAGGCAAGTTCGAAGGAGCAGCCCTCGTTCTACAAAGCCAGCTCCAGCAAAAGTTCGGCTCCTTGCCCGATTGGGCCCTGACACGCCTCGCCCAAGCCGATACCGAGGCGCTTCAACAATGGGCGCTGAATGTGCTGCAAGCCGAGCGCCTGGAGGCGGTGTTTGGCGACTGACCTGGCGCCTGAACGTCAGCGTTCGTCGCGCCCGGGAAGCGTGTGTTGGAGATCGGCCACGGGGATGAAAAGAACGAACCAGGCGAGCCGCGCCGCCCAATGACTGATCGTTTCCGGAAGGCAAAGGGTCGGAATCCCCGGACCCAGAAGGTGTAATGGCCATGTCCAGGCTTGCCGTGCGTGTTGCCCTGGGCGTGCTCGCGTTGATGTCGGCGGGATCGCTGGCCTGGCAGGCTTATACCCTGGCCAGCAATCCCGCCGTGCATTGGCTCGCCGAAAAGCCGATCCATCACGTACGGCAGGCGTTGACGAAAGCCTTTGCCACCGCCGCCACGCCTGGGGCGGTTGACGAGGCGCTGGGGGAGGCCTTGGCGGAAACGCCGGCGGATTGGCCGGTGATCGAGTACGTCATGATCGTAGAGAGTTCGCGCAAGGGAGAGCTGCGATCACAGGCGATGGCATACGTGTTTGGTGTGCTGGCCGTGCTGTCTGTAATCTTTGTTCCAAGCGGAGACCGCCGCCGCGTCATTAGCTTTCGACCTGCCAACCAAAAGGAACGGAGTGCCTACCATGCCTGGCTCGAAAACCACTTCCATGACCCTGAATGAGATGCGTGCCGCAGTATCTCGAAAGGAAAGTCGCTCTGAGTGGGAACGTGTGCGGCGAAACATCCACAGCGACCCGGCGGCTGCCGAAGAGAACCGCCAGATCGAGGAACTGATCGCCAGCAAGCGGGGCCGTCCCGTGGTGGGCGAACCGAAGGTCGCGATCTCCCTACGCATTCCCGAGTCCGTGCTCGCCGCGTGGAAGGCGACGGGGCCTGGCTGGCAGACACGGATGGTTCAGCGACTGTCCACCAAGTAGCGCAACCTCGTAGCCGGCGCACCGTCTGACGCGTAGGCGTGGGCCAGCGCACCACCCTGGCAACAGACATAGGTCTGCGCGCTGTTGGCCTTCTGGTTTTTCCACACGCAAGCTCCCGCTCGTTTTCGATCCTCGGCATGCAGGTGGCCGCTGCCCGGTCCATCGGTCGCTTGCGTCTTGCGGGAGCCGGCGCCGGACGACTTGGCGTCGGATGCCGGCCCCATACCCGACCTCGACGGCGTGTGGAAGCAAGCCCTGCAAAACTGACGGCGTAGCCGTCCTATACTCTGTACTGTATAGATATACAGATTCATGGTCATGCGGCGCCTCCAAGCCTTCAAATACGAACTTCGGCCAGATGGCCAGCAAGCACGCCAGATGGCGCGTTTCGCTGGCTCCTGCCGGTTTGTTTACAACAAGGCACTGGCGATGCAAAAAACCAACCATGAAGCGGGCGGCAAGTTCATCGGCTACGTGGCGATGGCCAAGGAACTGACCGTCTGGCGTAACGGCAGCGAAACGCCATGGCTCAAGGAGGCGCCCGTGCATCCGCTGCAGCATGCGCTCAAGGACTTGGAGCGAGCCTACAAGAATTTCTTTGCCAAACGCGCCGACTTCCCACGCTTCAAGAAGAAAGGCCAACGCGACAGCTTCCGCTACCCCGACCCCAAACAGATCAAACTGGATCAAGGCAATAGCCGTATTTTCCTACCCAAGCTGGGCTGGCTGCGCTATCGCAACAGCCGGGATGTCTTGGGGGTGGTGAAGAACGCCACCGTCAGCCAATCCGGGGGCAAGTGGTTCGTGAGCATCCAGACTGAACGCGAGGTCGAGCAGCCCATGCCCAGCTCTGGCAGCGCCGTGGGTATCGACATGGGAATTGCCCGCTTCGCCACGATGAGTGACGGCAGTTACCTGGCGCCGCTATCGAGCTTCAAGAAGCACGAAACCCGCTTGCGGCGCTACCAGCGGGCCATGAGCCGCAAACAGAAGTTCAGCAACAACTGGAAGAAAGCGAAGGCCAAAGTACAACGCCTGCATACCCGTATCGGCAATGCCCGCCGCGACTACCTGCACAAGGCCACGACCACGATCAGCCAAAACCACGCGATGGTGTGTATCGAGGACTTGCAGGTGCGCAACATGAGCCAGTCAGCAGCAGGCAGCGCCGAGCAGCCGGGTAAAAACGTTCGGGCCAAGTCCGGCCTGAACAAAGCCATCCTCGATCAGGGATGGTTCGAGTTCCGCAGACAACTGGACTACAAGCTGGCGTGGGCGGGAGGCTGGCTTATCACTGTGCCACCGCACAACACCAGCCGGACGTGTCCGGTCTGCGGGCATATCCATGCGGACAACCGCAAGACGCAGGCGACATTCGCTTGTGTGCAATGCGGCTACGAGGAAAACGCCGATGTCGTCGGTGCGATCAATATTTTGGCGCGGGGACACCGCGTTGCAGCCTGTGGAGAGGATGTCAGCCGCGCCAAGCTCGCAAGGGCCAAGCGTGCAGCCTCTGCGAAGCAGGAACCCACCGAAGCGACTCTCAGCAGCCTTGCGCCGCTGCGAGCGCCGTAGGAATCCCCTTCCTTTAGGGAGGGGAGGATGTCAACGCTCAAGGCAAGGCGTGCTGGAGTTGCGCGCTCGATGCCGACAATTGCCAGCCCTCGCTGGCGATGGCCTGCCAGGTAGCGGTGGAGTTGACGCCGGTGGGCGACTTCCGCAGCCTGGGCCGCGCGGCGGGCGCGTATTGGCAGGACGAGGAAGTGGATTACCTGGATGTCGGCCTCGCGACGGTGGGCCTGGCGGCTACCGTGGGCGCGGTTGCGTCGTTTGGCACGACTTACGGCGCCAAGGTGGGAGCCGGGGTGTTGAAGGCCGCCCGCAGGACGGGCGCCATCTCGGCGCCCTTGGGCCGGCATTTTCGGCGGTTGACGGCCGGGATGGTGGATTTCCGGCGCGTGCCCAAAGAGGGGCTGCGTTCGCCCGCGGGATGGCTCAAGGCTGTGGATGCCGCGCGGCTGCGGGCGTTTGGCGGAAGTATGGCCGACCTCGGCGCGATCAGCGCGCGCCAGGGGCCGGTGCAGGCGCTGCGGGTATTGCGGCAGGCGGATTCACCCGGGCAACTGGCGGCGTTGCGGCGCGGCAGCGATGCGATGGAGGGGCGGTTTCCGGCCACGCTGAAAATGCTCGGTAAATCCCGCGTGATCGGCGCCGCGTCGCGTTGGAGCCGCGCCGCCTGGAACCTGGTGGGATCCGCCGCGGCGCTGCTGGCTGCCTTGCTGGGATTGGTGTGGAATGTGCTTGGCAGTGCGGGGCTGAGGGGCTTGCGCTGGTGGGTGGGGCGTTCGTAGCGGTGGCATCCTGCCCGACGGCATGGCGTTCTCCACATTTATCGCGATAAATCCCGTTCAATCAGCATCCGTACGTAACGCGTGTACGGAACGCCGGCGGACTGGGCTTTCTGCTTGACGGCAATGAGAAGCGCCTCTGGGAGCCTCATATGGATGACAGCCGTTTTTGGCTGGATCTCGAACTGCGCTGGCTTGAATTCTGATAGGTCGAATTGAGTCAGGTCTGCAATCGCGACGAATCGCTCGGCTTCTGTATCGCTACGCAACGATGGCATAGGTTTAAGCTTGGCTTTCATAGTATTCGATCTCCTTCTGATGCATGTATCGAGCACTGATAGGACGAATTTTTGTGCTTCCTTCAAAGCCCTCAGCGCCCGGCCAGATGGCGGGTGTGCCGGCGCAGCAAGTCGATCGCCAAGGTGGCGGCGGGATGAGGGCTGCGCCCTCGCCAGAGGATGGCGCCGATTTGTTGGTATGGCAGCGGCAGGGCGGCCAGGCATTGCAGGCCGCCGGCTTGTTGCAGGCGCAGGGCTTCGCTTTCCGGGAAGAGGGCCAGCAACTGGTGGCTCTCGACCAGACGCAGGTCGCTCAAGCCCAGGGTGGAGAGCACGGAGGCTTCGGGCGGCGTGAGGTTTTCCGATAAAAACGTCTGTTCGAAGATGTGATAGGTGAAGGTGCCGCGCGGCGGCAGGATCCAGGCCTGGCTGGCCAGTTCGGCCAGGGTGGCGCCACGCGCCCGCATCACGGGGTGGCTGGGGGCGCCCACGATCACGAAGCGATCTTGATAGATCGGGTGGTATTCGAAGTCGGCCCGGCGGTGGCCGGCGTCGCAGCGGCCAAAGGCAATGTCCAGTGATTTGAGCGCCAGCTCGGCGTGCATGTTCTCGTGCGTGCCACGATGCAGGCTGACTTTCAGACCCTGATGCAGCAGGCCGGCCGGCACGGCGGCCGAGACCATGGCTTCGGCATAGCGGGTGGAGCCGATGGCGAAGCGCTCTTGTTTGCCCAGGCGGGCGCGCTCGGTGTGTTCTTCCAGCTCCTGAAGGTTGCGCAGCATGGCGCGGGCGTACTGCAGCGCGGTGCGGCCGGCGGCCGTCCAGGCCAGGCCATCCGGGGTGGCTTCGAACAGAGGGTCGGCGAGCATGTCGCGCAGATCGCGGATGGCCTTGGAGACCGCGGGCTGGGTGACGTGCAGCGATTGGGCCGCGCGGGTAACGCCGCCGAGGTCGTCGAGCGTGGCGAGCAGCCGCAGGTGGCGGAGTGTGAGTCGGCGGGAGAGGTCGCTCATGCGGGGGTCATAAACGGGAGGTTATGGGCAAGCGCTTGGTTTTCATTATCCCTGGCGCGGCGGGATCCCTAGAATGGTTTCATCACATCTGAGGAGGCGTGGTGATGTTCAGGAGACTTTCTTTTGACGCAGGGCAGCCCCAAATCAAACAGCCCTCACGGGGGGCAGCGCCGCCGCGTCAGCGGCAAGCGTGGGGGCGTTTTTTGCCGCCGGGCCGCCCCCAAGGCAAAAAGCCCCCCCGGGGGGCAGCGCCGCCGCTTCAGCGGCAAGCGTGGGGGCATTTTTTGCCGGCGGCGGCGGCCGCCGCCTGTGCCGCCATCATGACGGTGGCGCCGGCTTCGAGTCAAACGCTGGAGAAGCTGCACATGATCGTGGCCGGCCCTCCCGGCGGCGCGGTGGACGTGGCGGCGCGGCTGGCGGGCGATCATCTCAAAGACCAGGGTTATATGGCGATCGTGGAGAACTTCGCCGGCGCCGGCGGGCAGATCGCCGCCGAGGCCTTGCGCAAGGCGCCGGCCGATGGCTCGACGGTGCTGATCTCGCCGCCGGGGGTGTTCACCATCTACCCTCATATTTATCCCAAGCTGCCGTACTCGGCGTCCGAGTTTACGGGCGTGGCCACACTGGCCGGCTATCAGTTCGCATTTGCCGTGGGACCCGCGGCGCCGGTCGATACGATGCAGTCCTTTGTGGCCTGGGCGCAGCAGCATCCCGAACAGGCGTCGTACGGCTCGCCCGGCGCGGGCACCGAGCCGCACTTCATCGGCACCGAGATCGAGCGGCTGACGAACACACCTTTGATCCACGTGCCCTACCGTGGCGGTGCGCAGGCGATCAACGATCTGGCGGGCGCGCATTTGCCGGCGATGATCACGGCCTTGCCCAACCTGGTGGTCCAGCACAATGCCGGCAAGATCAAGGCCCTGGCCATGACGGGCGAGCAGCGCAGCGCCTTTTTGCCCGACGTGCCGACCATGGCCGAAGTGGGCATGCCGGAGCTGACCGGAGATTTGTTCTACGGAGTGTATGTCTTGTCCGGCGTGCCCGCCGCCAAGCAGGAGGCGCTGGCAACGGCGTTTGCGGCGGCGAGCGCCACGCCCGCCTACCGTGAGGGCCTGAAGAGCATGTCGCTGGATTCGCTCACCATGTCGCGCGCCGAACTGGCGAAAACGATGAGCGACATGAGCCAGAAGTGGGCCAGGGTGGTCGAGCGCTCGGGCTTCAGTACCGACAAATAAGGGGATGGCGATGAGTTCGGTGCTGTTCTTGCTGGCCGACGAGCATAACCCGTGGGTGGCGGGCTTCATGGGCCACCCTTGCGTGCGAACGCCCAACCTTGATGCCCTGGCCGCGCGCGGCACGGTGTTCGAGCGGGCCTGGACCACCAGCCCGCTGTGCGTGCCGGCGCGCGCCAGCCTGGCCACCGGCCGCTATGTGCATCAACACCGCTATTGGGACAATGCGATCGCCTACGACGGCGCCGTGCCGTCGTGGATGCAGGTGCTGTCGGCGGCAGGAGTGGATGTTGATGCCATCGGCAAGCTGCATTTTCGTCGGGAGTCCGACCCCGTGGGGTTCAGGCGGCAAATCATCCCGGTGCATATCCAGGATGGCGTGGGCCAGGTGTGGGGTTCGGTGCGCGACCCGCTGCCCGACGAACCCGCCGGCTCGGGCATGTTCAAGCGCCTGGGGGCCGGCGAGTCACCCTACAACCGCTACGACATGGATGTGAGCCGCCGCGCTTGCGACTGGCTGCGCGAGCGGGCGCGGGAGGGGCAGGCGGGGCAGGGGTCTGACTCGTCATCGGTCTCGCCAGGGCGAGCACCGGCGCCAGGTCGGTCATCGGTTGCGCCAGGGCAGGCGCTGGCATCGGGCCAGGCGCAGGGGTCCGGGCGACCGTGGCTGCTGTTCTGTAGCTTGGTGGCGCCGCATTTCCCCCTGGTCGTGCCCGAGCGCTATCTGCAGCGGGTGCTAAACGACCCTTCATTGGAAACCTGCCTGCCCGAGGCAGGCGGCGAGCACCACCCCTGGGTGGCGCGCATGCTGGCCTATACCGACCACGACGCCTCGCTGGGCACCGACGAACGCCGTCGCTACGCGGTGGCCTGTTACCTGGCGCTGGTGGAGTTCATGGACGAGCGGGTGGGCGAAGTGCTGGACGCGCTGCGCGACTCCGGCCTGGAGGCGACCACGCGGGTGATCTACACCTCGGACCATGGCGACAACCTGGGCGCGCGCCGCCTGTGGAACAAGGGCACGCTGTACCGCGAATCCACCGGCGTGCCGATGATTCTGGCGGGGCCGGGTGTGCCCGCGGGCCGGCGCTGCCAAACCAACGTGAGCCTGGTGGATGTGTTTCCCACTCTGGTGGAGGCCCTGGCGCCCGAGGCGCGCGTGGCGGGGCTGCCCGGCGCGTCGCTGTGGGAGATCGCCCGAGCGCCGGACGATTCCGGCCGCCAGGTATTCGGCGAGTACCACGGCGTGGGCTCGCCCAGCGGCGGCTATTTTCTGGCCGACGGATTTTATAAGTACCATCATTATGCCGGCTATGGCCCCGAGCTGTTCGACGTGCGCGAGGATCCCGCCGAGCGGCGCGACCTGGCCGGCCTGCCCGGCAGCGCCGAGGTGCTGGCACGCCTTGATGAACGGCTGCGCGCCATTGTGGACCCCGAGCGAGCGGATCGCCAGGCCAAGGACGACCAGAACCAACTAGTGCTGCGCCATGGCGGGCGCGAGCAGGCCCTGGGCGCCGGGCGCCGTGGCGCCACCGGAGTTCCCGCATCCTACGACCGATAAGTGGACACCATGACCCAAACTTTGAGCTCCCTGACCTCGCGCCCAGACGCAAGCCCCGGCATTCCCGCCGGGGTTCACGATCATGGCCCGGCGGCCGCTCGCGACGCAGCCGCAGGCGTTCACGCCCGGCAAAGCCAGGTTCCGCTGGCGCCGGAGATGCCCCCGGCGCCAGGCGGAGCGATGTCTGCCGGACCACTGGAGAGTTTCACCGTAGGCGACGCGCTCGCCAGCTACTTGGCCGGCCTCGGCGTGCGCCAGGCCTACGGCGTGCTGTCCATCCACAATATGCCGCTGCTCGACGCCCTGGGGCGCGACGGCCGCATCCGCTACATCTGTGCGCGCGGCGAAGCCGGCGCGGTGGGCATGGCCGACGCTTGCGCCCGCGTGACCGGCCAACTGGGCGTGGCCTTTACCAGCACCGGCACCGGCGCCGGCAACGCCGCCGGCGCCCTGGTGGAAGCGCTGACCGCCGGCACGCCGCTGCTGCACATCACCGGCCAGGTGGCGGTGGACTACCTCGACCGCGGCCGCTCCTACGTGCACGAAACCAAAGATCAGCTCGGCATGCTGCGCTCGGTTTCCAAGGCCGCATTGCGGGTATATACCGCCGACACCGCCATGGCCGTGCTGCGGGAAGCCGTGCGCCTGGCCACCACCGCGCCCACCGGCCCGGTGAGCGTGGAAATCCCCATCGACCTGCAGGGGGCGCCGCTGGATGGCTGGAGCATGCCGCCCATCGAGCAATCGCCGCTGGTGGCCCCCGACGAAAAAGCCCTGGCCGCGCTCGCCGACCGCCTGGCCATCGCCCGCCGGCCCGTGCTGTGGGTGGGCGGCGGCGCGCGCCACGCCGGCGCCTCGGTGCGCCGCTTGCGCGACATGGGCTTTGCCGTGGTCACCACGCTGCAGGCGCGCGGCACCCTGGCCGAAGATGAGCCCGGCACGCTGGGCGCCTTCAATGGCCAGCCCGCCATCGAGGCCTTCTACGACACCTGCGACGCCATGCTGGTGGTGGGCTCGCGCCTGCGCGTGCCCGAAACCCTCACCCACACCCTGCGCCTGCCGCGCCCGCTCTACCAGATCGACGCCGACGCCCTGGCGCAAAACCGCGCCTACCCCACCGATGCCTTCGTGCGCGGCGACTCCGCGCTGGCGCTGGCGCGGCTGGTGGAGTTGCTGGACGGCCGGATGGGCTGCGACCCCGAACTGCACGAGGACGCCGCCCGCGCCCGCAGCCGCGCCGCCAAAGGCATGCGCGCCGCCGTGGCCCCCTACGATCGGGTGGCCGACGCCCTGCAGGCCGTCTGCGGCCGGCACTTTACCTGGGTGCGCGACGTGACCATCTCCAACAGCACCTGGGGCAACCGCCTGTTCCAGGTCTTCGAGCCGGGCCAGGGCGTACACGCCACCGGCGGCGGCATCGGCCAGGGCCTGGCCATGGCGATCGGCGCCGCCACCGGCCGCCCCGACCGCAAGACCTGGCTGTTGGCGGGCGACGGCGGCTTCATGCTCAATCTGGGCGAACTGGCCACCGCGGTGCAGGAATGCCAGGGCCTGGTGATGCTGGTGATGAACGACGGCGGCTACGGCATCCTGCGCAACCTGCAAGACGCCGACTACGGCGGCCGGCGCTACTACGCCGACCTCCACGGCTTTGATCTGCGCCTGCTGGCGGCGTCGGTGGGAGCCATGTACTACCGCGTGGACGACATGGACGCCGTGGAGTCCGTGCTGGAACAGGCGGCGGAGCTGGAAGCGCCGGTGACCCTGGTGGAGTTCGACATGGCGGCGATCGGGCCGTTTGCCAAGCCGTTTACGGGGCCGCCGTTGGGGAAAGGGTAGGGAGGTAGGCAGGCCTGCCGTGGTGGTTCGCCTGCGCAGCTCTTCACGCCACCACGTCGCGTTAACTTACGCGACCCGCCGATCTGGCAGATGGACATCGACTGAGATGTCCGCGTAGGGTGCGAAGACCAAGCCGTCTTCATCTTTTTCAACAGCCATCCATTCGGTCAAGGCTGCGACATCACCATGGACATTCTTGTAGTCGCGCTTGAGTAATTTGGCGAGCCCGGAGATTGAAATCGGCCCTGCTTCACGCAGGGCGGCCAGCAATTCCCAGCGTTTTGGGGTGAAGACCGCAAACATCTGCCCGATATCGGCAAACCCGACTTCAAAGTGAGGGTCGGGCGATTCGCCGCGCTGCAAAGCTTTCATGGCCTCGGCAGCACGGGTCAAAGCGGCTTTGGCGTCACCGCCCACTGTCACACGCAAAGTTCGATCATTCATCGCTGACTCCATCAATGTCGGTGAGAAAATCCAGCATCAGTTGATCTGGTCCCTCAAAGTGGTATGGAAGCTCGGCCCCAAGCAAGTGCTTATGGTCACCCTTGCCGCGCTCGTTGTCGTAGCCGACGACTCGCTCGCCTCCTACGATGTAGACCAAACGGTACTTGTAGGGGTGCTCGGAAGGCGGGACTGGCTGAGGTACTTGCCAGACGACAGCTTCAATAATGCCTTGCCTGTACTGTCGCCGACTGCGATGAATGAGCGTTGCTTTCATATGGTGTATTACACCATGCATGATTTATGGTGTCAAAAGCCATAAGAATGGCGTTTTCTTCGGAGCGCGCGGGCGAGCCGCTCGACGAGTTCTGAGTCAATTGGCCAAAGTTTCGGCGGCCGATCTTATCCGGGTGCCTGCCCGCGCCACCGGGGGCGGCATCGGCCAAGGACTACCGGGTGGACCACGCGGACGCCGCCAGGGGAAAGGGTAGCGAGGTAGGCGGCCCTATCAATGTGGCGCATTCATGCACTGATTGTGTATACTCCATCGTATATACAGGAGGTTGCCATGTCCCACATCGCAAAAGTGTTCCGATCCGGCAATTCTCAGGCCGTCCGCCTGCCGAAGGACTTTCGGTTCGCTGTGGACGAGGTGGAAGTCTCGCGTGAAGGCGACGCGTTGATCCTACGTCCCAGGGCGGACTCGGCTGAACGATGGAGTTCGCTTCGCGCAGCGGTGGCGCGTGGCGTCAGCCAAGACTTCATGGCGGAGGGCCGTCAGCAACCTGAAGAACAGCGCCGGCCCCACCTGGATCGGCTTTTTGAATGATTCGTTACGTCCTCGATACCAACGCTGTGATCGCACTGCTTGGTCAACGATCCCCCGAATTGCTGGCGCGTGTCGAGGGGTCGGAGCCGGGTTCACTGGCGGTGTCATCCATCGTGGCCCATGAACTGTGGTTTGGTGCCTATCGCAGCCAGAAGGTCGCGTTCAACCTGGAAACCCTTCGGTTGCTCTTTGCCGATCTGCCGATCTTGGACTTCGATCGAGAGGATGCACGTGCCGCGGGTGAGATCCGGGCTGAGCTCATGCGGCGCGGCACCCCCATCGGACCGTATGACGTGCTGATTGCCGGCCAGGCGAAAGCGCGTCAGCTGACGCTGGTGACGAACAACACGGGGGAGTTCGCCCGGGTGGCCGGCTTGAGTTTGGTCGATTGGACGATGGCGTGATGGGGTTGCGCCTGCGAGACTGCCGCGCTTCCGATCGCCACGCTCCGGAGCACGCGAACGAGGTCGCGAGCTCCACGAGACGAAGCGGCTACCGCTGAGCGATCAGGGGTCGGGCAAGGTTTCTACCTTGGCCAGCTTGGCGCGGCTGACATCCTCTCCACAGGCTGCAACGCGGTGTCCCCGCGCCAAGATATTCAGGGCGCCGACCACATCTGCGTTTTCCTCGTAGCCGCATTGCACACAAGCGAATGTCGCCTGCGTCTTGCGGTTGTCCGCATGGATAAGCCCGAGATATAGGCAAATGGCCGCCTGCCCAGGAACAGGTGCTTGCGTCCGGAATGTGGATGCTCGCGCACGAGCGGATGCGCGGGCCCCTTGGCCTGGCGCGGATATGGGTGGTTATAGTAAAAACCCTAGTTTTTGAATTAAACAGACCGGTCTACTATAAAGTCATGACGCAAAAATCCACCGCCTCCAACGCGAGCAAGTCCGCTCGCGAGGCAAGCTCAAAATCCTCTCGCGCCGAAACCACCCATGCACTTCTGATTCGTAGCGGCATGGAGGTTTTCACCGAGAAGGGCTATCACGCCACCGGCATCGAAGAGATCCTCAAAAGGGTCAAGGTGCCCAAGGGCTCCTTCTATCACTTCTTCGATAGTAAGGAACAATTCAGCCAGGCCATCATCGCCAGCTATGGCGAGTTCTTTCTGAACAAGCTGGCGCGTTCGCTGGATGGCACGGCGCAAACACCCATGGCCAGGCTGCAGGCATTCTGCGAGAGCGCGAAAGCCGGGATGGCGAAGTACGAGTACCGCCGTGGTTGCCTGATCGGCAACCTGGGCCAGGAAATCGCCGGCATCAGCGATCAGGTTCGAGCGCAACTCGAAGCCGTGCTCGCCGCGTGGCAGGAGCGGGTCGCCGCTTGCCTGGAGGCCGGCGTGCAAGCCGGCGAGCTACCCGCCAACACCGATACCGCCGGCTTGGCCCGTTTTTTCTGGATTGGCTGGGAAGGCGCGGTGCTCCGCGCCAAGCTCACGCGCACGTCCGAGCCGCTCGACGAGTTCTGGCACTACTTCCGGCTCGTGGCTACCCAAACGCACGCCGCGCCGGCCGATGCGCGTCGCCGCCGGCCCGCCCGTGCCTCTTCTACTTTTTCGGAGATGTCGATGTTCAAAGCCATCTGGCTTGAGAAACCCCAGGATGCCTTCCAGGCCTCGCTGCGCCAGCTGAGCAGCACCGATGATTTGGGCGAGGGCGATACGATCGTACGCGTCGAATGGTCCAGCCTGAACTACAAGGACGCGCTGGCGATCACGAATCGCGGCGCCGTGATCCGGAATTTTCCTATCGTGCCGGGCATCGATCTGGCGGGGGTGGTCGAATCGTCGGAGTCCTCCGCCTGGCAGCCCGGCGATCCGGTGCTGATCACGGGGCGTGGCTATGGCGAAGTCCGCTCGGGGGGCTTGAGTCAATTGGCCAAAGTCTCGGCGGCCGATCTTGTCCGGGTGCCTGCCGGCGCGACCACACGGCAGGTCATGGCTTTCGGCACGGCGGGGTTCACCGCGATGCTGGCGGTGATGCGCATCGAGCAGGCCGGATTGCGCCCCGCGGATGGCCCGGTGCTGGTCACCGGCGCGGCGGGCGGCGTTGGCAGCGCCGCGGTGGCACTGTTGGCCGCGCTCGGTTATTCGGTCAGCGCGGTAACGGGGCGCGCCAGCGAAGGCGAGCGTCTGCGCCGCCTGGGCGCCGCCGAGATCCTGCCCCGCGAGTCGTTCTCCACACCCGGTAAGCCGCTGGCCAAAGAGCGCTGGGCCGCCGCGATCGATTCGGTGGGCAGCCACACCCTGGCCAACGTGCTGGCGGCGACTCGCTACGGTGGCGTGGTGGCCGCCTGCGGTTTGGCGCAAGGGATGGAACTCCCCGCCACGGTGGCGCCGCTCATCCTGCGCAGCGTCACGCTTGCCGGCATCGAGAGCGTCTACTTCCCCAACGAATCCCGGCCCGCGATCTGGGGGCGGATGGTGGAACTGCTCGACGCCGGAACCTTGGCCACGGTGGCGTCCGACAGCGTTCCGCTCGACGGTGTGCTCAACGCGGCCAATGATCTGCTGGCGGGCCGGGTTCCGGGCCGCTTGCTGATCGATCTCGGCTGAAGCCGATTCTGTCGAGCGTCCTTGCCATGGAAATTTTGCATCGCGTCCAGGCCTATAACTCGGCGCGCGGAGTGGGTAATCCCCTGCATGATGATGAAGGCGCCCGGGCTCTGGGCTATCCGGCCGACGTCGGTGAGGAAGGAGAGATCTACTTGCGCGGTCCGAGCATCGCGGCCGGCTATTGGCGGCAACCCGAACAGACGCAAAAGCGGTTCGTCGATGGCTGGTTCCGGCCTGGCGATGTGGGGCGGCTGGACGAGCGCGGATTTCTGTATTTTGCCGGCCGGGATGGCGATGTCATCCGCACGGGTGGCGAGAAGGTATTCCCGCGAGAAGTGGAGCAAGTGCTGTTGGCGCACCCCGATGTGGTCGATGCCTGTGCCTATGGCCGCCCGGATCCTACGTGGGGCGAAGCCGTACACGCCGTGGTGGCCCTGAGGCCGGGGTCCGGCCTGACCGTGACAGCCTTGCAGGCCTTCTGTCGATCACATTTGTCTGCCTTCAAGTGCCCACGACTCTTGAAGATTCTTGAGCAGATTCCGCGCAACGCGGGAGGCAAGGTAGACCGGACGCAATTGCTGCTGCAGGCCGAAGCTTAGATAAGTCTGACCGAAAGATTCAGCCGGATGACGGAGTCTTCCACGCAACGATTGGATCACCGCCGCCAGGCAGGCGGCGGGCACCATTGCCTACGGCAGCGCGATTTGATCATTGAGGCGGAGAATCAGCGGGGCCGGTAAGCCTCCCGTTGAAACGCTCAACTTTCCTCGGCGAGGAGTTCTGCTGCTGATTGCGCGCTGAGGTCCCATGCTGATTCGCGGGCCAACCCGAACTACGGCGTGGCAACAGGCGGACGCACTGCCGTCCGTATCTTCCGTCATAGCGCATTTCCTCCGCGGGCCGCATGCTGGCACCTTTTTCATTCGGTGCTTGCCATGCCCACCACGCTGCCAGTTCGCCCAGGTCGTCATCTCCACAGCCGGACGCCTCTGTCTTTTATATAGCTTAGGCTATAATTAAGCTATAAAAGAGCAAGGTGTATCACATCAACTGGTCCAATAAAGCGAAGCGGCAGCTTGGCAAAATTGACCGTCAACATCAATGCGCGATCATCGACGCCGTGGATGCGTTGGAAGACTTCCCGAACGCCAAGAATGTGATCGCACTGACCAATCACGAGCATGGTTATCGCATGCGTGTTGGCAACTACCGTGTGTTGTTCGATGCGGACACCGCGGTGCGCATCATCGAAGTTCAACAAGTCAAGAAGCGAGACGAACACACCTACTAAAGCCAGGAAAGACGCATGAGTGCAACCCCGACCATCCTCATAACGAATGGCAAGCCGGCCTTCGTTGTCCTGCCCTACGACGAATATCTCAGGCTTACTGGCGCACGCACACCCACTGGCCGCATCCCGGCCGACGACACGACACCGCACGAGGTCGTTAGCGCCCATGTCAAAAACGGCTGGAGCATGATTCGCGCCTGGCGCGAGCACCTTGGCTTGACTCAAGCCGACATGGCCCAACGTCTGGAGATCCGACAGCCGAGCTATGCGGCTATGGAAGCCCCACAGGCCAGGCCCAAGAAATTGACTCGTGAGCGCATTGCCGCGGCGATGGGGATTTCCCTGGAGCAGCTTTCGTAAGGCTGCCCTTCCTGCCCCGGCTATTCGGTCAGGGCAGTGTCGGGCCGCCGGGAGAGCTCGGGGCCTCAATCCACCGAAATTTTGGCCGTTTTGGCCACTTGCGTGTACTCCTCGATTTGCGAGCTCAGGGTGTCGGCCAGCGCTTGCGAGCTGCTGCCGACCGGGATGACCCCCAGCGAGGCTAGGCGCTCTTGCATGGCCGGATCCTTCATGGCCTTGGCCACGCTGCGCTGCAGGGTCTGGATCACGTCATCGGGTGTGCCGGCGGGCGCGAACAGCGCCGACCACAGCACGATGTTGAAGCCGGGGAGGCCGGCCTCGCTGACGGTGGGCACGTCGGGCAGGGTGGATACCCGGTCGCGGCTGGTCACGGCCAGGGCGCGCAGCGAACCGTCGCGGATCTGCGCGGTGACTGCGGCGCTGTCGGCAAAGGTGAGGGGCACTTGCTGGCCCAGCACGGCGGTCACGGCCTGGGCGCTGCCTTTGTAGGGGATGTGGTTGAATTCCACGCCGGCCTGCTGGGCGAACATTTCGGTGGCGAGCTGGAAGGAGGTGGCGGCCGAGGCGTAGTCGATGGCGCCCGGCGCTTGCCTGGCGGCTTCGATCAGCTCCGGCAGGCTCTGATAGGGCGTTGTGGGATGGACGGTGACGACGAGCGGGAACTCGCCGATCAGGCTGACGGGAGCGAAGTCTTTCACCGCGTCGTAGGGCAGTTCGCGATAGATCGCCGGATTGACCGTCATGCCGCTGCTGGGGCCGATGAGCAAGGTGTAGCCGTCGGGCGCGGCGTTCTTCACGGCGCCGAAGGCGATGAAGCCTTGTGCGCCGGGCCGGTTCTCCACCACGAAAGGCTGGCCGAGATCGGCCTGGAGCTGCGAGGCCACCAGGCGGGCCAGAACATCGTTGCCGCCGCCGGGCGGGAAGCCGACGATCAGGTTCACGGGGCGCTCGGGGTAGTCGGCCGCCAAGGCCGGTGCGGCGATCGCCAGGGTGGCGGCGAGCGTCATACATGCACTGCTGAGCAGACGAAACGATTGCAACATGATGGTCTCCAAGGTTCGAGGGTGTTAGCGTGAAAGAACGCTTTTTTATCGTCAGGGGTGGCAGGCACCGCCATGACGGTTAATGAGGCTGGTGCTTGTGCCGGAACTGGGCTGGGCGCCAGCTGGATTGGGGAAACTCAACCGTCGATCCCGTACTTGCCGGGAGCGATCACGCCGTTGGGGTCCAGGGCTCGCTTGATGGCGTTGCAGGCTTGCACCAGCGCCGGCATGCGCTGGCTTTGGTGGTATCCCTGGTACAGGGTGGGCGCGCGGCCCACGAAAACACCCCGTTTGGCGAAAGCCTCCGACATGGCGCGGTAGCAATCGTCGGCGCGCTTGGCCTCCTCGGGGTTCTGGCGGTTGTAGACCAGGGTATGCACGCCGCGGGCAAAGCGCGGGCCGCAAACGTTGGACACCATGTACTCCAGGCCGTGGTCGCGGCAGATGGCGCGCGAGAGGCGCTGGAATTCGTTGGCAATCTTGCCGACCAGCGGCGTGCCCGGCAGGAACCAGGAGGTTCCGCCGCCCGGGCGCCAGGCCAGCATGCGCAGCTCGCCCTCGCCGGGGATACCGTTGTAGTTGAGCGTGGCGATGTGCAGCGGCGCGATGGTTTGCGCTTCCTCGGGCGAAATGTACCGGCCTTTGCCGCTGCGGGTGAAGTGCTCGCGCAGTCGCTCCAGTTGGGGCTGCACGGCGGCGGCGCTGGCGCCGAAGAAGGCGCCCGAGATCGTCCACGAACCCAGGCCGAATTGGCGCTGCAGCTCGTGGCGGGCGGCGTCGCTGATCTGCTCGCGGCCGCCGGTCCGGGCATATTCGGGATGCTGGGCGGCCGAGGAGATCAGATAGAGGTCGTTGGTGGCGCGGATCTGGGTCGGGACGAAGCCGGCCTGCTTGAGCGGACGAATGAGGTCCACGATTTCGCCCAGATCGTCGTCGTCGGGGAAGGTGAAGAAGAAGGTTTCCACGTGCGGTGGCCGGGGCGTCATCCACACGCCCATGCGCGTCACGATGCCGTAGTTCGATTGGGTGAACAAGCCGTCGAGCGCGGGGCCGAAACTGTATTTGGACACATGCCAGTTGAGGTGTTCTTCCGCCTCCAGGCTGCCGTCGCCGGTGCGGATGATTTCGCCGTTGCCGAGCACGATCTCCATGCCGCAGGCATTGCCGAAATGATCCGAACTGGCGCCGCCGCCGCCGCCCTTGTCCAGGGCATTGCCCAGCAGGCTGCCTTGGGGCGGGCCGGCGGTGGGCGACATCATCAGCCGGCTTTGCCGGCGCTGCAACTCGTCGTACATGGCCTGGAACGTCACGCCCGGCTCCACGACGCAATAGCCGAGTTCGTCGTTCACTTCCAGCACGCGATTCATATGGCGCCCGAGATCCACCACCACCTGCCCGGGCCGCACCGGTGCCTTGGAACCGAGGCCGATGTTCTGGCCGCTGCTGATCGGAAACAGCGGCACGCGATGGCGATTGGCGGCTTGTACCAGTGTTTGCACCTGTTCGGTGGCGCGCGGGTAGGCGATGGCGCCGGGCCGGAAGTCGGGCGCGGGCAGCGTATGTTCGCCATAACGGTCGAGGGCGGCTTCGGCCAGGGTGATGGCGTCGTCGCCCAGTTGTTGGCGGACGTCGGCGACGAAGGCGGTAAGATTGGCGGTGGATAAGGCTTGGGTCATGGAGAGGCTCGGGAGAAGGTGTGGGAATTACCAGAAAGCGTCGGGAGAGGTAGGGTCGGCGGCGTCGGCCAGGGCGGGCTCGCCGGCCGGCGCGGCGGCGAGCCCCGAGGCGGCTTCGGGCTCGACGGCGCGCGGCTGGAAGGTTTCCAGGCCCACGGGCGCCGGGCCGCCGGTGGCCCAATCCACCAGCTGTACCCAATGGGCAATCGGCACGGGTGTGAAGCGGGAGATCTGCACCAGGCAACCCAGGTTGCCGGCCACAATAACGTCGGGGCGCGTGGCGTCGAGGTTGGCCGCCTTGCGTTCGCCCAGGCGATCGGCGATGGCGGGTTGCAACAGGTTGTAGGTGCCTGCCGAGCCGCAGCAGAGATGGCTCTCGCCGGGTTCGAGTACCTCGAAGCCCAGCCGGCGCAGCACCTGCCGGGGAGGCTGGGTCAGCTTCTGGCCGTGCTTGAGCGAACAGGCGTCGTGGTAGGCCACCCGCGCGCCGCGATGCGCGTCGCCGGGTCGGAGCGCCAGCCTGGCGATGCATTCGGAGATGTCCAAGGTATGGTCGGCCACGCGTCGGGCGCGGGCCTGGCGGGGGTCGCCGGCGTCGAACAGCTCGGCGTAGTGGCGGATCACCGAGCCGCAGCCCGAGGTGGTGATGATGATGGCGTCGATGGCCCGGCGGTCGAGTAGATCGCCCCAGACATCCACCCAGTAGGCGGCCATGTCCCGCGCCTGGTCGCGGCGGCCCATGTGCAGCGGCAAGGCGCCGCAACAGGCGCCGGCGCGGGCCGCGGGCGGCGCGACGATGGCCACGCCGAGCCGCGTCAGCAAGCGGCGGGTGGCATCGTTGATCTCCGGTCCCAGGGCCGATTGCGCGCAGCCGTCGAGCAGGGCGACGCGGCGCAAGGTAGCGGTGGCGGCATGGGTTGGTTGGAACGTCGTGGTCGGGGCATAGGCGGCTGGCGGGGTGGAGAGTGCGCTCGGGGCGTATGGTGCGGTGGCGGCATGGCCGGTACCGGCGCCGGACGGAACCGTGCTGCTATCGATTGTCACGGATTCGGTGCCGTCGGCTTGCAGGATGTCGGACTGGAGATCGGTGAGGCTCTCGCGCCGCGCCAGGGCCCGCAGGGCGGGCGCGCGGCCCAGACGCGCCATGGCGCCCAGGCGCCCAGGCCGCGAGGCGAAGAGCGAGAGCCATGGCCGGCCCATCCGCATGCCCAGCGACAGCGCGCGCGGCGAGGTAAGCAAGCGGGCCAGCGCGGCGCGCCAGGCACGTTCGTGCCACGGCCGCACGCCGGAAGCTTCGATATAGTCGCGCGCGGTGTCGATCAGTTCACGATAGTTGACGCCCGCGGCGCAGGTGGTGGTGCACGACAGGCACGACAGGCAGCGGTCGAGATGGATCACGGTCTCGGGCGTGGGCGGCCCGCCTTGCTCCAGCATGGTGCGGATCAGCGCGATGCGCCCGCGCGGCGAGTCGTTCTCCTGGCCATCGAGCACATAGGTGGGGCACACCGACGTGCAGAAGCCGAACTGGACACAGGTGCCCGCGATCTCCTTGCCGGCTTCCACGCGCTGGATGGGAAAGGCTACCGTCGTGCTGCCCATGATATCCGCTCTCCTACAGTCTGGGTTACGATCCGTCGGCCGGCCGTTGGCGCTGATGCCGGCGTATGAAAAAATAGTCGGGCCATGGCGTTTGAGTGGTAGGCGGGCCAACCAGCTTGTTATCCTCGCGGGCAAACACCACCGCCATGGCCGCTAGTGTGGCTTTGTCCGTCCCGGCCGGCTTGGCCCAGCGCGCCACGGCTTTTGTCCCAGGGCGACAGCCGCCGGGAATGAATTGGAGGTTTCCACTCATGCCGTCGAGTCCCGCAAGGCAGGATTCCGTCGTGGCGCAGCCCTGGCGCCGCTGGCGAGCCACGGGCGCACCGGCCCAGCGGGTGGATTTCTGGAAAGACGTCGTTTGCCAGGCCGTGCTCGACGTGATGATGACGCCGCGCCAGGCCGGGCCGGACCAAGCGTTTCACGGCAGTATCGACAGCCGCGACCAGGCCGGCGCCCGTTTCGTCAATTTCCGCTCGGCGGCGCACCGCATTCAGCGCACCGAACGGCACGCCGGCCATGCCAGCGACGAATTCCTGATGATCAGCCTGCAGGCGCGAGGCGTATCGCGGCTGGTGCAGCGGCGCGGCGAAGTTGGCCTGGCGGCGGGCGATATCGGCATTCTCGATAGCGTGCAACCGTTCGAGATCGATTTTCCAGGCGCGGTCGAACGGCGCATCCTGCTGCTGCCGCGCACGCTGCTGCGCGCCCGGCTGCCCTCGTTCCGGCATTGGCAGGCGCCGTACCGCATGCCCGCCGACGACGGCCTGACGCGCATCCTTGGGCAAACCGTGCAAGTGCTGACGTCGCGCGATCAGGGCCTGAGCGACGCCACCGTCCAGGCCCTGCTGGGCGGCGTGGCCGACCTGCTGGCCGCGCGCTTGTCAGAAGCCGGCCAGCCCGATCCCCAGGCCTACGGGCAGGTGGCCTTCTGGCAGGTGTGCCGGATCATCGACCGCCGCCTGGCCGAGCCCGGCTTATCGCCGGCGGCGGTGGCGCACGAGGCGGGCATGTCGTTGCGTACGCTGCAGCGGCTGTTCCAGCGCCACGCCGAACCCGGCGTGGGCGTGGAAGCCTATCTCGTGGAGCAGCGCCTGCAGCGCGCGCATCGCATGCTGAGCCAGGGCACCGCACGCACCGTGTCGGAAGCGGCATTCGCCAGCGGGTTTTCAGAGCTGTCGCACTTCAGCCGGCGGTTTCAGGCGCGTTTCGGGGTCAAGCCCTCGGGGGTGCTGGAGGCGGGAGGACAAGGAAGGGCGCGGTAGGCGAGGAACAGCCCCAGCGATCTGAGGATCGTCATGTCGAAGACGAAGACAGGACCGCAGGCGCTTCAGTCTTCCTCCCAATGCGTCTGACTCTCCCGGAAGAGTTGCCGCAGCATTTGTCTCAGGAGAGCCACCTGCCGTGGCTTGAGGCTTCTCAGCAGATCGTCTTCCAGTTGGCGCGCCAGCGGCACGATGTCGTCATAGGTGCGCCTGCCGGCTTTGGTCAGCGCCTGCCGCTTGAGCCTGCCGTCTCGAATGTCGCGAACCTGCGCCACCAGTTGAGATTCGTGCAGCTTCTTCAGCGCGCGATGAACGGCGACAGCGTCCATGCCCGAACGGGTGACCAGCTCGGCCGCCGTGCACTGAGGCATCTCCGCCACCAACGCCAAAACACGCCATTCGTTGCGCGAAAAAGCATGACGATGCTGGAAGCGCTGTTCGAGTGTCAGTGCGAGGCGCTGAGAAATCAGAGCTAGTTGATAGGGGAGATAGTGTTCGATCCCGAGAAGGGGGGCGCGGCTGCGAGGCACGGTCGGCGAGGTTCTCGATCCAGATGACGTCGTCATTTTATTTCATTTGAAAACTTTGATCAGACCACCGACGATGGTGATTGGTGCGGAGGCCACTGGGTGGAATGCCTGCGCATTGCGGCGGAACAGACGGCGAGCGGGGAATTGCAAGCCGAAGCACTGGAACGCACCGAACGGCTGAGGCCTTACCTGGAGCGCGATGATCAGTTTCGCGGCCACCGCTTCGCCTATTCGGCGGCGCGGCAATTCGATGCCACCGGGGATGAGCGCCTGCGTACGCTGGCGTTGGCGGCGGCCTATGCGATGCGCGCGATGGCAATGGCGGTGAACGGCGCGATGCCGATCGGCATGCAGGTGCAAGTGAAATCCACCACCCTCGCGAGTCGTTCCATCGTTGCTATCGACAATGTGCACCCCAATCTGCAGTTGGACTTCAGCCCTGCGCCGACGGAGCTCCCTCGGCGAGTCATCGATTTTCTGAAAGACTTAGTCAGTGCCCCCGAAAACCGGCTTTCTTTTTTGCGTGAACGCTTGGGTGGCCTCGCGATGGTCCGCCGTTGTGAACGTGATTTGTTCCAGAGCCATCGAGGCCTCGAGGAGCCCGTTGACCCGCTCTTTCACGATCTGATTGACCGACAGCTTCGTCCAACGAATCGCCCAGGTCGGCCCATGCGCCAATTCCTGCGCAATCTGGCGCGCTTTGGCGAGCACCTCGTCGGGAGCCGCCACGTGATTTACCAGTCCTATGCGTTCGGCCTCGATTCCCGTCAACAGGGTTCCTCTCATCAGAAACTCTTTGGCTTTTGCCACCCCGACGAGCAAAGGCCAGATGACTGTGCCGCCATCGCCTGCGACCAACCCTACCCGACTGACGTGAGTATCTCCGATGCGAGCGCTTTCGGAGGCTACGGTGACGTCGCAAAGTAGCGCGATGGTGGCGGCAAGGCCGATGGCGTCTCCGTTGATCGCGCAGACAATGGGTTTATCCAACTCCAGCAACCGGTTGACGAGGCGTCGGCTGATCATCGGGTCGTGGACTTCGCCGTCTTCAAGGACATCGCCGCCCGGACGCTCGGACATGGCTTTGACGTCGCCACCCACGCTAAAGTAGCTGCCTGCGCCGGTGAGGAGGACGGCATTGACCGACGCATCGTCGGCCAGGTCGTCCCAGATTTTGCGCAGTTCCTGGATGAAGCGCTGATTGATGGCATTCCGGGCTTCGGGCCGGTTCAGGGTGACGGTTGCCACTTTGTCGGCAACATCGATCTTCAGGTGCTGGTAGTTTTGATAGCGGGACATGCGTCTTGCTCCGTGGAATGAAAAGCATCAGGTTCTTGGGACGCCAGGCGGTCGGCACGCAAGGCGCTGCGCCTTACCTTGCCGGCCTCGTCACGCACTGGAGACGAGACGAACTCGAAGGTGGCGGGCTGCTTGTACCTCGTGAGCCGTTCATCCAGATGCGCGCGCAAGGCGGCTTCGGTCAAGCCTGTGTCGCCATGCACGATCGCATGGACACGACTGCCAAGATCGTCGTCGGGTAAGCCGATGACGGCACTCGACCAGACAAGAGGATGGCCATCGATGGCGGCTTCGATCTCCGCGGGGTAGAGGTTGGCTCCCCCTCGAAGGATCATGTCGGTACTCCGGTCGCAAATGTAGAGGTAGCCGTCCTGATCCAGGTAACCGATATCGCCCAGCGTCTCCCAGCCTTCATGCTGCGGGCAAGGCGGCGCGCCGATGTAGCGGTAGGTAGAGCCAGGCCCGGAGTCCGGCTTCATGTAGATGTCGCCGATCTCGCCAGGGGCGCAGTCTCTGCCCGCGTTATCCAGGATCCGGAAGTCGTATCCGGGAAGCGGCCTGCCCACCGATCCGCGATGTGCCAGCCACTCCGGGCCGGTGATGAAGGTGAGTCCGTTGTTCTCCGCACCGCCGTAGATTTCGAAGATCCGGTCGGCGCCAAGCCATTCGATATAGGCTTCCTTGAGCCACGGCGGACACGGCGCGCCGGCATGGTACAAAACGCGCAGGCTGGGCAGCTCGGCAGGCAGTTGATCGCTCTCCCGAAGCTTCCAGATGCGATTCATCATCGTCGGGACCAGGGATACCCAATTGACCCGCCATTGCAAGATCAGGGTGATGGTCTCTTGTGCGTTGAAGCGCGGCATGACGATGACGTGGGCGCCGGCCAGCAGGCCGTTCATGCAGTGTTTGAAGCCGGCGTTGTGATACATGGGGCCAGGCACCAGTACCGTATCGTCGGCGTCCAGGGTGGAGTTCAGCGCGTGTGGGCCCATCGTGCCCGGGTTGCCGTCCACGATGATCTTGGGGCGTCCCGTGCTTCCGCCGGAGAGGATGGCTTTCCAGGCATATGCCGCGCAGTCGGGCAAGGGATCATCGGGAAGTGTGTCTTCAGGCACGAATGATGAGGGCACCCACGGCAGGCCAAGCTCGACGCCTGGGTCCAGGCCAACCACTAAAGCGGGTTGCGCCAGCCTCAGTGTGGCGTCCAGCTCCGCTGGCGCAAGGCGCTCCGACATGGGAAGCGGGGTGGCGCCGAGCTTCCAGCAGGCAAGCACCGACGTGACGAACTCCACGCCGTTGGGCAGGATAATGGCCACGAAGTCGTGCTGGCGCACGCCAAGCGCCGCAAAGGCCCGCGCCAACTGGTTGGCGCGGCGCTCCAGCGCATCGCGGCTGAGCGTCTGCCCTTGGAAAGTCAAGGCGGCCTTGCCTGGATTGGCCTGCGCGAGCGCCGTCAGGGCGCTACCCAGAGAGTGTGTGCCGGGTTCCTTTCTCATGCTAGACGCTCTGCTCGGTTGTACGTGGCGGCTTTCCCAGGTTGATGCCGGCGCAAGCCATGCCTCCCGCCACCGTTTCGGCATGTTGATTGACCGCCCAGATTGCGACTTGCACCTGGGCGTTTTTGCCGTGTTTGCCTCCTTCGTCGTTGGGATCGATGTAGGCGACCCGGGCGCTGATCGTGTCGCCGGAGAAGACGGGTTTCAGGAGGTTGACCTTGATTTCTCCCGCGGTGAGATAACCCAGGCCGAAGGCTCTCGTCATGAGTTCGGACATTTGAGAAACGATCTGCGGCCCGGCGATCACCAGGCGATCGAAACCACGCTGGCGAGCCAGTTCTGGTTCGGTATGCAGGTTGCGCACGGAGCCGCAGAACAGTCTGGACATGGCGTCGGTGTAGTGGCAATCGAAGCGCCCCACCTCGGCCCCGCGCGGTTCCGTCCACCAACTGCTGGCGACCCCATCCAAAGACCGAAGAGGCGGGTGATACGCAGGAGGCCGGTCCCAGGATTCCTTGAACCCGCCAACCGCCACCAGCTCGCCCCTCTGGTTATGCGCCGTGACTTCAATGATGGCGTATTCGCGGCCGCGCTTGATCCATCGATCAGAAACCCTGGCCTGTAGATTGAGGCGGTCTCCCGCATGCAGGATGCCGTGGAAGTTCCAATGAATGCCCGAGTTGAAGGCTGCGCGCCCTTGTTCGTGCTCCCGAGGACCGGGGAACTCCATGGCTTCGTAGAACAGGCCGGCGCTGGGCCAGATGGGTCTCGGACCGGTCTCGGTCGGGAAGAGCTCGTTATCAAGCGAGCCGATGCTTTGGCGATGTTGGCGCGCTTTATCGGCTTCGAGGACCAGTTCCCGCCGCCCCAGTACTTTGCCGGAAGGAAGGGGATCATTAACAGGTATCACGTTGGTTTCTGTCATTCCGGATTGATTTATTGGGGCTATTCGATGCGGATGTTGGCGTTTTTCACGACTTCCGCCCACTTCGGCATCTCGGTGCTGATGAGGTCTGCCAGCGCCGCGGGGGTGCTGGCCTGGACCACCGCGCCCATGTTCTCGTACCTTTCGACCAGACCGGGGTCCGCCAGCGCCGAGGTAACGGCGGCGTTGAGCTTTGCGATGATCTCGGGGGCCGTGTTGGCCGGCGCCAGCAAGCCATACCAGAGCTCCGCCTGGAAGCCCGGGACGACGGATGCGATCGTGGGCACGCCCGGCGCCACCGGCGACGGTTCGGGCGTGGTCACGCCCAAGACCTTCACCTTGTTGCTATCGACAAAAGCGTTGACGGTCGACGATGGTGAGGTAATCGCAAAAGACACCTCTCCCGTAGCCACGGCGTTGAGGGTTGGCGCTTGCCCCTTGTAGGGGACGTGCATGGCCTCGAAGCCCGCTTGGCGGGCGAAGGCCTCCGTGGTGAGATGCGACACGGCGCCGACACCGGACGTCGAGAAGGCCAACGGCTTTGCGGCTTGCTGGGCAAACTCGATGAACGACTTGAGGTCTGACGCCGGCACATCGTGATTCACGATCAGCAAGAGCGGCGTTGTTGCCAGAAGCGAGACCGGGGTGAAATCCTTCAGGCCATCGTAGGGGAGCTGTTTCGAGATGGCCGGCAGGATGCTGTGTGGTCCGTTGTTCCCCAGCACCAAGGTGTAGCCATCGGCCGGCGCCCGGGCCACGTCGGCGGTGCCGATGGCTCCCGCGGCGCCCGCTTTGTTTTCGATGATGACGGGTTGCCCCAGCGTGTTCGACAACGGATCCTGGAGGATGCGGGCCATGGCGTCGATCGTGCCGCCGGCACTGTACGGCGCGACGATGCGGATCGGTTTGGTGGGGAAGGTCTGCGCGCCCGCGCTGGCGCTCGCGGCCAACAACAGCATGGGCACCAATCGACTGGCAAGACGTAGCGAAGCTTTCATTTCTGTCTCCTTAGGTTTCGGGTGACCCGTAATTGTTTTCGGGTCACCCTTCAAATGTAATGTTCGCGGAAAGCCCTGTCAATGCATCGATGGATGCATCGATGGATCACAGGCCGAAGCGCAAGCGTCGTCGTTCAAGGCGAGGTCAGCGAGGCGGGATCCGCCGGCACCGAAGGCTTTCCCGTCCACGCCTCACGCGCGATCTTCACCGTCAGGTATAAGGTTGAAATGTTGAGCGCCTGGCGTAGGGCGGCACGAGCCTCCCGCTCGCTTGCTGCGCACGAGCCGGGAGTCAGCGACCTTGGGGCCAAGGCCGCCTTGCGGGATCCTGCCAAGGCGGGATGGGCCGTGACGGGGCGCCGTCTGCGTGGACGGACGGTGGGGCGGCTAGTGTTCTCCAGGCGCTGTGGTCGCGCACCGGTCAAGATTGGCGTGCGTTGGAGGCCACGGCTTTTTGAGCGGTTTTCGCCCGCCCCCTGACGTAAAAACGCTCCAGCATCGCCAGGAACTCTTCCATGGCCGCCGCGGCCCGTGCCGGATCGCCGGCTTTGATCGCTTCGTAGATCCGGCGTCGCCGTGGCAGGACTGTGCGATTGCTTGGCGCGCCGAACCGCCTGGCCAAGGCGGCGTTGAGTTCGATGATGGCGTTGGTAAACACGATGAAGACGGGATTTCCCGTAGCCGCCGCGAGGAGCCGCTGAAATTCGAATCCGAGTCGCTCACGCTCGTCGAGATCATTGGCGCGCGCGGCCTGCTCGCTTTGGGCGATAGTGGCCGCCAAGGCTTCAAGATCCGACGCCGTGCGACGCTGCGCGGCAAACGCCGCGACCGTGGTGCTAAGCGCTGTTCTGGCTTCTCTGAGGTGTTCGGGCTGAATGATTCCCATCCGGGTCAGGTCTGAGAGCCCAACCAGAATGGCATCGCCTCCACCTTCACGGATAAACGTGCCGCCACCCTTGCCGGGCCGCATTTCCAGAAGCCCTGTGGTTTGCATGGCGCGAAGCGCTTGACGCAAGGTGTTGCGGCTGATGCCGAACTGAGCGGAGAGCGCCCGTTCGGGGGGCAAGCGATCCCCTGTCTTCAAGGTGCCGGCTTGAAGCTCGCGCCGGATTTGTCTGGCGACCTCTTCGAACGGACGGCCTGACGCGATGCGTTCAAAATTCGGGCCGGAACGATCGGAGCCGCATGCAGCATGTTCTGCGACATCGCGTGATGCCATGGGTTCGGTCTTGTTCAATTCGTAAATGGGCCAGTCAGCAACCGGTCGACCAATCGCAATAACGATACAACATCGCCGCGGGAGTCACCACCGGATGGACCACGGGGTAACGCAGGCGAGCCGGGATGCGCGGGGCCTGGTGCTGAGCCATGAGATAGGGCGGGCCCTGCGCGCTGTGGGTGAGAATCAGGAGCGTATACACGGCGTTGCCCGGCGGGGCTTGTGGCTATCGAGCGCCGGCTGCGGCGCGTAACGATCGTGGAGGCGGTAGTTGTGCTTCCCGCACGCCTGCGCAATGCCCTGGCCAAGGTCCATGTGAAGGCAATGGTGTGCGCGCCGAAACTCACATGTTTTCCATCAGTCAGGGGCTCGCGCAGCTATCGCGGCAAATCCACGGACATGGCCGGAGAGCGTGCTGACGAATTCGGAATGGAGCCACTCTAGGACGGGAGTCAAGAAGAAGGTCGAACCGGAGTACTTACGTATACAGAATGCCCGTGTGTCGCAACGCCGCCGAAGTCGCGTAATACTCAGGGCAACAAAAATACCCGGGTCGCCGATCTCTATCATGCGGTGGAATGTTGGCAGGATTGGAAAAGCAGAAACTATGAGAAATAGAGCCCATGATGAAGCGATGGCAGAACTATATCGTCATGATCCGTCGCGGATGTTCGTGGTGATCAATGGAGCGTTCAGGAGGAGGGTGATCAAACGACGCTGTTGGCCGCTTTACGCCAGCCGGGCCGGTGACCGTGATAAGCGATTCCGGCACCTTGATCCTCGATTCCGATGATCGTGGCCATCTTGGCGTTGGCCGGCAGAGGGTCTGCGCCGATCATTCTTCGCGGCGTTCGACGGTGTTGCTTTCGATCTCGTAGTGTTCATCCAGGCCGACGAGGTCTTCGATCTTCTGCGCGGCAGAACACGCTCACTGTGCGCGTGGTATGCAACGGCTCGCCGAACCCCGCACCGGCGACGAGCGAACCCAGAAGTGTCTCCGGGCTCTCAGATGATGAATGCTACACCAGGCGCGATAGCGACGGATAATCCAATTGCTCTACTCGGCACACTATCAATGCTTCGGAGGGCTGAGTGGGATTCGTCGATGAGGAAAAGCGTAACCAGGCCGGCGTCTCACCCGCCAACCAACACTCGCGCCGCCAGCACATCCTCGGCGAAAAGCCCCAGTGATTTGAAGATCGTAATGTCGTCGGCGGAACGCCGGCCCGGGTGCTCGCCAGCCAGCACCGCCCCCAGCGTGCCGGCGATGTCCCGCCATTGGAACCGGCCGGACTCCACCGCGGCGCGCAGTTCGGCGGCGTTGGCCCTGGCGGCCTCCAAATCGTCGACGAAGACGGGGCCGCGGGTAGCCACCGAGGCGTCCACTTCGTGATCGATGGCGGTGCTGGAGCCAACGAGGTTGACGTGCTGGCCCGGCCGCAGGGCGGCGCCGTCCAGAATGGGCTGGCTGGCGGAAGATACCGTGCACAGGACGTCGGCCCGCGCGGCCACGTCGGCGGCGTGTTCCATCACGGTGACGGGCTGGCTGCCGCCGAAGGCCTCGGCCAGCCGATGCGCGGAATCCCGGCTGCGGCCCCAGAGCACGAAGCCTTGGGTGTCGGCTTGGGTGGCGAAGGCTTCCAGATGGGCGGCGGCCAGCTGGCCGGTGCCGAGCAGACCCACAAGGCGGGGTCCGGGACGGGCGAGTGCCTGGGTGGCCGCCACGGTGGTGGCGGCGGTGCGGCGCAGGGTCAGTTCGTTGGCGTCGAAGGTGGCCACGAGCTCGGCGCGTTCGGCGTTGAAGAGCATGAAAACGCCGGCCTTGCGGTGCCGGCCGCCGGGTTCCTTGGCGGGCAGGCGGAGCACGGCCTTGGCGCCGATCCAGGGGCTACCGCGCAAGGCTCCCGGCATGAAGGCCATGCCGGCGTCGTCCGGAAAGGCGGTGATCTGGCGCGGCGGTTGGGCCATGGCGCCGTCATGCGTGAGGCGCAGGGCTTCGCGCATGGCGTCGATGCATGCCGGGTAGGAGAGTCCGGCGCGGATGGCCTCGGCGTCCCAATGTTTCATGCGCGGCACTCCCGGAAGCGCAGGACGCCGTCGCGCTCGACTTGTGCCTCGAGCGCCAGTTCCCAATCGATATAGGCCTGCATTTGGGCCGCGAGATCGCCTCGGTAATCGTAGGGCGTGGTGGCCACGTCGATGGCTTCGGTGAGCCAGACCGGGTCGGAGGCGACAGGCCCGCCGGCATCGGCCCAGGCCGTGACGCCGCCCTGCAGCACGAACACGTCGAGGCCGGTGAGCTCGGCGACTTCATCGCTGGCGGCGGCGGAGAGCTCGCCGTCGTCGCAGCAGAGCAGGATGCGCTGGATTCGTGGCCCCGGTTGCAAGACCTGCGGCAGAAGGGCCCGGGCGGCGAATTGGGCGCCGGGCAGATGCTGCTCCCGATAGCGGCGGCTGTTGCCGAGGTCGAGGATCAGAGTGCCGGCCTCGCGCCACCAATTTGGCCGCGCCACCAGCCAGGGCTCCGCCGCCGAGGCGGGGCGCGGCTGAGGCGCTATCCGGCTGACCTTGGGCTGGGCTTTGCCGCCCGCCGTGTTCAACCACCACACGTCGTTCCAGCCCATTTGGCACAGGTAGGCCGCGGTCAGCGCGGCGCGCACGGGGTCCGGGGCGTGAATGATCAGCCGGGCGCCCTGGACCGCCACATGATCGTCCAGGCCTTGCAGGAGCTGACCGCCGGGCACGGCGTGGAAGCCTTCGGGGGCCAGCCGGGCAGCCTCGTCTGCGGTGCCCACGCTGAAGCCGTAGACCGTGTGGCCGGTAGTGGAGCCCGCCGCATCCTCACTCCATGCACGGGCGCCGCAGCGCTCGGCCAGCGCGACCGCGCGCGCCACCAGCCAGTCGGGCGGCGGGGCAGGCGGCGCGGCAAGCGGGGCCGCCTGCGTGGCGCCGAGCTCATGTCCGGACAATTGCCAGCCCATAAGGCCATTCTCGAGTACTTGTACAGGGTTGGGGTAGCCGAGATCGATCAGGGTTTGCGTGGCCACGATGCCGCGCGTGCGGCCGGCGCAGTGCACGACGATGGGTCGCGTGCCGCCCGGATCCAGCATCGCGGCGCGGCGGGCGAGCTCCACTCCGGGCAGGTTGACGGCGCCGGGCACGGCGCCCCGGGCGTGTTCGTCGGCGGGGCGGCAGTCGAGCACCAGGGGAGGCGAGGCGTCGGCCAGGCGGCCGGCGAGATCGCCCGCCCGAACATGGGGCGTATCGCGGTTGCGTTCCAGCCATTCGCCAAACGCTTTGCTGGGGACATTAAAGCCGGTGAAAACGACGAAACCGGCTTGCTCACACTGCGCGAAGTCGGCATCCAGCGTTTTTACCGTGGTATAGCCCCAGCGCCGCAGGGCCGAGGCGGCTCGCGCCAGCCGGGGGTCGTCGGCGGTGGCGGCGCAAACGACGACGCTGACGTCCAGGCGGGGCAAAACCGAAGGGGCCAGCCATTCCAGGCGGCTGAGCGGTAGATTGCTCGCCAGCAGCAGGTGGCCGTCCTTGAATTCGCCCGGCTCACGGATGTCGACCAAGGCGAGTTCCTGGGCGGGGGCGGCGTCTGGGCGGCGCGCGTCGCGCAACCGGCGGTGCAGGGTGGCGGCGTCGATCATGGCCAGCTCACGATTTCAGGTTGCGGGGCGTAGCGGCTGGCCGCGCTTTCGTCAAAAAAAGCGCGGCGCTCGGTCTGGCTGGGGAGCGCCAGTCCGTAGAAATGCAGGCAGACCACGCGTTCACCGTCGCGGGTGTCGATGCTGTGGACGTCGTCCGGCATCAGGGCGATGGCGTCGCCCGCGCCGATGGCCTTGTGGCCCTTCGTCTGCGGCCGGCCCTGGTCGTCGATGTCGTAGAAGGTGTTGTGCTCCAGGCCCTCGACACCGGCGATGATCGCCCAGGTGGTGTGATCATGCGGCGGCGAGACGACGCCGGCGCCGCAGACGTTGATGTAAAGCGCATAGCCGCCATCGTCGTCTTCATGGAGGCGATACATTTTGCCTTGGCCGCCGGGGCGCATGGCAAAGGTGTCGGCGTCGCGCAGGGCGGGATGGGCGGCGAGCGCCACCAGATCTTCGCGGATGCGGGCCAGCGAGGTGCGGTTCAGGCCGTGTTGGGTAAGCTCCCGGCGTGAGCGTGCCACCAGCTCGTGAGCCTGGACAGAGAGATCGGGATGAGTAGACATTGAGATACTCCTAGACAATTAGGCGCGCAGCCGGCGCAGGCCGGCCGCCAAGTCTTCCAGCAGGTCGTCGACATCTTCCAGACCGACGTGCAGGCGCAGATAGGCGGGCTCGTCCGCCACGGCCAAACCGCGGGCGGAACTGGGCGCCACCGGAAATACCAGGCTTTCAAAGCCGCCCCAAGAGCCACCCAGGCGGAAGCAGGTCATGTTGTCGACCATGCGGCGGATGGCTTCGCGTTCTACGCCGGGGCGCAGCCACACCCCCATCAGGCCGCTGGCGCCATGATAGTCGCGGCGCCAGAGCGCGTGGCCGGGGTCGGACGGCAGCGGCGGGTAGGCGACGCGCGCCACGTCGGGCCGCCCTTCGAGCCATTGAGCCACCGTGAGGGCGCTCTGGGCATGGCGTTGCAGGCGCACCCCGAGTGTGCGCAGTCCGCGCGAGGCTAGGAACGCATCATCGGGACTCACGCAGAGACCGAGGTCGGTGGCGGCCTCCGCCAGGGCCGGCCAGGCGGTTGCGGTGCAGGCGATCGTGCCCATCATCGCATCGGAGTGGCCCACCAGATACTTGGTGGCCGCCTGGACGGAGACATCCACGCCATGATCGAGAGGGCGGAACACCAGGGGCGTGGCCCAGGTGTTGTCGGCGATGGTGATGATGCCCCGCGCCCGGCAGAGTGATGCAATGGCCGGGATGTCCTGCATCTCGAAGGTCAGGGATCCCGGGGATTCGAGATACACCACGCGGGTGTTGGCGCGTAGGAGAGGTTCCAGGCCCGCGGCGTTGGTGGCGGCGTAGAAGTCCGAGGCCACACCGCGAGCGGCAAGAAACTGCTGCGCGAACCGGCGCGCCGGCCCATATACGCTCGCGGGCATCAGCAGATGGTCGCCAGGGCGCAGGAAGGCTTGCAGCGCGGTGGTGATGGCGGCCAGTCCGCTCGGGGCGAGCGTGGCGGCATGCGCGCCTTCGAGTTCCGCCACGGCGTTTTCGAGGTGGAAGGTGGTGGGCGTGCCGTAGCGTCCGTAGGTCAGGGCGTGGCGGGCATGGTCTTTGCCTTCGTCGAACTCGGCGAGATCGCGAAAGAGAATCGTCGAGGCCCGGTAGATAGGTGTGTTGACGGGCCCGGTATCGGGGCGCCCGGCGTGGATGATCCTGGTGTCCGGCTTCATGGTGTGTGGCATGGGAGAGTGGCGGTCGTCGCAAAAAGGCGGGGTCAACCGCCGAGATACGCTTGGCGGATGCGGGGGTCTTGGGCGATGTCGGCGGCGGGACCCGAGGCAATGAGTTGCCCGAGCTCCAGCACCCACACCGTATCGGACACCGCGATGGCGCCGGCGGTGTTCTGTTCCACGATCAGCACGGTGACGCCGTGCGATCGAATGTGGCACACCGCGTCGAATACTTCGCCCATGGTTTTGGGCGAGAGGCCCAGCGAGGGCTCGTCGAGCAGCAGCAGACGCGGCGACTGGGTGAGCACCATGGCCATCTCCAGCACTTGCTGCTCGCCGCCGCTCAGGTTGCCGGCGGGTACCTTGAGGCGCCGGCCCAGCATGGGGAAAAGCTCGATGGCATGCTCGATGGCCGCCGCCCGCTTGGCGCGCGGCAGCATGTGAGTGCCCATCAGCAGGTTCTCGCGCACGACCATGCCGGGAAAGTTGCAGCGCCCTTGCGGCACGAAGCCGATGCCACGGCGCTGGCGGCGATCCCAGTTTTCGTGCTCGATGCGCTCGCCGGCAAAGGTGAGAGTGCCGCGATGGTGGTGCAGTTCGCCGAAGATGCCGCGCAGCAGCGTGGACTTGCCCGCGCCGTTGGGGCCGATGATGGTGGCGATTTCGCCCGTCGCGATGCTGGCGCTGACGCCGCGCACGATGGACGCCTCGCCATAGCCCGCCCAGAGGTCGTCGATGGCCAGCAGGGTCGGCGAGCCGCTGAGCGTCGCCGCGGTCTGAGTGGAGCGGGCCGTCATGCCAAGGCCTCCTGGCGCGGGGTGGCGGGAACGCCGATATACGCTTCAAGCACGCGCGGATCTTGCTGGACCTCGGCGGGCGGCCCCTGTGTCAGCAGTTGGCCCTGGTCGAGGACGATGACGGTGTCGGACAGGCGCATGACGAAATCCATGTTGTGCTCGACGAGCAGAAAGGTATAGCCGCGTGCCTGGAACGTTTGCAGCAGATCGCCGATCTCGCGGCACAGGGTGGGGTTGACGCCGGCCAAGGGCTCGTCAAGGACGATGAGGCCGGGTTCGCCGACCAGCGCCGCCGCCAAAGCGACGAGCTTCTGCTGGCCATAGGAAATGGCGCCGCCGGGCAGATCGAGAATATGCGTGAGTTTGACGATGCCCGCGATGTCGTCGATCTGTTGATGGGCATCGGCCTGGAAGCGCCGCCAGTGCGCGCCTTGCCCAAGGTTGCGGGACCAGGGGCGCATGCCCCGGCCTTGCAGGGCAACGAGCAGATTGTCGCGCACGCTCATCTCGGCATAGAGGCGCACCGTTTGGAAGGTACGGCGCATACCGCTGGTGACGATCTCCCAGGGCGGGGCCTGGGAGATCTCATGACCCGCCAGAAACCAGCGGCCGGCGCTGGCCTGCTGGAAGCCGCTGATGCAATCGATCAGGGTGCTTTTGCCCGAACCGTTGGGGCCGATGAGGGAGGTGATGCTGCCTTGCCGGACATCGAACGAGACTTGCTTCAAGGCCTGGACACCCTGGTAGTTCTTGCTCAGGCCGGTCAGGCGCAGGATAGGGTTGGGTTTAGTCATGGCTTGCCTCCTCTCTTGCCTGTTGACGGGCGCGCCAGCGCTGCCAGCGTTGCGGCAGACCGCCGAGCCCCTCCGGCATGTAGCGCATCATGACCACCAGCAGGACGCCGTAGATGACGGCCCGGGCGTCGACGGTGATGCGCAGCAGTTCGGGCACGATGGAGAACACGACGGCGGCGGCGATCACGCCCCAGAAGCCGCCCACGCCGCCCAGCAGGACCATGATCAGGATGGCTTCGGCGTAATAGAAGTGGAAGATGGTGGGATCGACCACGCTGAGGTTGAAGACATGCACGGCACCGATAATGGCCGCGATGAAGGCGGAGAGCCCGATGGCCAGCAGGCGGTAAGGCAGGGGATGGATGCCCTGCGATTTGGCGAGTGCTTCATTCATCTTGATCGCTTGCATCAAGCGACCGGCGGGCGACTGAATCACGCGATACACCAGGGCCAGTAGAACCGCGGCCACCGCGAGGGCCAGCCAATAATAGTGTTGCGGTCCCTCGATCTGGAAGCCGCCGATTTCCGGCGGCGGCAGGCCGGGCAGGCCGGCCGGTCCGCGCGTCAGGATGCTCCAGTCTTTGGCCACCAGTTCGAGAATGACGGTGAAGGCCAGAGTCACGATGACGAAGGCGTGGCGCGACAGCCGCAGCGAGACGAAGCCGATGACCAGGCCGAACACGGTGGCCAGCAAGGCTCCGGCCAGCGCCGCCGGCCAGAAGTTCCAGCCGGCGTCGACCACCAGCAGCGCCGCGGTATACGCGCCCAGGCCAAAGAAACCGACTTGGCCGAAGGATAGAAGACCACCATAGCCCAGGACCAGGTTGAGCGACATGGCGAGCACGGCGAAGGTCAGCGAGGTGATGCCGATGCCCAGGACATAGGGTGAGTCGGTGAGCAGTGGCAGGGCCACGGCCAGGACGGCCAGCAGGCCAATGCCGAGGGGACGATAGCGATGTTGCATGTTGACCCCCTGTTAAATACGGATGGTGCGGCTGAACAGGCCTTGGGGCCGCAGCAGCAGAACGAGAATCATGGCGGCGAAGGTCATGACCTCAACGGTGGCCATCGAGACGTGCATCACCATCAGGCTTTCGAAGATGCCGAGGGCGAAAGCCACGGCGACGGCTCCCACCAGGCTGCCAAGCCCGCCGATGATGACAATGGCGAAGATCTTGACGATGAAGCCCTGGCCCATCATGGGATGCACGGAGTACACCGGCGCGAGCAGGATGCCGGCCACGGCCGCGAGCACGATGCCCAGCACCACGGCGATCAGGATGGCCCGGTTGGGGCGGATGCCGACCATCAGGGCGGCCCTGGGGTTTTGCGCCACCGCGCGGATGGTGCGGCCGGTGTGGCTGTTCTGAAGGAAGAGGAACAGCCCGGCGATACACGCCGCGGCGGCGGCCAGCACCATCAGGCGCGCCTTGGGCATGACGATGGGGCCCAACTCGACGAGACCGAAGAGGGGCTCGTACACGACTTCCTTGGGGGTGGCCGTCCAGATCAGCATGGCGCCGTTTTGCAGAATCATGGCCACGCCGAGGGTGATGATGACGGAACGTTCGATCTGGCCCGCGGTCTGGCGGACCAGCCAGAAGATCAGCAGCGCCATGCCCACGGCGAGCAGCAGCGTGGCTGGAATGCTGGCGAGATAGCCCAGGCCCAGCCGTTCGGCAAAGAACCAGGTGAACATCGCGCCCGCCATGTACAACTCGCCGTGCGAGAAATTAACGATGTCGAGTACGCCGAAGATCAGGGCCAGCCCGACGGCTACGAGAGCGTAAATGGCACCCATGACCAAGCCGTTGGCCAGGGTTTGTAGCCAGAATTCCCAACCCATGCGGGGTCTCCTTCCCGGGGATAAAGGTGGATGGACGCGGTTGCGCCGCTGATGCGAGAGCGGCTGTTGCGTGAAACGGGGTCAGGCGTCGACCGGCCCCGTCGGGCGGGGTGCCCGGGAAAGGGGCCGGTCGTTTTGCCTTTAGGTCGGATTGAGGCTGAGGATCTTGATCTCGCCGTCCTTGAGCTGGAGGATCACGGCGTTGTTATGCGCCTGATGCTGTTCGTCGAACTCGATGTTCACGCCCATCATCGAGGGATAGTTCGTGCTGGCGAGAGCCTGGCGGATGGCGGCTGGCTTGGCTTCGCCCGCGCGGGTGATGGCGTCGGCCAGCAGATAGACGGCCTCGTAGCCATAGGCGCTCTGAAACTGCGGGTCTTCGTTGTTGCGCTTGCGGTATTCCGCGACAAAGCGTCGGTTGGCTTCGGTGTCGACATCGGGCGAGTACGGCAGGACGCCGATCGAGCCGTTGAGGAAGCCGCGCTTGCGTTGGGCCGGGCTCAGCAGCGCGGGGTCGAAGCGTCCCGTGACCGGCAGGCGCCCGCCCCAGGCTTCGTACTGCTTGAAAAAGTTGGCCATATCGGCGCCGAGCATGTAGATCCCGAGGACGTCGGGCTTGGAGGCCACGAGCTTATTGAGCAGGGGCGTGAAGTCGGGCGTGTTCTGCGTGAAGGTCTCGCTGCGGATCACTTCCAGACCGTGGCCCTTGGCCAGTTCGGTGAACGAGGCGATGCCGCCGCGGCCATAATCGGTATCCTCGCCCACAAGCGCCAGCCGCTTCCAAGGCATGTTCTCGGCCAGGAAGTCGATCAGGGCGTTGGCCATGCCGGAGTCGGTCACGCTGGTCCGGAAGGCCCAGGTATTCTTGCCTTCGCCCAGATGCTCCGAAATGACCGGGGCGGTCGAGACGTCGATGACCAGAGGAATCTCGGCGCGCTGCACGACCGGCATGATGGCCAGCGACACCGAGCTGCAGAAGGCGCCGATCAGGGCGACCGCGCCGTCTTCATTGATCAGTTTGTTGGCGCTTTGCACCCCCTCGGTGGGGTTGCAGCGGTTGTCGGCAATCGCCAACTTGATCGGCCGCCCAAGCACGCCGCCGGCGGCGTTGATCTCGTCCACGGCCATTTCCACGCCGCGCCGTTCGGGATCGGCAAACGACGCCGCGCCGCCGGTGACCGGCATGGTCAGTCCAAAGACGATCGGCTCGGCGGCTATGGCGGATGAGGTGGCTAAACCTACGGTCGTGGCCATGGCCAACGACGACAACCAATTACCCAGGGAATGCGGTTTCATGTTCCAGGCTCCTTGGAGAATCACGCGGCGGGATTGCCGTGCGGTTGGGAAGCGACCGGTTGAGCGGCGAATCCGTAGAGGGATTCGGCGCAGGCCGGACTGATATAGCCGGCCGCGAGGTCGGCGGCAACGGCGTCGCGATCACGTTGGCGGGGGTCGCCCAAGCCGCCGCCGCCCGGGGTTTCGATGATCAGGTCGGCACCGGCCGGGATCTGATGCGCCCCCATGGATTTGAGCGCTTGTTCGCCGACCCGGACGCGGCCCGCGCGGCCGGCCTGGCCGCCGTCGCGGCCACGCGGCGGATTGACCACGCGATCGAGCATGGCGGCGAACCGGAAGGGCAGGCCCTGCCGGTGGCGGATTTGCAGGATCTGGCCCAGGCCGCCGCGCCAGCGCCCGGCACCGGCGGAGTCGGGCAGCAGCGCCTTTTGGACGAAGAGCAGCGGTGAGAGTGATTCCACGACTTCGACCGAAACCGAACGGATGCCGCTGGGGAAAGAGGTGGCCGACAGACCGTCGGCCCCCGGGCGGGCGCCCGTGCCGCCGTTATGAAAGCTGGTGAGCCCGAAACGGCCTTGGCGGCCATCGGCAAGGTTCTCGGCACCGGAGACGACCAAGAGCCAGAGCGGCGTGCCTTCGGCGGGGACGCTTGCCGACAGTGCCTGGTGCAGGCAGCCAAACACCAGATCGGGCAGCATCTGGCCAACGACGTGGCGAGCAGTGACGGCGGCGGGCTCCAGGGCGTTGGTGATGGACCCGGGAGGAGCGGTGACGTCGATCAGCCCCAGCGAACCCGCATTGTTGGGCACTTCCGGCGCGATCGCGCACTTGAGGCCGAAACTGGCGTAGGCGGCGGTGTAGCACAGCGGCACGTTGATGCCGAAACGCGATTGCGGGCTGGAGCCCGCGAAGTCGAGTCGCGCTCCATCGGGCCCGATTTCCAGGGCCAGCGCCAGGTCGATGGGTTCATCGTAGCCATCGATGCGCATCTCGTGGCGATAGGTGCCAGCCGGCACGGCGCGGATGGCATCGAGCATGGCGGCGCGTGACGCCGACAGAATAAAGTCGCCGGTGGCGCGCAGATCCTCCAGGCCGTATTCGTCGAGCATGATGGCCAGTTGGCGGCAGGCGCTATCGTTGCAGGCGGCCAGCGCGAGCAGGTCGCCGATGACTTGCACCGGGTCGCGCACGTTGGCGCGCAGAATCGCCAGCAGGAGCTCGTCGATCTCGCCCTGGCGCGCCATCCGGCAGATGGGGATGCGCAAGCCTTCTTCATACACTTCATTGGCATCCGGCCCGGCTTGGCGGCCACCGACATCCACCACGTGGGTGGTGCAGGCGAAGAGCCCCACCAGTTTCGAGCCGAGGAAGGCCGGGGTGACGACCGTGAAGTCGAACAGGTGGCCGGTGCCTTTCCAGGGGTCGTTGGTGATGAAGATATCGCCGGGCGCCATCTCGTGGACGGGAAAGCGCTCGAGGAAATGACCGACCGAGGCGGCCATGGTGTTGACGTGGCCCGGCGTACCGGTCACGGCCTGGGCCAACATGCGGCCTTCGATGTCGAACACGCCGGCCGACAGGTCCTCCGCTTCGCGGGCGGCGGCGCTGAACGCGGCGCGGATCAGGGTGCGGGCCTGTTCTTCGACGATGGTGATCAGCCGGTTCCAGAGGATGCGCTGGCGGATGGCATCAAAGCCGCGGGGGCTGGAGCCGGCTGGCGTCGCAACGGGGGTTTGGCGCGTGGTCATGGCTCGTGGCGCTCCAGGATGAGGTCGCCATTGCTGGCGCAGGAAAAGCGGAACCCGCCCGGGATGACGGTGGTGGTCTGGTTCTCGACGACGAGGGCGGGGCCTTCGGCCCATTGGCCGGGCTCGAGCGCATCGCGGAGGAAGACGCCGGCGGTACTGGGGTCGCCGCTGGCCGGGTCCCACAAAGAGCGTTCGCTCACGGCGGTGGCGCGATCCGTGACTGGTGCCGGAGCCGCACGGGACGGCCCGCCGTTATCGTCGTCCACGCTGGCCATCACCAGCCAGTTCAGGCATTCGATCTCATGATCGGGAATGAGCCGGTGGTAGTGCTGCTGATACGCGGCCTCGAAAGCGGCGCGCAGGCGCTGCGCGGCCCCGGGGCCGGTGGGCGGTTCGGCCAGCTCGAGTTGCAGCTCATGCCCTTGGCCCACGTAGCGCGCATCCACCAGCCAGCGCAGGCGGGTCGGCCGGCCATGCGCCATGGGGGCGATGTGCCGGGAGGCGTCCTCGCTCAGCGACTGGAAGAAAGCGTCGAGGACCGCATGGTCCCAGGCATCAACGCGCACCAGCCGGCTGCGGGCCAGTGAATAGGCGATGGGCGCACGCAAGAAGCCCACCGCCGAGCCGACGCCGGCGTCGCGGGGGATGATGACTCGCCGCAAGCCCAGCTTTTGTGCCAGCCGTGCCGCGTGCAGGGGCGCCGCGCCGCCTGTGGCCACCAGGGTGCGCTCATGGAGTTCGAGACCGCGCTCGATGGCATGAACGCGGGTGGCGCTGGCCATGGCTTCGTCCACCATTTCGCTGATGCCCAGCGCGGCCATGGCGGGCTCCAGGCCCAGTGGCCGGGCGACGTGGTCGGTAATGGCCTGAGTCGCGGCGCCGGGCTGGAGCTGCAATTGGCCGCCGCCGAAATACGCGGGGTCCACCCGGCCGAGCTGCAGGTCGGCGTCGGTGACGGTGGGCTGGGTGCCTCGGCCATAGCAGGCGGGACCAGGTTCGGAGCCGGCGCTTTCGGGGCCGACCTGGATACGCTGCATGGCGTCGACCCGAGCGATCGAGCCGCCGCCGGCGCCGATCTCCACCAACTCAATGACCGGGATGCGGATCGGAATCCCGCTGCCCTTTTGGAAACGGTACTCGCGTGCCACTTCGAAGAGGCGCGACTCTTCGGGCCTGCCATCGGCCACCAGGCAGAGTTTGGCGGTGGTGCCGCCCATGTCGAAGGCGACGAGGTCTTTGATGTCGTGCGCCGCCGCGACATGGTTGGCCATGATCACCCCACCCGCCGGGCCCGACTCCACCAGTCGAACGGGGAATCGCCGAGCGGTACTCAGGTCGGTGATGCCGCCGCCGGACGTCATGAGCATGACCGGGACGCGCAGGCCGAGCTCGTCGCGCAACTCGCGCTCCAGACGTTCGAGATAACTGCTCATTACCGGCCGCACGTAGGCATTGGCCACGGTGGTGCACAGGCGTTCGTACTCCCGGATTTCCGGGCAGACTTCATGCGAGACGCAGAGGGAGAGTTCGGGTGCCGCCTTGGCGAGGACGTCACGAACGAAACGCTCATTGGACGGTTCGGTGAAGCTGTGCAGGAAGACGATCGCCACGCTGCGGATGTCGGCCGCGCGCAGCGCCGGCAGAAGCGCCAGGACGTCGGCCTCGGTGGGAGTCTGCAGGATCGTGCCGTCGGCCGCGCAGCGCTCGGGCAACTCCAGGCGCCACTGACGGGGAATCAAGGCTTGCGGTCTGCGCATGAACAGGTCGTACTGCGCAAAACGGTGCTCGTAGGCGATCTCGAGCGAGTCGCGGAAGCCCGCGGTGGTGATGAGCGCGGTAGCCGCGCCCCGGCGCTCGATGAGCGCATTGGTGGCGAGAGTCGTGCCATGCACGAAACGGCGGATCGCCGCCGCTTCCGTACCGCTCTCGCGAAGGACCCGCTGGACCCCTTGCAGCACCGCTTGCTCGGGTGCCTGGTGGGTGGTGAGAACCTTGGTGGAGTGCCGTCGGCCCTCGGATTCGAGGACCACGTCGGTAAATGTGCCTCCGATGTCGACTGCCAATTGTGCCGTCACCTGCCTCTCCTGGATGGCTTGGTCCCGGGGAGCGCACTGTCCCGGGGTTGGGTTTGTGTTGTGTAGAACGGCATTCAATTTAGTATGTAATTTCTTTAATTTCCAGCTATATTCAGGTGAGAAAAAGGGTTTATTGGATATTTAGTATCCTATTTTTAAAAAAGAATGCGATATCAGAGGTAGTGGCACATGGCGGATACTACGCGTTTACGAGAATTGACAGAACAAATAAAGCGGGCCATTTTTGAGGGTGAATATCCCCCGGGGGCCCATTTGTCGGAGTATGCGCTGGCCGAAACGTTCGGTGCTTCCCGCACGCCTGTGCGCAACGCTCTGGCCAACCTCCATTTGGAGGATCTCGTGGAGTACCGCGAGCACCGCGGCTATGCGGTCAGGGCCATGAGCTACGCCGAGATCCAGGCGCGCCTGCGGGTGCGGGCCGCCATGGAGGGCCTGGCGGCCCGTATCCTGGCGGCGGAGGGGATCTCCGCCGCCAACCGCTTGCAGCTCAAAGGCGCCCATGCCGAATGCCAGGAGATCGCCACGCGCCAGCCGGTGCCGCGCGGAGCGGAGATGGAGCGTTATTTGTCGGCAGTGGACCGCTTCTACCAATGCTTGCGCGAGGCGACCGGCAATCGCCTGTTGATCGAAACCATCGAGCGCTCCCGTTTTTTCCCCATCCATACCCCCGAAGGGCCCCGTTGGGTGGAGCACGAGTCGTTTGTCACGAGCCGGATCCCGGCCTTGATCATTGCCAATGCCAATCTGGATCGCGCTCGCATCCTCGATGCGATTGACGATGGCAATGGCGTGCGCGCCGAGACTCTGATCCGGGAGCATATCTTCGCGATCAGTCAGGGTCTTGATCAACTCTCGCGCCAGATCCAGGCCGACGAGCCGCCGCGGGCGCGCAAGCGGGGCGAAGACGCGTAAAGCCGGGGGAGGAGCCGCAGGGGTCGCGGGCACAGGCGCCTGTACCATCCGCTCGTCGCGCCTGTCGTTGCTCCGATGAGGGCCGGGATCGATTTGCCGAGACTTTTGATCGAACCTCGATGGCGCACAACCCATCAGCACTTTGCTCGGGTAATCTTCGCTTTTTGCCCGCGCTTCTCGGAGAGCCACATGCCCGCCCCGCAGATCGTCGTTGCACCGGATTCCTTCAAAGGCAGTCTGTCCGCGTCTCGCGTGGCCGACGCCATCGCGCGCGGCCTGCAACACGGCTGGCCGGGGGCGTCGGTGCGCTGCGTACCCATGGCCGACGGCGGCGAAGGCACCGTGGCGGCGATGCTGGCCGCCACCGGGGGCGAACGGCGGCTGGCCACGGTGAGCGGTCCGCTTGGCAAGCCGGTCACGGCCGTATGGGGCTTGCTGCCGGGTGGCTGGGCGGTGGTGGAGTTGGCCGAAGCCGCGGGCCTGCCGCTGCTGGCCGATGCCGAGCGCGACGCCGGCCGGGCCTGCACGCATGGCGTGGGCGAGCTCATCCGCGCCGCGCTCGACGCCGGCGCCAGCCGGATTCTGCTCGCCTTGGGAGGCAGTGCCACCACCGATGGCGGGGCCGGCATGCTGCGCGCGCTGGGCGCTCGCTTGCTCGACGCCGAAGGACAGCCAGTGCCACCCGGCGGCGCGGCGCTGGCATCCTTGCGGCGGCTGGATCTTTCCGGCCTGGATCCGCGGTTGAAGACCGCAACGTTGGAAGTCGCCTGCGATGTGGACAATCCCCTCTGCGGCGAACGCGGCGCGGCGGCGGTGTTCGGTCCGCAAAAGGGCGCAACGCCGGCCGAGGTGGCTGAGCTGGATGAGGCTCTGGCCCACTGGGCTGGCATGGTGGCGGCCGCCACCGGCCAGGATCGGCGGGACGAACCCGGCGCGGGCGCTGCCGGAGGCGCGGCCTTCGGCGCGCTGGTGCTGGGCGGGGCGCTGGTGCCGGGTGTGGACCGAGTGGCCCAGTGGGTGGGCTTGCCGCGGGCGCTGGCCGGCGCCGATTGGGTACTGACCGGCGAGGGCCGGCTGGATGCCCAGACCCTGGGCGGCAAGGTGCCGGCCGGAGTGCTGCGCCTCGCCCGCGAGCGTGGCGTGCCCGTGGTCGCGATCTGCGGCAGCCTGGCGCCCGGCTACGAAGCCTTGTACGAAGAAGGCCTGGCGGCGGCGTTCAGCCTGGTGCCGGGGCCGGCCACCTTGGAGCAAGCCTGTGCCGAAGCCGAAGGATGGCTGGAGCGGCGGGCCCGCGACGTGAGCCGGCTGCTGGCCGCGGGTAGCCGGGGGCATTTGTCCCAAACTGCAACGGAAGGTGTCGCGTCTTCACCTGAATCATGCGACGACCCCGCATCGCAGCCGATGCGCGCGTGAGGCGCAGGCGCCGTCGGGCCTGCGTGAGTTCGCGTAACAACCCGCTACGACCTGGTCGCGCACGCGATAACGCAAAGCCCTGCCGCCCGGGGTTTCCTGATATTCTGGAATGGCCTCAACACTGTCGTCGCCTATCTAACGACAATTCATTTTCGAGACAAGGAGAGGAACATGCGATTTCAACGTTTGGCCGTCGCCGCGGCCATCGCCGCGGCGGCATCTTTGGCCGCTTGTACAACCACCCTGCCCACCGGCACCAATCCCCAGGCCTCCGTCGCCGAACAGCGGCAAGCGCTCAACGAGGCCGCCGACGCCACTCTGCAACGCCTGTATTCGCAGGCCAGCCAGAGCCGCTCCATCATTAACAACGCGCACGCGGTCCTGATCTTTCCGGAAGTGCTGAGTGGCGCCTTCGTGCTGGGTTTCGAGCACGGCGAGGGCGTTCTCCGGATGAATGGCAAGACGCAGGGCTACTACACTTCAACGGGCGGTTCTATCGGTTTCCAGGCGGGAGCCCAGTCGAAGGCGATGGTCATTGCTTTCACCGATGCCGAGTCCTATCAAAAGTTTCGTAACAGCCAAGGTTGGACCATCGGCGCCGATGCCACCGTGGCTGTCGCGAACATCGGGGCCACGGGAGCCATCGATAGCCGCACGGCCAACAGCCCCGTCGTGGCATTTGTGCTGAATAACGGCGGCCTGATGGCGGGGGTCTCGCTGGACGGCACGCGGATTGCGCCGGTGCCGATTCCGTAGGGGCTCAATCCAGCACTTTTCCTGGATTGAGGATGCCGCGCGGATCCAGGCCGTGCTTGATCGCCTGCATGGCGGCAAGCTCGGCCCGGCTGCGGCTGTGGCCAAGAACGCCGCGTTTCTTGGTACCGATACCGTGCTCGGCCGATATCGAGCCGCCGTATTCGCGCACGAGATCGTAAACACCGAGTTCCACGTCGTGCAGCGTGCCGTCGGTAGCGCCGGGCACGTCGATGATGACGTGCAGATTACCGTCGCCCAGATGGCCATACACCAATAGCGTGCTGCCTGGCCAGTGATGCTTCAGCCAGCGGGCGCAGGCCTGCGCCGCGTCGGCGATGTCGGCCAGGGCGAAGCTCACATCGAACCCGAGCAGGCGGGGCATCAGCGCCGGGAATCCGGCGGTGGCTTCCCGCACCTCCCAGAATCGGCGGGCGTCGGCCTCGGAGCGGGCGATGGCCGCGTCGGCGATCACGCCCTGGTCGAGCAGATCGGCGAGGAAGGTTTCGAATTCTTCCTGGTGCCGGTGGGCATGGCTGCCCAGGCTTTCCAGTAGCACGTGGAAGCCGGGCTCGGAAGCCAGCGGCCGGCGCAGCCCCGCCACGTTGTCGATGACGAAACGCAGATAGTCGGGCCACATGACTTCGAAGGTCGACACGCCGTTGCCCAGCCGCCGCTCGCCCTCGCGCAGCAGATGGGTGACGGCTTCGTAGTCGGCCACGCCGCACCAGGCGGTGGCGGTGGCGGCGGGGCGGGCGCGCAGGCGCAGCGTGGCGCTGGTGATGACGCCCAGCGTACCCTCGCTGCCGATCAGCAAATGGCGTAGATCGTAGCCGGTGTTGTTCTTGAGCATGGCGCGGCGTCCGCCGATCACGCTGCCGTCGGCAAGCACGGCTTCGAGATCGAGGACCTGGTCGCGCGCCATGCCGTAGCGCAGGACGCGATTGCCGCCGGCGTTGGTGGCGAGGTTGCCGCCGATGGTACAGGTGCCGCGTGCGCCGAGATCGAGGGGAAACCAGTGGCCCGCGGCGTCGGCGGCTTCCTGGATGGCTTGCAGGCTGGCACCGGCCTCGGCGGTAAGCGTGCCGCCCACGGCATCGAATTGCAAGGCGGTCATGCGTTCGAGGCTGAGGGCGATTTCGCCGGCATGCCGCACATTGGCGCCACCGGCAAGCCCGCTAAGCCCGCCCTGCGGCACCACGGGCTGGCGCGCGGCATGGCAGAGCCGCAGCGCGGTGGCGACTTCTCCGGTGGATCGCGGCCGCAGCAGGGCAAGCGGCCGGGCGCCGGCCAGGCCGCTCCAGTCGTGGTAGCGGCGATCGGGCAGGCGTTCGCCCCAGGCCACGATGTCGGGCCCGAGAGCGGCCTCGAGGCGTTCGACGATGGCGGCGACCGGGGCGGATTCGGGCCTGGACGACGGAGAGGCGGCGCCTGCCGCCGGAGGCATCGCTGTGCTGGCCGCCGCGGCGCCGCCTTTCTCCGCGGGTGCCGGCGCCGTGGTCGTCCGGTCGGGCGGCAGCTCGTTTTGCGTGGCGAGATTGGCGTGTTGGCGTGGGGTCATGGCGAGCCTCCTGCTCGTCGTTCTGCATGCCGCTGGGGCGCGGACTCCTCGGCGGCCTGTGGCGTATGGGAAGGATCCGGGATTTGTGGTTGGTCGAGGACGGTGCGAACGGCGGCGTCGCAACCGCGTCGCAAGATGTCGAAATCGTTGCCGCAAACCGCGAGCGCAAAGCCTTGAGCCGTGCGCCGGCGCGCGCTCTCGGCGTCGCCGGTATAGATGCCGCATGGTAGTCGATGGGCGCGAGCTGCGGCGAGGATGCGCTGACAGGCCGCCTCCAGGCTGGCCGGATGGTCGAGACCGATCGACAAGGCGAGATCGCCGGTGCCGATGAACAGGAAATCCAGCCCCGGCACGGCGGCGATGGCCTCGGCTTGCTCGACTCCGGCGGCGGTCTCGATCATCACGCCCACCGCGACCTCGCGGCCCGCCTCGAGCATGCCGTGCAGGCCGCCGAGCAAGGTGCGCACGCCTCCCGCCGAGCGGATGCCCCGCGGCGGGTAGTGGCTGGCGGCCACCACGGCCGCGGCGGTGCGGGCGTCTTCGACCAATGGCGCGAGCACCGCGCTGGCGCCAGCGTCGAGCGCCTGACCGATAGCCGTGGCGCCGGCGTCGGCGCAGCGCGCGATCACGGGCACTTGTCGGCCGGCGCCGCCGATCGCCGCTTCGAGGCCCGAGGGCCGCCAGACGCCGTGCTGCAGATCCAGCACCAGCGCATCGGGCCCGGCTTGCGCGGCAATATCGGCGATCACCGGGCTGCCCAGTGCCAGCCAGAACAGATGGAGGGGGCGGCCGCTGGCGAGAGCCGGCCGGAGCGAATGAGCGGACATGGCGGCTTCCCGGGTTTCAGGCGCGGCGACCCACGCCGCCATCGGCGCGGTCGGTTTTGCCGAACAGCAGGCGATTGACGGAGGTGGCGGGTTGCGGCCATTCCGGGCACATGAGCCACACGCGGAACATCAGGCGGCGCCGATGGGCCTCAGGCCAGTCTTCGTAGTCGGTGCGGCCATGGACGGTGGTGCGGTTGTTGAGAAACTGCATGTCGCCGCGTTCGATGGCCATATCGAGGTGGACGTCGTCGCGGTTGGCGATGGCCTCGAACACCTCCAGGGCCTCCCGGGCCCTGGGCGCCCAGCTTTCGCCGCCTTTCTCCACGCCGGAGGCGGCGAGCTCGGCAATGTAGGTGCAATGCAGAAGCCCGTCGGGGTCGAGGGTGAAGACCGGAATGCGCGGGGTAACGGGAGAGTCGCCGCTGCGATCATCGCGTGTGATGTACAGACGAAAGCCGTCGAGCAGGGGTTCGAGGAGATCGGGCCGTTCCGCCAGAAAGATGTTGAACACCTGGGCGGCGCTGGCCACGCGGCTGAGGCCGCCGTGCCTGGCCTGGCGGAAACAGAACAGGCCGACGATATCGCAAGGGTCGCGGTGCATCTCGAGCAAGCCGCCGCGCCGATACGGGCGTTCGTTGCCGGGCTCGCGGTAATCCATCACATCGCCGAGATAGTCGCCGCGGAAGCTCTGCGACACGGAGGTGCCCAGATGGGAGGCGATGCCCAGGAAGATGCGACGCAGGTCGATTTCGGAGTAGTCGTCTACCGGCACGCCCTTGATCAGGGCGAAGCCGGAACCATCGCGCAGCTCGCGGCGCAGGCGGGCCAGGCGTGGCCCCAGGGTGGGCAAGGGAAAATCCCGCGCCGTGATGTCGGCGAAGGCGAGCCCGCGCCGCCCCACCTCGCGGCAGGCGGCCTCGAGTTCGGCGAGTTCAGCGGATTCCAGACGCAGCGGCCAGTCGCGTTGCCGGGCGTAGTGGCTGCCCATCCAGGCGAGCGGCGCCGGGATGGGGCGCAGCGGAGGGCGGGAAGCCGTCGTGTCGGGTGAAAGCGTTGGCGAGTGCAAGGCAAAAACTCCTGGAACTCCGGGGCAGTGGCCACGGCGCGGTGGGACTGTCGAGGTGGGTTTGGCTCCAAAAAAGAATACAGAATATTTGTCTTTTTCTCGATATTTTTAGCAGAATAGCGGCAATATGTCGGGAAAACCCTGATTTTCTGGATTTTTAGCTATTAAAAAGAATACGGTAATATCCCAGCCTCAACAGGCCGGCGTTCCGGCTCCCTCTGCATTGCCACGATCATGACCCGTCCCGCCTCCGTTCCCGTCGCCACCTCGATCTTCACGTCCGCCGTTCTTCCAGCCAGCGCCGTCGGCCGGGATGCGCACAAGGGCAAGCGCCAGAACCTGCGCAGCCAGGTGTATACCGTGCTGCGCGAGCGCATTCACCAGGGACGGATCGGGCCGGAGGCGCGGCTGATCGATGTGGAAATAGCGGCCGAAATGGGCGTATCGCGGATGCCGGCGCGGGATGCGCTGCTGCAGCTCACGCATGAAGGCTATCTGGTGGCAACCACCCGGGGGTTTCGTTTGCCGCGGCTGGAGGCGGATGACGTGCGCGAGATCTTCGAGGTGCGCCGGCTGCTGGAGCCGCGGGCGGCGGCGCTGGCGGCACGCGATCGGAGCGCGGAGCAACTGGCGTTGCTGGCCGAGGCCCGGAGCCGGGCGGCGCGGGCCCAGGCGGCGCAGGATGCCGGCGCCTTCATCCAGGCCACGCTGGAGTTCCGCCAAGTGTGGATGGCCGCGGTGCGCAACCGCCGCCTGGCCGAAACCCTGCAGCGCTTCGTCGACCATGTGCAGATCGTGCGCTTCGGCACCTTGATGTGCGCCGCCGTGCGCGAAGAAGTGTTGCAAGGCCTGGACGGGTTATACGGCGCCTTTGCCGCCCGCGATCCTCTCCAGGCCCACGACGGCATGGCGCACTTCGTCATGCGGGCGGAGGCGGCATTTTTTGTTTCACGATGACTCCAGTGCCGCAATTCGCTGGACTACGCCAAGACTCGATACAGCAGGTTTATCAATCACTTAGGCGAGTTCAACATATGCCGGTGCTTTCCGAAACTTGACCCGGCTTCCCCTCGCGTGGCTCCCATGCGGCTCTTTGAAACCGGGCTTTCCAAGGAGTCATCATGGCGAAGATCAAGCTCACCAAGTCCGCAGTCGATGCGGCGCAACCCCAAACCAATATCATCGAACTGCGGGATACATTGGTGCCCGGATTCCTGTGCAAGATCACTCCTTCCTACCGTCGCCGAACGACCCGACCCGGCACATGACTCACGGCGAGCACTATGACGGCTGGACGCGCGTGCTCAAGGCCGCTGGCGTATCGCACGTTGGCACGCACGGCATCCGCCACCGAGCGACCACCGACATTGCCAACTCGGGCGTGCCAACCAAGGTGGGCATGAAGCTCACAGGCCACAAGACGGTGGCGATGTTTATGCATTATGTTCATACCGAGGACAAGCCGGTGCGGGATGCGGCCGAACTGGTGGCGAATCGGCGGCTGGCGATTACCGGGGCATCCCGTTCTATGGAGGTAACAGCATGACAAGGAAGACGCCTGCGGCAACGCGGAAACCCGCCGCCTTACCGGCTGGTTATGCCGGCATCCACGGCGGCATCGTGGAACTGCTGGATGCGGCGCGCCAGGCAGCGGCGCGCAGTGTCAACGCGCTGATGACGGCCAGCTATTGGGAGATTGGCCGCCGGATCGTCGAAGCTGAGCAGAAAGGCAGGCGGCGGGCCGGTTACGGAGAGCAGTTGATGGCGCGGTTGTCCGAAGACCTGACGGCCCGGTTCGGGCGCGGGTTCGGCGTCAACAACCTGGAAAGCATGCGACGTTTCTACCTCGCGTACCCCCAGCCCCAGATTTCCCAGACACTGTCTGGGAAATTGGAAAACGAGCGGCCCGCAGAGAAATCCCAGACAGTGTCTGGGAAATTGAACCTGCCCGAACTGGCTCAGGTCTTCACCTTGCCGTGGTCGGCTTATGTCCGGCTGTTGTCGGTCAAGGATGACCATGCCCGCCAGTTCTACGAGGCCGAGGCGCTGCGTGGTGGCTGGAGCGTGCGCCAGCTCGACCGGCAGATTGGAAGCCAGTTCTACGAGCGCACAGCCTTGTCAAAAGACAAGGCGGCGATGCTGGTCAAGGGTTCGGCGGTCAAGCCTGAGGATGCCGTTACGCCCGATGACGCGATCAAAGACCCGTATGTGCTGGAGTTCCTCGGCCTCAAGGACGAGTATTCGGAATCCGACTTGGAAGCGGCCTTGATCCAGCGGTTGGAAGACTTCTTGCTGGAACTGGGGGAAGGCTTCACCTTCGTCGGGCGGCAGCGCCGGTTGCGTATCGACCAGACCTGGTATCGGGTCGATCTGCTGTTCTTCCATCGCAAGCTGCGCTGCTTGGTCATCATCGACCTGAAGCTGGGCAGCTTGACCCATGCCGACGTGGGGCAGATGCATATGTACTGCAACTATGCCAAGGAGCACTGGGCTTACCCGGATGAGAATCCGCCGGTGGGCCTGATCCTGTGCGCTGACAAGGGCCATGCCCTGGCACGGTATGCGTTGGATGGTTTGCCGACCAAGGTGATGGCGGCGAACTACCGCACCGTACTGCCGGATGCTGAGTTGCTGCAAAAAGAGTTGGAGAACACGCGGCGGCTGCTCGAATCTCGCGGAACGCTGTTCCTCAAGAACGACAAGCCATAGTTGTGAGTCCCGGCGTACCGCCGTCGGGCTCGCGGGCTGCGCCCCATGCTTCGTGCCGAATCACAGCCATTCGGTGCTGATCCCTGACGCCTCCGGCCTGGATTGGGTATTCCGGCTGATCGTGACCGACGATTCCGGCATCGTGACCGCGCAGTCCGGGGATCGTGACCGGTGATTCCGACGACCGTGACCGGGGAGCCGAGGAGGCGTCGGGCAGACGCACCTCGGAT
>Ga0265293_10000764_pt1 | contig 73849 bp, 61 predicted proteins | sample Munlanlewell138R_FD_192505 | JGI IMG/M metagenome (GOLD analysis project Ga0265293, IMG submission 192505) | Leachate microbial communities from a municipal landfill in Southern Ontario, Canada - Leachate well 138R | ecosystem: Engineered > Solid waste > Landfill > Unclassified | place: Canada... | reverse complement strand
AGGAGAGAGCTATCGACTGAAGCAGAAAACGACCGGTTAAACCATGCCGGGTGGGTCAATTTTATTGGCCAAAGGTGGGTCAAAATAAATGGCCATTGACACCTACTCCACAATGGCCTTGAGCAGAGCATCCCGCGCGTCAGAATAAAACTGGATATCGATCTTGGTCGCCATGTCATCCGACAGGTCAAATAACTGCCGGCGGCAGGCAACAGGCATCAGCAGTGCAGTCGCGCCCTTTTCCACGGCGATTTCCGCAATCGTCACTGGATTGTGGATCGGCTCCACGGAGCCTCCCAGATTAATCTCACCCACAATGATCAAACCGCCGCGCACGCTTTTTTTCAATAGCGCTGTGCTCAATGCGACCAGAGACGCCATGCCGAGCTTGGCACCCGATTTGGAGGCATCGAAAGCCCGCAACTGAACCGTAAACTCGTGGTGGCGTGGATCCTTGTCGCCTACCAGTAGCGCCGACCGGGCGTACAGGTTTTGCTCCGCATAACCGATGCTTTCCTTGAACGCGGGCGGTACCGGCTTGTTCAGGACCTTGACGCCGGACCCTGGGCCTTCGTTCACCTCGATCCGGTACAGGCCGGGATGTTCCTCTCCGCCACCCGGAGAGATGGTCCATACCTGGCCAGGCTCCAGGGGATCGTCACCAATACTGTTCTCGCTCTGAAGCTCCGGAGTGGAAACAAACTTCTCGACACCATCGGCGCCCATGACATAGCTGAAATGGGTGTTCCTGAATTCAGCCGCACCAATCCGCTTTTGCTGTTCCTTCACCCGGCGCCGGGCTTCCATGGCAATGCGAACGGCCCATTCGATATCTTCGTCCGAGACCTCATCGTCGCCGGGATAAAGCAGCTTGAGCAGGCCGCTGACCGTTTTATTCACCGCATTGGTATCCCGCCCGGATAGCGCGCCACCAAAAAACACCCGGTTCTGAATCAGGCTGACCCGGCTCTGATTGCGCAGCTGGCTCCAGCACTCTGACAAGAAGTCGCTGACCAGGCCGAAATGGTCGGTTAATAGCTCCTTACTGATTTTCGGCACGTCCCAGCCTGGCAAGAAGGCGTGGATACGGTCCATGAAAGCCGTATCATCCTTCATTTCCGGGGGCATGGGGCCGAACAGGTGGCCTATCCGCTGCTGATGTTCCACATCCACGTCAAAGTTGCCCACCAGTACGATACTGCCATCGGCTCGGATGTTTTCCTTGCCACGGCTGAACTCACCCGACTCCATGTAGCCCTTCATGATGTTCACGCCATCCTTCTGGTCGAAGGAAATACCCGAGACCTCATCGAAGCAGACCACGTCGTACTGACAGACCAAACCCCGCTGGCCGCTGGCGTTGTTTACAAACATCTTGGCCACCGTGGCCTTACCACCGGAAATCAGGTGGGCGTAGGGTGACACCTGCTGGAACAAATGGCTCTTACCGGTACCCCTGGGGCCGAGCTCCACCAAGTTATAGTTACGCTCAACAAAGGGCACCATACGCAACAAAATTGCGTCCTTTTGCCGCTCCGACAAGCCGCTGGCCTCAATCCCCGTGGACCTTAGCAGCAGCTCTTTCCACTCCTGCGTCGTAAATTTCTTCCGGGCCTCTGCAAGGGTATCCAAAACGTCGCGCTTGGAGAGCTGGATCTCCCGCAGGGCTTCGACACCGAAGGGGCGACCATTACTTTCCTGGGCAATGGCAGCATCGTAATTGAGCGTTACCTCGGCATAGAAACCGCCGGTCAGCATCCGCTCGTGCTCGTTTACCAAAGACGGCGAGATCCGCACGTCGTTCAGGCGGAGGCTGGGGAGAGAGGCAATATAGGAGTCTGTTTTCGCATCCAGGCGGGCGGTAATCAGGTCGATGATTTTAACTTCACTGTTTTCCCTGGCCCGGGCTTTGAACAGCTCCTCCTCACCGGCCTTGACGGTGCGAGACTTGAGCTGCCGCTGCACGATCTCCAGGCCTTCGTTGATCTCTTCCTGGTCGGTGCTTGCGCAATATCGCCCGAGCAGGAACTCAACTACATAGGTGGGTACCGGGAATTGGCGGCTGAAGGTTCGTACCAGGTCCTTTCGCACCAGGTAGCCATCCAGGGCCGTTGCGGCCTTTCTGTCGATATCGTCCAATTCCATTACTCTTGCCCCCCACCTATCACAGTGCCCGTCTGGGCAACCAGAGAACCATTTTCGTCGAGCAGAACAACCACCGCTTTCTGCCCTTCCAGATCTTCATCTTCGACAACCACGGAAGCGGTGCCATTGGCCTTGAGCGGCTTCGAGCCGACAACCACGCTGCTGGCCGCTTCACCCGGTCGGGTACGGATATCCAATGTGAGCCCTGAATGGTCGCCCGTCACCGCCACCGTGCAGCGCAACCCTTTCCACACCAGGTCGGTAAACTCAATGGCCCCTTGGGCGGAGGCGCCGCCTGCCACCACCAACTGTAGTGTCAGGCACTCCTGTAGGCTCAGGCCGCCGTGAGCGTAATCCTCACCCTTCTTGAAACAGCTGACGCCATCGGCCAGGGCAAAGTAGTGACTGGGGTTCCAGTACCAGGGGAACAGTCGCTCCTGGGTTTCCGCACCAGCCTTCAGCGCGGCACAGCGCCCCCACTTGCTTTCAGCCAGTACGCTGGGCAGGTCAATTTTGGGTAGCCCCCCGGGCAGAAGCAGCCAGCCGTGATCAGTGACGACGCGTACTCGCTTCCAGCCCGCCGCCAACAGCTCAGTAATGCGGTTCTGCACTTCATTCAAAAGGCTTTCCAGGTGTTTGGCCAGCTTCCAGCCACGGTCGTGACCTTCATGGTCGATGTCGCCAAACTCACACCAGGCGAAACCTTCCCCCTGGCCGTCCTCTGTTCGATCCAGCAGCGTCCAGCCGGTGTCCTTCAGCAGTTTCTTGAGGTGATAGCCACCTTTGAGGGACTGGCCGGTCGACGCCACGGCGGGCTCGAAATCCGCGCTGCCATCGTCCCCCCGAATTTTATCCCGGACTGGCGTCACCGCCGCCTTGCCAGTGGCGGTCACGCTGGGCAAAGCTGCCCAGGTGGGCGCCTCGTCTACATCCAGCCCTGAAGCTTCTAGCATCTCTGCCAACCGCTTGCCCGTATCGAAGCGCAGCCCGTCGACAAACAGCACACAATCGCCGGGAGTTGCCGGAAATGGGGGCGCTGTTGTGCAGGAGCCACCCGGGTAGGATGCGCCATCAACGATCTTCTGCAGGTAGCGGGAGGACTCCTCCAGCCAGGGCAGGTAAACTGCCCGGACTGCCGTTGTGACAGCCTCAAAGTCAGCCGAGCTTTCCACCTGGGCCAAGGCGCGCATTACGCCGTCATCCACTTTCCAGCCGGCGTTGGTATACCCGTCTGCCAGATCATCCACAGAGCCCGCCGCCAGAGGCGATTTTGCATGGTTGGCCATGGCGGCCAAGTGTTCCAGTGCACACGCCATCGGAGCTTCCCCTAGCTCCGCCCATACCAGTGATCGCCTGCCGCCGTGTATCTGTTCGAGCTCCAGTATTCTGGCTCGTGCTTGGTGCGCAGGAGCCCGGGCTAGAGCCAGCAAGTCACGGCGCAGGTGGTCTTCCTGGCCCTGGTTCCACTGAGGCCAGCCGCCCGCTACGGTTTCATCGGCAAACAGATCAAAGGCCGGCGGTTGGCATTTGCGAATTTGGGCCGGGATATGGGGGTAGCGGTGGGGCGCCTCGCAGAAACGTTGCCAAACCGCCTGCCAAGGCCCCTCGTGGGCCGCAAGCTTGGCGCACCCTGCCAGCACACCCTCATGCTGCGGGTTGAAAGCCAACTGGGAGGTGCATACCGCCACAAAAGCCTGCCATTCGTTCTCACCCCTCGCAGCCTGGAATGCATCGCCCTGGTCCAGCCACAGCAGCAGATCCCGGGTGGGGTCGCCGCCGGTTAACAGGGTATTGAAGTAGTCCTTATCCAGGCGCTTACCCGTGAGCAAGTCGACGTCTTCGTCGAGCAGTCGGTACAGCGCCAGTTGCATGGCGTGCCGGGTTTCGCTGTCCTGCGCTACATCAAGGCCAAGACCACCCTGGTCCGACTTGAGATAAGCAAGGATGGTCCAGTCCTTGGCATTCACCTGGGACCAGATCACGCCACGGTATTGAAGCTCGGCCAGCGGCTTGAGCGAGTCCGGGCAGCCTTCCACTGCCCGCAAGTCCTGGCGACTGACGCCGGGCAGGTAGAGAATGGGTATCGTCCCTTCTGCCAGGGATACATCATCTACCAAGCCTGCGATCACGCAGCGCAGCCAGATTGCCGGGCCAGTGCGCTTTTCGGGGGCATAGTCACCCAGCACCAGAAGCTCTGGCAGTTCCGCCTGAAGGACCGGAATAACCGCTTCCCATTGGTGATCACGGTCTGGCCAGAGGATACAAGCAGGGGCGACCTGAATGTCTGGGTTAAAGGTAGCCGCGTCTCGAACAGATTTCAGGAGATTATCAATAACCCTCATGCGCCACCTCTGGCACCCAATGCCTCTATCCGTCCTACCCAAGCATCAAACAGAGGGCACTCCTGACGGATAGCATCCAGGCCGATATCCAAAGCTATCAATGAACCATGAGCGACTTTGTCATAGGTATCGCATACCGCCAGAATGCGTTTTGAAGGTGCAGTCTCTCGACCTTCGTTGATATGCTCGGGGCTATCGAAACCACGGCGGATCTCCGTCAGTTCAGCGACCACACCTGGCTCATCAAACCAGTCTGAGAAGGCATCCGGGGCACTAAACAAGAGACCTTCAAACTCATGCACAACCACATTAGCCAAGAAGTTAGGCTGGGCTATATCGTTCTGAAAGGCTTCTTCTACTGCTTTAGCCCGAGTGATGGAATCTCCTGGCGCCTTCATGGCCGGAAAATCAGTGGGTAACCCATAGAAGTCCAGCAATGTGGTCACCCAGGCGGAGGCATCCTCCTTGCATTTATTCTCCACCTGCCATTTTATCTTCCCATAAGACGACACACCGCCTTTTCCTTGCGGGCCGGTGCGGATAATGATGGGGTTCAGCCAGATGTTAAGGCGTTGAAAGTGCGGGCCGAGCACCTCGCGCACAAACACATCTTCCGTTTGGCCCTCACAGAAAACATGTACCCGGGTCATCGTGTTGGCCTCCCACCCAGGACGTTTTTCTGCCACAGCTCGCCGAGAGAGTATTCATTGAGCCAAACGTCCAGCGCCTTGGGGTCCAGACGGTGCAGATAGGTGCAGCCTTCTGCTCGATCCGCAACCACAACATCTTCTGAGGAAAATTCATTCAGAAGGTCGGTAGATTGGGTGGAAACGATGACCTGTTTATTCTTGGATGTTGACCGCAATAAAGAGGCAAGCAGATTGATCGCGAATGGGTGGAGCCCAAGCTCAGGTTCATCAATCAAGATGGTCTCAGGCTGCAGTTCCTCAGGCTGCATAAGAACTGTCGTCAGGCAGATAAACCGCAGGGTACCATCAGACAACAAGTGGGCTTTAAAGGGCACATCTGCCCCCTTCTCTGTCCACTCCAGCTCTATCTGATCCTTGCTGTCTGCCTGTGGGCGCAGCAAAAAATCGCCAAAGAAGGGCGCGACCAGACGAACCGTCTTAACAATACGTTTGTAATGGGATGGATGCTGGTCTTTTAGGAAATAGAGGAACGCAGCCAGGTTTCGGGCGTCTGGGCGCAAGTAGAGGTTGTCGTTGATACCATGGCGCTGTTTGACTAGAGCACTGTCACTGGTGTCATGGAAATGATAAAGACGCCAGCTCTTCATGGGAGGAACCGTATAATCGTAGATCCGTGTACTGCGCTTCTGCGATTCCACTTCGGTTTCGAAATGACCGGAACTAATCGTCCAGTCGCCCTTCATATTCCACCAAAAGTTCTCTTCCGCAAACATCATGCGGTTGTCCTGGGTTGGCTCCAGGGAAAACTTGTAACCATTATTGCCAAAGTAAAGCTCCGCGCTGAGCTGCTCGGTTTTCTTGCGGCCAAAGTGAAGCAACGCATCAGGCCCCCCCTGTTTGCTGACATAGCGTTGCAAGTTGCCTTCAAGCATCTGCTGAATCAGCCGGAAGAAGCCGATAAAGTTTGATTTTCCAGCGCCGTTGGGGCCGATAAGCACATTAAGTTCTCTCAGCTCCAGATCGCATTCGCGGATGGATTTGAACCCGCGCAACACGATGCGAGATAGTTGATTTGGGTTCATAGTTCGTCACCCTCATGATGTTCAGATATGATGCGTTCGGCTTCCCTATCATAAATTTCAGACAGATCCCGTAGAGTGCGAGCTAACCTGTGAAAATTAGCATTCTCGACATCCTCTGCTTTTTGGCGGTACCGATCTGCAAGCTCCTTTTCTGGCTTGGCGGTTGGGTCAACCCAATGGACGCCACGGGAACTGAACGACGCTGAATGGAAACCTCTTCGCATTTTTTCAGAGTCCCTGCTATTCAGGGCATCGGCAGCAGCACGGTGAATCCACAGTCCATCCTCATCTTGAGGTGCGTAAAGTAGTACCTCACCGATATGGATAAGGGCAGGCTCTAGATGCCCGGATTCTGCGCAGGAAACCTTCACCTTCTCAATCCAGTTTCTGAAATGCTCTGCGTCGAACGACTCATCATCCATTTGCCCTGGAGGACGACTCCATTCACTGATCAGTCGATAGGCGTTGGTGGCTATAGCCTTTTGCTCTTCAGAAGGTTCATCGGTTTTGTCTCCCTCTTTGTTCGAACGGTAAATTAGTTGAATCACTTCGCAGAAAAAATCAGGCTCATTGGCCAATTTTCGATGTAGGAAAACAGGTTTGTTCCCATCGAGTTGGTTAAGTAATGGCAAGTAGGCCCATTCGACTCTGAAAAGGTCGTCATCACTAACGGCGCTATCCGACTGTAAGTGCTTTATCAGCTGAACCATGTGATAACTGTCCATGGCGTGGTTTGGCTCGCTGGATTTTAGCGCCCCAAGAAGAGCGCGCACGCATTGCTGCGGATCAATCGCCCTCTTCGAGTGCAGCATTCTTTCCAGACAGGTTATGGCTGCGTGTGGCCGCCCGTATTCGAGTAGCTTTTCAATGGCAAATTCGAGATCTTCTTTGGCGTCATAGGGGAAAGCACTTGCCCGAGCCCAATAATGCTCCTGATGCTCTTCAAGCCACTGCGCTGCTCGCTCCCAAGTTTCTCGACTGAAAGGCAAGCAAGCGAGAAACTGTCCCGTTTGTTTGTGGCTCCATCCCGCTCTATTTACCCTGTCGCACCAATCCCAGCCTTCATCATGACGGCGGCGCCATATAAAGGCGCTCACCAGATCCAGGTGCTTTTCGTTCTCCGAATCCAAAAAGTCCGGCAGCAGCGTTTTCTCACCTTCCGGCCCAGATAGGTCAGCCAATGCGGCGCCAACATCACGAGGTGATGAAATGGTCTCGGCAAAACGAATTGCACCGTCTATACCATATTTTGCAATAATCTCACTGATGGCTGATGCTCGCCGCTCATCAAGCTTTCTACGCTGCTCGTCCCAATTTCCAGACTCCTCGTAGAGGTCAAAGTCCCGACCTGAAAAAAGCTCCTGGTATAAGAGTAGGGGATCAGTCGGGGCCAGCTTATCCATAACAGCCTCGAGCGGCTTTAGCAGCTCGTCAGGTAGCGACCACTCTGCCTCTGGGAATCGTCGGTGTTTCTTGGTGAACTTGGAAAGTCGACGCCATAGGATTTGTCGCTGATCTTCAGCGAGTGATTGAACTTGATCGGAAGACAGCGTTTCGATCATCTGCTTGAATGCAGGCTCGGTCAGGTTGTCAAAGTGGTCAATCAACTCAGAAAGCTTGGCAACATCCAGCCCGGCTATACTGACCGCTAGCTCTGCGTATGACGATGTCTGTAGCCAATACTCATGTTTTGTAACCCCTTTTTCCCAGTCATCCGGGATGATCTCTCTCCACTGTGGCTGATGGGTGCCAGAAGTAATCTGGTGCTGGTTGGGAAGAAGGCTGAGCAAAAGGTTCCAGCCAATGTCTGGCCATTCTTTGATAACGGTCTGTACCGCTACCTTGCGCTTTTCAATGCTTGCAAGTGTATGCGGCATCCAGGGAAGCAAAATGTCAGTCAAGGAGTTGGCTGGGCGGTTTGCCCATTGGCCACCTGGATCATGGCTGGCTAGTTCAGCGAGCAGATCACATACTCGAACAAGATACTGCTCATCCCAAGCTATACCTTCCAAAGCCCAGAGCAGCCCTGTCATGTGGTTGCTGCCGGTGATGCCAACGCCTTCCTGAGCAAAGAGCTCATCGAATGGGCAAGGGGACGAACGTAGAGCTGTTTCTACGGCATCAAGAAATTCCTTGGGCGCTGCTTCGGACAAGATAGGCAGCAGACCGTTAAGACTTCCCCATAACGTCCAATCCGCGCCGTCAAAGATATCCCGAATCGCCAAAACGGCTGTTATGTCGGCATTTCCAAGGCTGCAGTTGCTGCAAGCTTCCGGATAACAACCCAGAAGTGCTAACCCTTCTGCAAGCCCGCTACGAATTGCTGGAGAATAGCTCGGCACTTTCCCGTGAATGCTGGCTGCATAACGTTCTTCTGGTGGCAGCTCAAAAGCAGGATCCTGTTCTTTCAAAACAGAAATGGCCAGCGATTTAAACACCTCTAGGTTTGGATCAAGAATCCTCGAGCCTAGAAGCTTAAATAGCTCTTTCCGATGGGTTACAACCCACACGCCATCTTTCAGCGATAAGGGGCTGTTCGGAAGATGTAATATTTCACGAGCCACGTTAATCCAATCTTCGTATCTCATATCGAGAATACGAGATAGAGCCTCCTTGTCAGCCTGCTTTTTTTCATTCCATGATCCAATCAGACTTACCAGCGCTAACAGGGTCGCATCTGGATGATTCTTCAAGTCATCTGAAAGTTCATCTTTCTCAGGCCTCACGTTACTGGCTAGGTTATAGATTGCCGCCTTAACAGCGGTAAGGCTCATCTCAGCGGTGTACCTGTCCGGATCAAAGCCCTCTTTCATCTGCTGGTAGGGATGGATGTAGTTACGGAAATTTCTCAGATGTTGCCCGAAGTTCTTTACATCGAGCCGAAGGATTCCAATGTTGTGAGCAACATCTATAAGCTGTGCGAGACTCCAGTCTTTAAACGGTTTTGGCTTGCCGTTTTCATCTTTGGGGCTTTGCGGGGACCGGTTGAAGTCCGCAGGCTTTTTGTTCGCCAAGCCAAGTAGCAAGCCTTCCAGTAAGGAGCCACACAACATAATAGTGGCCATAGGGGAATGGGAGAGACAACGCTGCGCTTCGGTAAAGCGGTTCTCCAGGATAGGTATAAGCCCTGGATCTACCAAAGCGGGAGACAGGGATAAGGTCTCTATAGCTTGGGTGGTTTCGGCCTCCATCGTTGTTATCTGAAGGCCGTCCAGAGCGCGTTGTCTATCATCGCCGCTCATTAGACACTCTCCCGTGCGGCTCTTTTGTCAGCAAGCGTCAGATGATGATCATTAATCCGCTCGCCCTTAAACGTTTGATACCAAGGCGCTGACTCCACGTCCTTGCCACGGTCTTTCGTCCATTTGATGTTGGGTTTGTCGCGCAGGACGCCGGCGCCTTTCTTTTTGACGTCGCCTACGGTCATGAAGGGACGAATGTTGAGACGGACGCCGTCGTTGAGGTCCGGGTCCCAGCCTATGGGCTGTTGTTCAGTGGGCTTCCAGCGCACGAAGATGTCGTAGGGTGCTTCGCCCTCGAGGATCTGTTCCAGCTTCTTCTTCAGGGATTCAGCGGCAGCCAGGCGCTCTTCGGCGCCGTCGATGCCGCTGGCCAGGTCCTGCTTCTGGCGGCTGATCCAGTCGCCCAGGTAGGTGTAAATCAGGGTTTCCAGGTTCTTGCGGCCCAGTTTGTGGTAGTTGACCAGGGCCGCGAAGCCGTCGGCCAGGCCGTCCCAGATGTGCCAGATAAAGGGGCGGTGCTGGAAGAGTTTGCAGTGCTGGGTGAAGAATTTGTCCCGCAGCCAGGTCTCCAGTGTCTTTCCCGCATGGTCGGCACTCTTCAGAAGCTCTGCCAGAACGTCGGTGGACCAGGCCTCGCCATATGCGGCGGCCAACAGGTTCAGCAGGCGGTCGGCTGCCGAGGCCTCACCTCGCACGGGGGGAATACAGACAATGCCGTCTTCATCGGCGAAGGGCAGTAATCCCTCGCAGCGCTTAACCCATTCACGCTGCTCGTCGGCCAACTCCATGTCGGTATCCAGTTCGGCGGGCCAGCGGTAGCCGAGCAGACGGGCAACGGCGACTTGCAGGACTGTGTCATCCGTGCGGAGCGAGCCTTCGGCGGTCCACTTTTGTTCTTCGTCCCACACGACGGAACCGCAGGGGTGGCCGTGGTAGATCCATTGGGTGGGATCATTGGTGTAGGGTTTAGGGAGACCGTGAGGGTATCTCTCTTCAGCAACCTTTGCCCAATATTCGAGGTCAAAAGCCACCTTGACCAAAGTGCCGTTGGTCACTTTCAAAGCTTGATCAACTTGACGTATGGCCACGTTGTAATCAGGGTCACTGCAATAGCACCAAATGGCGGGAAGTATGCTGTTATCATTGGAAATGACTGGGGAGCAGCTTATGTCAAATTTTTCTCCAGAAAATAATGTACATGGGAGATTGCCCATCATGCTTACAGCGACGCCGAGCTTGTTCCAGCCATTATCGCCTTGAATGCGAGCTTTAGGGTTTGATTTATGAACGCCTCCCTCGTCAGGCCAATAAAAGATCTGGCTTCTACCACCATAATCGACTGTTTCATCGACAGTGTTCTGTAGAAATATCCAATCCCTTAAGTCGGAGCTCTCCCAGTGCAGGAACCGGAATCTGAAGGAGTCTCCTCCATGCATACCGTTCAAAGCTGATGCGTATTCTTCTAGTAGCCTTCCCTCGTTCTGTCCGAAGGAGACTCTGGCATCCGGATTCTCCAACTGCTTTGCCTGGTCCACACTCTTAACTTCCGTCGCCAGCAGCTGAGCCGCCTTCTCAACCGCTATACGCGGTTCTGATACATCCACACCTCGTATTGGGTTGGTGTGTTCCGCATCGCCGAACAGCCCGCCGGATTCCTGAGCGTCATTGCCACGGCTGATAGAAATTAGCTGAACATTGAAGTCCCACATTGGGGTTTGGAAGGCCTGAGGCCCAAGCCTGGCAATCAAATGCCAGGTATCGTTCTTGAGCAGCTTTTCGCGGAACTTCTTGTAACTGGTAAGGAACAGCCAGTTCTGCGGCAGCACAATACTGGAGGTTCCTCCCTTGGTACAAAGCTCCAGGCAGCGCTCGAGAAAGACGGTGGCCAGGTCGTTCTTTGCTGCCGGATAATGCCGCTCACAGAAGTCCCGCAGCCGGTCGCTTTGCTTGCCCCGGGCCAGATAGGGGACGTTGGTAATCACCCATTGATATTGATCAGCCAGAAGGGTGGCTGCCTTGGCGAGCCCCTGGGCCACTACGGCGGCCTCGTGTTGGGCTTCGGCCCCTCCCGCTTGCGGGTCCTGGGATAGTCCTTGTTGTTCGCTTTCCAAGGCTTGTTTCAGGGTGGTGGACAGCTCCTCCCATTTCACCAGCTTGGCGGCATCAGCCTTGGCGGGGTTCAACAGGCTGCCCAACACCGGTGCATCCCTGAAGGTGTCGTGCATCCAATCCAGTGCAATGGTGAGGTTGTGTTTGCCCAGGCCAAGTTGCTTCCACTCTTCCTTGGCGACGCTGACGGACAGGCCGGTACAGGCCAGGTGCAGCTCCGGCAATGGGCGGTAGCCTTCCGCGCTGGGGTATTTCCAGGCGGCCAGAGCCAAGGCAAAAGCGGCCAGCTCCACACAACGCTGATCCAGCTCCAGGCCATGAATGTTCTCTCGCAACACCGCATCCACGGCGTCCCGAGCGGACAAACCATCGCGCTCCATGCGCATGGGCACGAGCATCAGGAAGGCGGCCACCAGGAAGTGGCCGGAGCCGCAGCAGGGGTCCAGAGTCTTCAGGTCGGCCAGTTGTTCCGGCCAGGCATCGAAGGTGCCGGCAGCCGGTGTCCAGGCTCCATCATCCTGTTTTACAAATCGCAGATATTCCAGGGGCACACCAGGAATGGCGGCTTTCTGGCGCAGCTCTTCTTCACTTTGGGCATTCTTCAGGTCGCTTTCACTGAGCTGCCGGGCCGCCCACCAGGCACCGAGGGCGTTGTCGAGCAGGAAGCTGACCATGTAGGGCTCGGTGAAGAGCTGGGTGACGGCGGGGAGCTCCCGAGCGCCAATCTTGACCTCGGACTGGTTAACCTGTTCCTTCTTCTTGGCTTGCCAGAACTGGTAAACCCAACCCAGGCTGTCGGAGGCGGTGAACACCTCCAGCGGCAGGCCCGCGACCTGGCGTTCCAGGGCCTGTTGGTGCTCCGGCGGCAAGGTGAGCTGGAAGACCGGAGAGTCCAGCCGGAAAATCTGCGGCAGCATACGGGCCGCATAGCGGGCAGCCAGCTCCCAGCCGTTGGCCGCGCCTTCATCGGCAGCCAGGTCTTCACACTCTTCCAAGGTGATGGCCACCGGTTCGTCCGGGTCCGGGTACATCAGCAGGTCGTTTTCGGCCAGGAAGCGGGCAAAGAGCATGCGGTGCCAGTGCTCGTAGGCGACCTCCTCCACCAGGCGGTCCATGGTCTGGACCTTGCCGCCGTTGAGGGCGTCGCCTAGTTGGCGGCCATGGGCGCGTAGCTTGCGGCGCAGTTCCCGGTCGGTCACGCTCAAGTGCGAGGCCGGTGCCGGGTCGCCAACGCCGAGCTGCTCCAGGGCGGCGCGGGCACCGGTTTCGGCGGTGTCCCGGGCGGCCTTGACGGCGCGCTCCAACTGGCTTCTCAGAGTCTTTTCGAGTGGCTGCATGTTCTTTTACTTCCCCAATCCTGAAAGTGATGCCACGGCTACGGCGTTTGTACCGTGAGAGCACTTTTTCCTGTCGCATCGGTGCGACTTGATATGCGCAATTTTACCAATAATCGCATAGCCTGCGCATAGAGATTTACCTATGCGAATTTCAATGCTGACGCGCATTGCTGTACTCATAGCGCGCCCAGCGCCGCTCACCCACCTGCTGGAGGCCGGTGTTCTCCTGCATCAGCTCCTGCATCAGGCGCCGGGCCTGGTTGCGGTCAAAGCGCGTGATTTGCCGGATTTCCTTGTTGCTTAGGCCTGGCTCGTTGCGGCGCGCGCGCTCCATCAGAATACTGAGCACGCGGGTTTTGGCGGCCTCCCAGTCGATGCGGCGGCGGGCCTCGCCCTGACCGTCTTCGGCCAGGTGGTTATAGAGGTCCGGGTGAACGCACCAGTAGGCCCCCCGGCCAGTGCCGCCATGCTCGATGTAGCCGGCTGACTCCATGGCCGAGAGCCGCTCGCGGATTTCCGCCTCGCTGCGCTGACACAGGGCGGCGGCGGTTCTGGTATCCAACTCCGGGTGTTGCAGCAGGTATTGCAACAGCAGAAGCTCGTCCACGCCCAGGTTGCGGCCATGCTCGCTCTCCTCGGCCACGAACAGACGGAAGGCGGCATTCAGGTCCCGCTTGGGGAAACTCACCAGCACGGATTCGCCGATCTCGCGAATCTGGGGCGGTTCCTTGCCCTCAATGAGCAAGGCGGAAAACATGCGGTTTATTCCCAGGTTGCTGCGGTTGACCAGGCGTAAACGGGTCAGGGCCTCCACCAGCAGCGGATTTCGGGCGGCGGGCTGGTGATGGAGGATATTGTTGGGAGTAATGCCGGCAATGAAGCCCCCGTTGTTGCTGATTTCCAACCGGTCCGGGTAAAGCTTAACCATCACCGGCCCGGCGATGCGCAGATCCGCATGGCAGAAGGCGTTCATCAACGCCTCGCGCACGGCAATTTCCGGCCAGGTGCGGTATTCGTAGTGGAACAGGCCCTGCTGATAGGTGGTGATCGGGTTGAAGGGGACCAGCAGTTCTTCAATGCGCTGAACGGACAATGGCAAGGCGCTGACCCGATCCTCCCGGATGCCGTACTCGGTATCCGAGGTCATTTGCAGGAAGGTCCAGTTGTGGCCGGGGAGATGTTCCCGGATGGCGGCTTCGGTGCCGGCCAGCAACAGCGCAGCACGAGTCAGTTTGCCGTGTTTGATCAGGCCTAAGGTGGAGAGCAGCTCGACATCGGTCAGGCGCAGCAGATCCTCCGGCGCCCGCTCCTTGCGGGCCTGATTGCGTAGGGACTCGAGGGCGGTGGCGGATAGTAACTGGTTGTCCACGGGGGAGACGGCTTCGCCAGTGTAATCGGTCTCGCCGGTTTCCACGCCGATTTTGCGGCGCAAGGTGCCAGTGAGCGGCTGGCAATCCTTGCCTACACGGATGGTGCCCCGGCCAGCGCTGTCGGTGTAGGGCGGCATACCGGGGTAGATCTGCATAAGCAGCAGGCGACCGGTGCCTTCCGGTACGGCCAGTTCTTCGAATACCGGGGTTATTTTTGGGTCTGTCTGGTCGTAAACCGCCTTTTTCAGCAGGTTGATGTCGATTTCCGGCGGAACGCCAAGAATGGCGCTTTCACGCCCCTGGGACCGGTCGGCCACCCCAAACACCACGGTGCCGCCGCCGCCATTGGCCATGCATACGGCCATCTGGACCACGGTTCTCACCGCTTTGTCGCGGCTTTGCGTGTCCCACTGCTTGAAGTCGAGGTCCTGGTCTTCCAGGTCGTCGGCTATGCAGTGCTCCAGTTCCGGGAGCAGGGATTCTATGTTGGCGGCGGTCCTCATGGATGAAGTCATTCCCCTTATTTGACTGGCTCTTTATTTGACGGAAATTGGCCCGTCTGGCAGCGCAGCCTTGAGTTGCTGCTTCACTTCCTCGGCCCAGGCATCGATGTCTTCATCGGTCTTCAACGTGCGGCGGGGTACGTGAATAAACTGGATCTCCGGCTCGCACAGCTCGGCTGCCGCCACGGCCACATTGTCAAAGCGGCTGGGAAGTGCGGCGACGCGATCGGCAAACATGGCCAGAGCGCACTGATCCAGCGTGTTCAACACCTCTTGGGTGGATTGAACCGCGACCTCGGGCTGATCGGCCAGGGTCAGGCGCTGGTCTGCCAACAGCTGGTTTCGCTGTTCGGGCTCCAGTTGCTGCCAGTTGCTGTCATCGGCCAGACGAGCCATGCCTTGCTCGTGGCGCTTCTTGTAATCCTGGCCCAGTCGATTCAGCGCATCCCGGAGCGCCTGTGTCAGGCTGGTAATCAGCGGGGCCACCGGGTCGGGGTCGGTCAGCAACTGTCGCTGCTGTTCGATGGTTTCCACCTGAGCCCGGAAGACATCGGCATCGTCGAGCCCGCCTGCGTGGGACATCAATCGCTTCAATATCGCCCAGTTGGGCCAGCGCTGGTGAATGCGCTCCGAGAGGTGCTCCCAGGTCTCGATGTTGGAGGCCAGCTCTTCGCGCCGGTTGTAAAGCGCCACCAGTTGCTCGTTGCCGGCGGTGAGGCGAATATCGTCAAGAAAGCTGGTGTCCGGGCGCTCCGGTTTGGGCGCCTCTCCGCCGGCCTCGTCAGCCAGACCGGAAAGCTTCTGCAGGAACTGAGGCACATACGCCAGCTCTTCACCCTGCTTGGCGGACAAGCCCACCTTCTGCAGCAGCTTACGGATCTGGATACGCTGGGGGGTAGTGACGGTGGCGGACTCGACCTTGAATAGGGTTTTGCCAATGCTCTTGCGCTCCAGGCTGGAGGGTTCAAGAGGTTGGCCGCGCTCGTCCTGGGCGCGGATAAGGCCAGCCACCAGCAGGGCCTGGAGGCCTCCGTCCACGGCATCGCGGGACCAGCCATAGGGGGAAGACTCAAAGTGGGTACGAATATCCGCGCCTTTTTTGCCGCCGGCAATGGCTGCCAGAATGGCTTTGCACACTGGGTTCTTGGCCGGCTCGCCATCATCTCCCACGGCCTTGAGGGCGTCTGGGGCACCTTTCTGGGCCTTTTCGTAAACCTTGGACCAACCGGCATGGTCAGCGGTATGGAAGTGAGGGTAAAGCCGTTGCAGGGCGTTGTTGGCGGCTTCCAGAATCATTTCCTGGAGATCGTTGCCCAGAATCTCGTTACCGCCCCCCTGGAAAACACGGGCTCCGGAGAAGGCTTCGTTCAGTAATTCCCGGATCTTGCCCTCAGCAGTCTGCTTGGTGGTTTCCATGGCAGCCCGGGCCTCGGTGCCCTCCGGGGTGTTGGGTACGCCCCGCTTGTCCAAGGTGGCACTGGCGGCCTTGAAGTCGATCAAATGGTGGCGTAGGTCATCGGCAGAGCGCTTGGGGATGAACACGAATACGGTGGGCGATTGGTTACCGGCTTGCCGGGCATCGGCGCGTACGGAGTTCTCGTCGCCGCTCCATCCATCCCGAACCCAGACGCAAATGCGTTGGTCGGCATCGTCTGGCAGCTGCGCGTCGAATACCGGGTAAATATCGCGGGTAACTTTTGGATCACCCTGAACCAGCGACAGCTTGCGGGCCGCCTCGCCAAAGGTGCGGCGGATACGGTCATCGCGTTCGGCATGAATGCGGTGCGCCTCGCTGGATAGGGCCGCGCGTTGGCTGAGGAATTCATCTGTCCAGGCGGCGCTCTCTTCGGTCTGGATGCGGTACTCATCGCCGACTTTCATCAGCAGCTCGCAGCGATCCAGCAATCCCGGAAGTTTGCTGCGCAGGCTGCTACTCCCACTGGACAGGTCCTCGACAAGCAAGTCCGCCAGGGAATCCACCGTGGCACGAATGCCGACTTCGTTGTTCTGACCGCCCAGCTTGTTGATCAGGAACACCAGGCCACAGGCACGAGCCATCAGGCGTTCGTCGTCCGAGCCCTTGATCCAGCTCATGGTTTTTTCATGAACCTTGCGGGGCAGAATGCGCGACTGGAGTAGTTTGTCGGCGGAATCGAAGTACAGGTAATCGGCTGGCACCACATAGCCCAGAGGGGCCTCCAGGTTGGTCTGGATGACCTTGTGCACCATGCTGAGCTGGTTGCGCAACTGGCTGTCGGTGCCCGTTTGATCCAGCACGCGAAGGGTGTTTTCCCAGAAACGTCTGCGAACCGGCAGGATGGGATAATCCTGTGGGAAGTAGGGCAAGTCATCCTGACGGTGGCCGAGGGTGGTCCCGGCCAAGTGCCTGGAAATTTCCCCCAGGTTGGTTTGCATGATCTGCTCAATGGGGGACTTGGCTTCCGGCTTCTTGGCCAGGATGACCTGTCGGATCACGGCATCCACATCAGCGTCCGAGAGCTCAACGCGGATCGTGAAACGGCCCTCGAGCTTTTTCAGGTTACTGGTGCCGGTAACGGCGGTCTGACCGGTACCAATGAACAGGAGCTTGCCAGCAAAGTTCTTGCAGCATGCTTCCACCACTTCCTGTACGGCGATGGAGCGCTGGCTGTCCTCGCCAATGAACTGCTGAACTTCGTCCAGAACGACCAACGTCAGCGGGAATTTGCCCTCTTGTGTTAAAGCTTGGCGAATGGCCTTGAGCATGTCGTCACTGGAGATGTCCTGAACGTACGGGTACAGGTTGTTCAGGGTTTCGACGCAAGACGCTGGTGAGGTAAACAGGGTTGGCTTGGCCTGTACCAGGGCATCGTGCAGACCTTCGGCCACGTAGAAATTATCCAGCTCCTCATTCCAGTCGAAGCCGTTGGCTTCCACCTGTTTGCGCACCTGGTCATAGATACCCTCGTGCCTGAGCCACATGACGAAGCGGGCAACCGGGTACTGCTCCGGCAGGTCCACAGACTTAAACAGAATTCTGAGAAGGGCGAGGCGTACACTGCCGCTGGCACCGGAGCCTAAAGTGCCGGAAGCGGCATGCAGGCCGCCATGACGCTTGGCTTGAGTGCTGAGTTCTCTGAAGTGATCGCAGATGCCCTGGGGCAATTTGGCGATTCCCCGGGCCGTGGCTCCGTCTTCAAAGACGGTATCCACCCACAGTGCCCGCAGCATTTTGACGAGGTGGGATTTACCGGACCCATAGAACCCACTCACCCATACTGCCGGCTGCTGGGCCTGATCGATATTCTTGAGGTAGGTTTCGAGGATGTGTGACATCCCTTTTTCGTACTGACCATCGCAAACGAACGTTTCCAGTTCGTAACGAAGAACCGCCAGGGCATGGCTGGTGGTTTCGTCGTTGACGCTTGCCACCCCTTCGTTGACCAGCTTCCGGGTGGTTGGATCCTTCTGATAAATGTCACGATTCTTCATTAACAACCTCTTATTCAGTAATCCTTATCCGCCGTGATAGGCATGGCGAGATAGTTCCACCCGTCGTAACCGTCCAGCAGTCGGTAGTTATTGTTATCGTAGCTTCCAGGAAAGAATACCAGCAACCGTCCGGGTACCCGGGGGGCAAGCTTGTCGACCACATCCTTCACCTTGAGGAAACCGAACAGTGATCCAACGCCCTGGATTGCCACCACGGCGTTCTCATCAATAGTGCGGCTGCCCAGAAAGCGTTCGAACTCATCCACGATGTAATCGAGATATTTGGGCAGCACAGTGGCCAGCAAATGCGGCTTCTGGAAGTAGCTCTTGGCGTAGCGCTGGCTACTGAGCCAGGCCGCAAAGGTGTTGGTCAAATCAAACAGCGCCCAGTCGTGGCCGGCCTGTTTGGTGACAATTTCAAACTCATCGACCCGGGCCCGGAGCCAGCGCTCCTCGTTCTCGTTGTACACGCAGAAAATGACGCGCTGTGCGGCAGCCGCATCGTCCCGCCAGGGGATGGATATATGCCTGCTGTAGGAATGTACTAACCGTTTAACCCTGCTCACGCAGCCACTCCTGTTCCTGCTGGTTGATAAGGCTGGGGAAAAGCACCTCGATCACATCCCCGACCCGCTTGAAGGTTATCCAGCCTTTACGTGAGGCTTCCTCGGCGAGTTCGATGGCCTTGTTGCGTGGGCAGTCGAGCAGCTTTATATATTCGGTGCGAAAGAGCTCCTGCCCCCTGGCTCCGGTCAGGTATCCAAGCAACAGCGCGTATGAAACACTCCCCGCGGTTGGTGTGGGGTGGGCGCGAACTTTCTTAACCCTGCCACTCAAGTGACCAGACTTGGTCCAGCTTGAGTTGATGTTCTGCGCCGTCGATTTCAGGGTTGCCTTGCTGAAGCGGCCAGGTTCCTGGCTGTCGATAAATTCTTCCAGGGACTCCCTGTTAATCACCGTCCCTTCCGGACATTTCAAAATAAAGGGTGCCGTGGAGCGGAAGATGGAGTCCCGAGCATAGGCGCACAGCGCGGCCAGCAGTGGTCGCCCTGCTTCATCTCGCTTCCAAAAATGCCGTAGGGCGCGAAACAGGATGTGGGCAGTATCCAGAGAATAGAGCTCCGCCAGATGACGGTAGGTCAACCTTCGGGTTTTTCCCGAGCGTTTGGCGAGGCAGTTGTCCTCTTCGACAGCCCGTAGGTAGTCGCCTTTCGAGGCATCTTCGCGGTCGACATAGCCAAGAAGCGCTGCCAGCTCGTCGAGCATCATGGTTCGGGAGCTGTGTGCTCCTCCCCGCTCGAAACGAAACCCGAACCGGGCTAGCGACTTATGATTTTTTGCCATTGTCGCCACTGGTGTCACTTGCTCCGCCGTTGCGTACCCACTCATCAATCTCATCTTTCTTGAACTTCCAAAAACGGCCCACCCGGTGGGCTGGCATGGAGTGTTTGTCTATCCAGCGGTAAACCGTGTCATTGCTAACACCCAGGTGCTTGCCTATTTCATCTACGGATAACCAGCGGTCTTCCATCTCGGCCATGTTTTCGCTTCCTATGGGCGATGGTGTTGCCGCCCCGTCTGAGGCGGCAGGATCTCACGGGCGAAGCAGCCCTAGCCTAAATTGACATACCAATATATAGAGGCGCCCTTATGCTTTCAACCGATTTGATCCGGATAGACCGGCAGAGAGCCGCACCTATAGCCTGTTAAAATTTGATGACACTCATCAATAGTTATGCGCAATCAATGCCTGCGGTGTGATCGGGCAGGCCTTTTACCGCCAACAGCCCTCATCCCTCCTCGTTGGAGGGGCTTGACCTCCCGCTGGCAGCCTCCTTCAGTCCAGCGAGGTGCTCCTCCAGATCTTTCAGAAGGCGCTCGCTTTTCCGCACGATTCGACAAAGTTCCGCCTGGTTGGCATTGAGCCTTCGCATCATTTCAAAGCCGGCCTCAGTATCCATGATGAGCGGTTTCTGCCAATCCTGGGCCCGCGTTAAGGCTGGTTTGTGATAGCGGAACCGACCTTCTTTGCGGATGTACTCACTGAACACTGATCGTCCCTCGCCGCTCTTCTTCTGGACGAAGCGATTGTAGTACCAGGACAACTCCAGCTTTCTTCTCCGGAGTCGGACGCGGCAGCCGAAGTGCCCGGGATAGCCGGGTGTCTGGTCGGTACGATGCGCGACGTTGTGGGACCAGAAGTGATCACAGAGCCGCTGCGCCAGATAGCGGTACCTCGCTTGCTCCACGTCCGCTTGCTGGTGAATCGCCGTCAGAAACTGACGGCATTGCGTTATGGCGGCTTTGATACCACGTTGGTGGTTCACATTTTGGGCTCGGCTGACCGCCTCCCACTCTTCGCAGATTTCCTGGTGGGTCATTCGTTTGCTCATGGCTGGCTCCTCGCTATGGATTTGCCAACAATCGTAATCCGTCGAGTGCTTTGAGCTGCCATGTGCTTTTGTCCTTTTTGGACACAAAGGCGGGGGCGGAGGCAGATTCCTTCCTCCAAGCCATGGGACCTTTCCAATTCCTGTCCACGTAACTATCTGATTTGGGACTTTGCCGCTGCGCTCCCGCGCGCCATGAAATAGCTCGCATGGGCTGAAGGATCCGCGTTCCATTGTTTATTTGGGACCCTGGCCTCCCACCTCAGTGACAACACCGGTATCCGGAGGCTTGATGGAACCGGACTGACTGTCGTCGCTACAACAATTCCCACCGCTTCCTCGAGGCACTTACAAGGGGCTTGAAAGAGACCTTTTGGAGCCCCGGTGTGGTACTGGGATAACCCGTGAAATAACAGGGCCTCGAAATGAGCCTTTAGGAGGCTGTCTTGATCACGCACATTGCTGACTTTCACATGTGAAAGTCAGCCCGCATTACCGCTCCATGAAATGATGCTGTGACGATGACAGGTACCGGCGGCTGTTCATATTTCAACCAGAATTTTTTAAAAAACCGTCGATATTTATGATGACGAGCCCCAGGCATATGAAAATATTCCTTATATTCAAAGGCTTATGAATTTTTCCCTCTTGCGCCCAAAATGGCCAATTACAGAGTTCTGCCCCAGGTCCTCGATTACTCACAATTACTCCTGACATGACACAACGCATCAGGAGTACCGAATGAAACGCCAGTATTACAGCGAGACCAACGAGCGCTTGCTCACCTACGAAGAAGTTTGCGCCGTCACTCAGCTTTCCCAAGCCACACTGCGACGTTATGTCCAGTCGGGGCGCTTTCCTGCTCCCATAAAGCCCAACCCCAGTGGCCGAGCCGTCAGGTTCCGGATTCAGGATGTTCGTGACTGGCTAGACCGGCTGTGACGGAGGCGCGAATGAAATATCAATTGAGAGACTCAGGGCTGTACTGCTACAGCTCTGAAGAGTGGCAGAGGGTTGGCGGGTGGATAGAGGTTGTTGCCCGAACCCGCCTTTCCAATAAAAAACACGGCCACGGCGCGCTGCTGCAGTGGAAAAATATGGACAACGTCCTGCTCCGCGAGGTGGTGTATGCGCGCAACCTGAACGGCGATAACGCCCGACAGATACGGGAGCTGCTCGTGGACAGCGGCTATCCGCTGGAGCCTGGCAATATCAGTTGGGCACGACTACAACGCTACCTGCTTGAGGAAATGGCAAAGGCGCCGCCGGCCACAACCGTCGACCGTACAGGTTGGCACGGCCCCATCTTCGCGACGAGTAGCTGGACGGCAGGTCAGGCGGATGAGCAGCACTACTTCGTCGGGCAGCTATCAACCTCCCCTCTACTTCAGGAAAACGGTTCTCTCCAGGATTGGCAAGCTCAAGTGGGGAAGCTGTGTGAGGGCAACCCGCTGGCGATGTTCAGCATTGGGGTAGCCCTTGCGGCACCACTGCTGAAGCATGCGGAGATTGAAAATGGGGCTTTTCACTTCGGCGGCAATAGCTCCAGCGGTAAAACGACACTACTGCAGGCGGCCGCGAGCGTGTGTGGTGCACCAACGTTTGTGCGGAACTGGGTATCGACTGCCAATGGCTTGGCAGCCGTGGCTGCTGAGCACAATGACATGTTGCTGGCATTGGATGAAATTGGCCTGGCGCGCCCGGAAGATGTCGATGTAGCGACGTATCATATAATGACCGGTGCCAGTAAGTTGCGTGCGAATATATCAGGGGACCTTACTGCACAAACGCACTGGCGAACTCTGGCTTTAAGTACCGGTGAGGTATGGCTATCGGAAGTATTTCAGGAAATAGGCAAGTCGGTTAAAGCCGGCCAAGAAACCCGACTTGTCGAGATTCCGATTTTTGGGAGGTTTGGAGCCTTTGACAAGTTGCATGGATTCAACAGTGCCCAAGAGTTCGTGGACACGTTGAAAAGCCGTACCGGGCACTACCACGGCACACTGTTCCGGCACTGGCTCGAGCGTCTTACAGAAGATGTGAATGACCTACCCAGCTACATCCAGAATGAGGTTGCCCGGTTGACGGAGCAATGGAAGACCCCTCATATGGCTTCGCAAGTCGTCCGAGTGATCAGGCGGTTCGCACTGATCACCGCTGCACTATGCCTGGCATGTCGGAACTATCTCCTCCCCTGGACGGAAGCGGAGTCGGTTCGAGCAGTACACCAAGTCGTTGGAGCCTGGCTTCGGAGCCGGGGTCACATCTTCAATTCGGAGGAGTACCGCCTGTTGGCCCGCCTTCGCGATGCTATTTACAAATGGAATCACCGTCTCGTTGACATAGAGCGGGGGGATTACGGAAGAGCAATTGGTCTGCGACGCAAAGTGGCCGGTGAGACGCAGTGGCTGATACCCAAAAATACTCTTATCAAGGAGCTTGGCCTTCGAAGTCGATACACCCGGGAAATTGAGCCGCTGATCCAGAGAGATTTCCTGGAAACCAATGAACAGAGCCGTGGCACCATGAAAATCAAGCTACGGGATCGATCGGAGCGTTTTTTCGCCCTGTGGCCTGATCGCATCAAGGCGTATTGGGAAGTGCTACCGGATGGAGATGGACTTTCCCAGTTTCCCACTTGTCCCAGTGTTGATTCGGAGGTAACGGAGAATGAGTAACAAGACCTTCAGTCCGCCTTCGGAGGAGGTGCGCGCCAAGCTGCTGGCTCGTTCTGGACAGTGTGAGCGGCTGGTTCGGGAGTCGGACCGTCGAGCGATTACAGCCGTCAGCCGGACGCAGTGGTGGACCTTGGAACGAAAGCGAGTGGCTCCGGCACGACTCAAGCTGGGATGCAACTCAGTGGCCTGGCGCCTGTCGGATCTGTTGGCCTGGATTGAGCAACAAGGGGCCTGATCTGGCCCCTTTACCCTCCAGAGCTGACTTCACCTCTCACGATGGGCGCCAGCCACTCGCAGAGCGCCTCGTGAGCCGCTCTTCGCTCTTCAAAGTACGCATGCTTGTTATAAACCCGGTCCGTCCGGTTGCCGGGCAGTTGATTCAGGCAGCGCTGAGCCAGATTGTCATCAAAACCAAGCTTGCCCAGCTTCGTCCTGGCCGTGCCACGCAGATCGTGGACGCGGCGCTTGTCGAATGAGAAGAGTTTTTTCTCAAAGAGCTTTTTGAGCGCATGGTTCAGCGTGTTTTCACACACATGCGGAGTCCGTGCCTTTTTACTGATCCTGCGAGCTGGAAATACCCACTCACTACCGCAGGAACGTACCTTCAGCTCATTCAGCCATTCCACGGCGGGCTCCGCCAACGGGATATCGATGGCCCTTCTCTTTTTGGTCCTTTCCTCGGGCAGGTACCAGATACGGTTCTCCAGATCGAATTCCGACCAAGGCGCTGCCAGCAGCTCCATTTTTCTCGTACAGGTCGCAATCAACAAAGCACAGGCCAGGTAGTTTTCACGGCTGAACTGCGCCGGAATCACCCGGAGTTTGGTGAAGAACTCGGTGACTTCGTCTTCATTCATTGGGTAGTTGGCGGCCTTCTCCTCCCCGCCGGCGTCCCTGGGACGGAATGGCGAGGCTGGATTGAACCTGGTGACGTCCAGTTTGATGCCATGATCAAACAGGTTCCTCAGCAGGCGCATCAAATCATTTGATAGGGTTGGGCGGGGCTTATTGTCGTCATAGCCAGTGGCCACGTCCCGCAGGATTTCACTGATATCCACTGGTCGGATCTTTTCAAGTTCCACCTTTCCGATGCGCCAGGCGACCTCACGCTCGTACAGGCTCTTCTCTTTATGGTGGGACGCGATTTCTCGTTTGCGAAGCTCGTAGTAGTCCGCGTACAGGTCATTGAGCGTTTTGAAGGGGTTTTGGTTGACCTTCTGCCGCTCCTGAACCGGGTCAGCACCCTCACGCTTGATCGCCAACCTCAGCTTCGCCGCCTCATCACGGGCGTCGGCCAATGACCAGTCGTCCACCTTGCCGATGGTGTATTCGCGCCGGAGCTTGGTAGCTGGGGTGGTATAGCGCAGCATCCAGTAGGCATCGCCGCGCTTCGGGGTCATGAGGTAGAGACCATTGCCATCGGCATGCCGCACGGATGGCTTCTCTTTGATCAGTTTCTTGACGGTCTTGTCGTGTAGCTTGCCCACTTTCCTGCCTTAAAAAAATTGGGGAGTACAATCTCGCCGATACAATATAGCGAGAAAATACTCCCCAATCTACTACCCATCACTACCCAAACTTGGCAGAACTTACACGAACATTATGAGCGTCAAAATTACATAACTATTTGATTTATAATGCCATCAAGAACAACGTCGAACACCCAAGAACATCATTCAATGTTCTGCACCTGCTCGCGCATCTGCTCGATCAGCACCTTCAGCTCCACCGCTGCCTGGGTGGTGTCGAGGGCGATGGATTTCGAGGACAGGGTGTTGGCTTCCCGGTTGAGCTCCTGCATCAGGAAGTCGAGGCGCCGGCCGATGGGTTCGCGATTGTCCAGTACCCGGCGGATTTCACTCAGATGGGCGTCGAGGCGGTCCAGCTCCTCCGCCACATCGGCCTTCTGGGCGAGCAGGGCGATCTCCTGCTCGAGGCGCTGGGGGTCGAGATCGAGCTGCAGGTCCGCCACCCGCTCCCGCAATTTCGTCCGCTGGCCCTCGATGATGGCGGGCATCAGGGTGCGAATACGCGCGGTTTCGGCGGCTATGGCGGTGAGTCGCTGGCGGATGAAGTCGGCGAGCTTTGCCCCTTCCAGGGCGCGGATTTCCACCAGCTGGTCGACGGCGGCGATGAACAGCTCACGGCACTGCTGCTTGAGGGCATCGCTGTCCAGCTGGCGCTGCTCGAGGACGCCCGGGTGATCGAGGATGTCCATGGGGGATATGGCGGCCGCCCCGGGCATCAGCTCGGCAATGCAGAGGGCTGCATCGATGTACTGTCGCGCCCGGGCGGTGTTCACCACCAGGCCCTCGAGGTCGCGGTTCAGGGCAAGTTGCACGGTGCAGTCCACCTTGCCCCGGTGAAGGCGCTGGCGGGCCAGCTCCCGCAGGGGCATTTCCAGGTCCCGCAGGGTTTCCGGCATGCGCAGGGCCGCTTCCAGGTAGCGGTGATTGACCGAGCGGATTTCCCAGCTGAGGGAGCCCCACTCGTCCTGATGGGTGACGCGGGCGAAGGCGGTCATGCTCTGGGGCATCGGGTTTCTCGCGGCATTCGGGGAGGGGCGATCTTAGCAGACACGCCGGCGGGCGGGCAGATTGGGTACAATGGCCGCCAATTCGTCGTATCCAGGAAATTGCCATGACCCGTCCCAGTGGCCGCCGCCCCGAGCAGCTCCGCCCCGTTCGCCTGACCCGCAACTACACCCGCCACGCCGAGGGGTCGGTGCTGGTGGAGTTCGGCGATACCAAGGTGATCTGTACCGCCAGCGTCGAGACCTCGGTGCCGCGCTTTCTGCGGGGCACCGGCCAGGGTTGGGTGACCGCCGAGTACGGCATGTTGCCCCGCTCCACCGGCGAGCGCATGGCCCGCGAGGCGTCACGGGGCAAGCAGGGTGGCCGCACCCTGGAGATCCAGCGTCTCATCGGCCGCTCCCTGCGTTCGGCGGTGAATCTCAACGTCCTGGGGGAAAATACCATCACCGTGGATTGCGACGTGATCCAGGCGGACGGCGGCACCCGCACCGCGTCCATCACCGGCGCCTGCGTGGCCCTCGCCGATGCCCTGGCGGTGATCGGGGCCAAGAAGCCTTTCAAGGCGGAGCCGCTGCAGTACATGGTGGCCTCGGTGTCGGTGGGCATGTACAAGGGCGTTCCGGTGCTCGACCTCGACTACGTCGAGGATTCCAACGCCGAGACCGACATGAATGTCGTGATGAACAGCCATGGCGGCTTTATCGAGGTGCAGGGAACCGCCGAGGGCGCCCCCTTCAGCGAGGAGGAGTTCGGGGCCATGATGGCCCTCGCCAAGCGCGGTATCGCCGACCTGGTGCGGGTGCAGAAGATGGCCCTGGCCCAGGCGCCGCGGTAGCCCCCGAACGCGCAAAGCCCCCGGGTCGCGGGGGCTTTGCGTGTCGATCGGGAGCGGCGCTCAGAGCTCTTCGATGTCGTAGTCGACGATCACCGGGGTGTGGCTTGAGAAGGCGTTGGCCTTGTACATCACCGCGTACTCTACGGTGCGGGCGAGATCCTTCGATACCACCTGCAGGTCGGTGCGCCAGCCGTCGCCGCGCCCCACCACGCCCGCGGGCCACCAGCTGAATTCGTCCTCGTCGGTATTGCCGCGGCGGAAGGCGTCGGCGTAGCCCACGTCCCGGTAGAGCTGATCGAGCCACTGGCGCTCGTGGGGGAGGAAGCCGGATTCCCCCAGATGGGCCTCGGCATTCTTCACGTCGCTATCGGTGTGGGCGATCTGCCAGTTGCCGCAGATGATGTAGCGGCGCTTCTTGCGGGTGACCTTTTCGAGGTGCGCCTGCAACTCCTGGAAGAACTGGTCCTTCTGGCGCTGGCTGTCCTCCCCGACGAGGGCCGGGGGCGCCAGCAGGGAGCCGACGCTGATGTTGTCGAAGTCCGCCTGCAGATAGCGGCCGTCCATGTCGGTGCCACAGGGCAGGCCGAAGCCGAAGACGATGGCCTTGGGCGCCCTGCGGGTGTAGATGGCGACACCGTTGGTGTGGGGCTTTGGGGAGTCGAAGAAATAGGCGAAATAGCCGTCTAGGGAGAACTCTTCCCGGTCGGCCACTTCCGGTTCCTGGGCGCGCAGATCCTGCAGACAGATCACATCCGCATCCTGGCTCGCCAGCCAGTCGTATAGGCCGCGATGGGATGCCTGGAAGATCCCGTCGACGGAAAGACTAATGATTCTCATGGTCGCCCCTAGGTTACGCAGAGTGTATGATAACCGAGACTTTGGTTATAAAAAAAGCAACGTTATCGATTCTTCCCATTGAGAAAATTAATGGACCACTACCAGAAAGAATTCGTCGATCTCGCCCTTGCCGAGAACGCCCTGCGCTTTGGCGTCTTTACCCTCAAGTCCGGTCGCGAGAGCCCCTATTTCTTCAATGCCGGACTTTTTTGCGACGGCGCCGCCCTGGCCGCCCTCGGCCGTTGCTACGCGGCGGCCATCGTCGCCTCGGGGGTGGCGTTCGACATGCTGTTCGGCCCTGCCTACAAGGGTATTCCCCTGGTGGCGGCCACCGCCATAGCCCTCGCCGATCACCACGGCCGCAACGTGCCCTACTGCTTCAATCGCAAGGAAGCCAAGGATCACGGCGAGGGGGGCAGCCTGGTGGGCGCCCCCCTGGCGGGCCGCGCCCTGATCATCGACGATGTGATCACCGCCGGCACCGCCATCCGCGAGGTGATGACCCTGATCGAGGGCGCCGGTGCCCGGGCGGCGGGGGTGGTGATCGGCCTCGACCGCCGCGAGCGGGGGCGGGGCGAACTGTCCGCCATTCAGGAAGTCGAACGGGATTATGACATTCCCGTCACCAGCATCATCACCATCGACCACGTCATCGGCTACCTGGAATCCCAGGGTGGCCGTCCCGAGACCGTCGCCGCCATACGCGCCTACCGCGCCCGCTACGGAGTCTGAATGAACAGGGCCCGGCGCATCGGGGTGCTGGCGCTGCTGGCGGTCGCCGCCCTGGCGCCGGCCCTTGCTTCGGCCGCCAGCACCCTGTACCGCTACCGCAATGCGGAGAACGTGGTGGTGATCGACTTCTCGATTCCGCCGGAGTTCGCCGTCAAGGGTTACGAGGTCATCACCCCCGATGGCCGCGTCCTCGAGACCGTGCCCGCCGTGTCGGACAAGCCGTCCCGGGACCAGCAGGCCCAGCGCCGCCAGCAGCAGCGCCAGGATCAGTTCATCCTGCGCAGCTACACCACGGTGCGCGACGTGTACAACGCCCGGGATCGGCGCCTGACCCTGCTGACCCGGGAGATCGACATCCTCAAGTCGAACCTCGCCGAATACCGCCGCCGCCACCGGGAGTTGCGCCAGCAGGCCGCCAGTTACCAGGCCAGCGGCAAACCGCCGCCGAAGGCCACCGAGGAGGTGCTCAAGGAGTTGCGGGAGCAGGAAGCCAGCGCAATGAAGCTGCTGGCGGAGCGCCGCGCCCAGCACAAGGCACTGTCCGACAACTACGCCTACTACGCCGCCCGTCTGGTGGAGTTGAAGGGGGACAGCGCCCTCGCCGGGCTCGATGTGGCGCCCCGTCCCGAAGGCGCCGGGGAGGGGAAGGCAGAGGCCTCGACGCCCTGACGGGCGCTCCTCAGGCCCTGGCCTGGTTGGTGATCAGGGTGCCGACCCCTTCGTCGGTGAAAATCTCCAGCAACACCGCGTGGTTGACCCGGCCGTCGACGATATGGGCGCTGCGTACCCCGCCCTTGACCGCCTCCAGGGCGCAGCCGATCTTGGGCAGCATGCCGCCATAAATGGTGCCGTCGGCAATCAGGGCATCCACTTCCTCGGTGGCGAGTCCGGTGAGAATGTTGCCCGCCTTGTCCTGGAGCCCCGCGACATTCGTCAGCAGCATCAGCTTCTCGGCCCTGAGGAACTCGGCGATCTTGCCCGCCACCAGATCGGCATTGATGTTGTAGGAGTTGCCCTCCCTATCGACCCCGATGGGGGCGATCACCGGGATGAAGTCGCTGTTGACCAGCATGTCGATCACCCCGACATTGATGTGCTCGACCTCGCCCACGTGCCCCATGTCGATGATTTCCGGCTCGTTCAGGGCGGGATTGTTGCGGCTGACCCGCAGCTTTTTCGCCATGATCAGCTGGCCGTCCTTGCCGGTGATGCCGATGGCCTTGCCCCCGGCGCGATTGATCATGCTGACGATCTCCTTGTTGACGGAGGCGCCCAGCACCATCTCCACCACATCCATGGTGCGGCTGTCGGTGACCCTCATGCCGTCGACGAACTGCGACTGGATGTCGAGGGCCTTGAGCAATTCGCCGATCTGCGGGCCGCCGCCGTGGACCACCACCGGGTTCATGCCCACCAGCTTCATCAGCACGATGTCGCGGGCGAAGCTCTTCTTGAGCTCCTCGCCCTCCATGGCGTTGCCGCCGAACTTGACCACGATGGTCTTGCCGGTGAAGCGCTGGATATAGGGCAGGGCCTCGGTGAGGACACGGGCGGTGTTGATGGCGTCGTCGCGGGACAGGGACATGGTGACTGCGGATCCTCGGGTGGGTTAGAAATCCAGCGAAAGGTGCTGGTCCAGCTTGTGCAGCTGCGCCTTGAAGATGCCCTGGATGCGTTGCAGGGCCTCCTGGCTGTCGGCTTCAAAGCGCAGGGTCAGTGCCGGGGCGGTGTTGGAGGCGCGAATGAGGCCCCAGCCGTCGGGGTATTCTACGCGAATGCCGTCGATGGCGATGATAGCGCCGTCCCCGAAGTTGCCGGCAAGGCGCAGGGCCTCGACGAAGGCGAACTTCTCCTCGTCGCTGACCGCCACTTTAATTTCCTGGGTGGCGACGGTGGCGGGGAAGGTGGCGACGATGTCGTCGAGGGACTGCTCCCGGAGGCCGATGATCTCCAGCAACCGCGCGGCGGCGTAGAGGCCGTCGTCGAAGCCGTGCCAGCGGTCGTTGAAGAACAGGTGGCCGCTGAACTCGCCGCCCACCGGCGCACCGGCCTCGGCGATCTTGTTGCGCATGTGGGCGTGGCCGGTCTTCCACATCACCGGGCGCCCACCGTGGCTGCTCACGAGGTTCTGCAGGCGCCGCGAGCACTTGACGTCGAATACCACGTCGGCGCCTGGAAAGCGGGTGAGGATGTCCTTGACGAAGATCATCAGCAGCTCATCCGGCCAGACGATGCGGCCGCTGCCGGTGACCGCCACCAGGCGATCGCCATCGCCGTCGAAGGCGAGGCCGAGATCGGCGCCCTGGGTGGTGACGGCGCTGATCAGCTCGGCGAGATTGGCGGCGATGGTGGGGTCGGGGGCGTGGTTGGGGAAGCGGCCGTCCACCTCGCAGTGCAATTCGATGACCTCGCAATCGAGGCGGCGGAACAGGTCGGGAGCCACCAGGCCGGTGACGCCGTTGCCGCAGTCCACCACGATCCTGAGTCCGCCGGGGGGCAGGATGTCGCGGATGATGGCGTCGAGGTAGGCGGCGGTGACGTCGCGGCCGGTGGCGTCCCCCGCGCCGCTCAGGGCGGTCTGTTCCTCCATGCGGGTGTGCAGATCGAGGATCTCGTTGCTGCTCAGTACATGGTTGTTGATGATGATCTTGAAGCCGTTGTCCTCGGCGGGATTGTGGCTGGCGGTGACCATGACCCCGGAATGGGTCTCCCCGGGGGGCTGGAGGGCGAAGTTCAGCACGGGGGTCGGCACGGTACCGATGTCGATCACATCGCAGCCGCTGGCGACGATGCCGTCGATCAGCGCCGCGCCGAGGGCGGGGCTCGACGTGCGGCCGTCGACACCGACGGCCAGGGTATCCTCCCCCTGCTCCAGGGCGAGGGTGCCGAGCACCTTGCCGAGGGCGGTGGCGAATGCGTCGTCGATTTCATCCCCCGCACGACCGCGGATATCGTAGTCGCGGAACACCCTGCGGGGAAAGCGATAGCTCGGCTCCGGGGGTGGAGGCGGCGGCGCCGGGGTGGGTGCGGACGGGGGAAGTGGCTCGAGAAAGCTGGTGGCCTCGCGGACATAGTGCTCGGTGAACAGATCGTCCCGGGGGTCGATGCGGGGCTTCGGGCTGCCCTGCACCGGACCTTGAAAGCGCAGATTGGCCCGCAGCAGCAGGGCGCAGAGCAGCAGTGCCAAGCTCCACAGGCCGATCAGGCTGGCGCCATGGAGGATAGTGGGGCGGGGGAGGCTGGCGAGGAGCGGTTTGGTGGTGCCGAGACGCAGGATCCAGTCCGGCACCTGGGTGGGGGTGGAAAGGCTGCCGGCGCCGGATTTTTCCGGTCCGAGGACGATCAGTTCCCCCTCCCGGCCGGGGGCCACCCGCTGGATGAGGGCGACGTTATCGAGACCATCGCTGGCGGCAACCAAGGAAGCGCGGATCGGATCCAGGGCGGTGGCCATCAACAGCGCCCCGGCCACCTCGTCGCCGTCGCGCACGGGCCGCACCATATAGATGCCCCATTCCCCGATCCTGGCCGCCCGTGGCGGCGGGGCCTCGCCCCCCAGCGCCGCCTCGTAAAGGGCCTCGGCGATATAGTTGCCGGCCAGGGCATCGGGAAAGGTTCCCGGATCACCATCGAGCAGGAAGAGTTGCAGGGGATCGCCGAGCCTGTCCTCGGCCCGCGCCTGCCACTGCTGACGGGCGGTGCTGCCGGGCAGGGTGCGCAGGGCGGCGAGGGTGGCGCCGTCCGCGGCCAAGGCATCCAGTGCACCCAGCTCCTCGAGGATATGCGCGTCCACGAGCGCCGCGTAGCGGGCGCCGCGGGTCGCCAGGCTGTCGGCAATGGCCCTCTCGCGGGGAGCGTCCACCAGCTGGTGCCGAAGGGTGGGCGTTGCCGCCGCCGCCGCGAGCAGGATCAGCACCAGGGCGCCGATGCACCAGCGGGGCAGTGAAAGCTTTTTTCCGGGCAAACCCTTATCCATCCTTATTATCGCGACCGGGTTTCGGCATCGCGCCGACCGGGAATCGCCATGCCTGGCGTTCCATTCAGAGCCACTCGGCGAAGCGGTTGACGAGCGCCCGGGCGAGCTGCTGCTTGCTCATCAATGGCAGCCATTCGGCGCCGGCTTGAGTCACCATTAGCACCTGGTTGTCTTCGCTGTTGAAGCCGATATCCCGCCGGGATACGTCGTTGGCGAGCACCGCGTCGAGGCCCTTGGCGATCAGCTTGCCGCGGGCGTGGGCCTCGAGCGCCTGGGTCTCGGCGGCAAACCCCACGGTGACAGGGCGCTCCGGCAACGCGGCCACGGTGGCGATGATGTCCGGATTCTTCTCCAGTTCCAGGGCCATGGTGTCGCCCTGCTTCTTGATCTTCTGGTCGACGCTGACCTTCGGTCGGTAGTCGGCGACGGCGGCGGAGCCGATGAAGAGATGGCAGCCCGCCATGGCGTCCAGGGTCGCAGCGAGCATCTCGCGGGCGGACAGCACGTCGACGCGGTGCACCCGGTCGGGGGTAGCGAGGGCGGTGGGCCCGCTGATCAGCCAGACGTCGGCGCCCGCCTCCGCACAGGCGGCGGCCAGGGCGTAGCCCATCTTGCCGGAGCTGTGGTTGGAGATGTAGCGCACCGGATCGATGGCTTCCCGGGTTGGGCCGGCGGTGATCACCACCTTCCTGCCGTCGAGCCGGCCGCTCTCCAGCAGGGATGGGAGGGCCGCGACGATGGCGAGGGGCTCCAGCATCCGCCCGGGGCCAATATCGCCGCAGGCCTGGCTGCCGGCATCGGGGCCGAGGATGGCGAAGCCCCGGGCCCGCAGTCGGGCGAGATTGTCGGCGGTGCTCTCCTTGAGCCACATGCCCTGGTTCATGGCCGGCGCCAGGGCGATGGGCGCCGGGGTGGCGAGGCAGATGGCAAGCAACAGGTTGTCCGCCGCGCCGCTGGCCAGTTTGGCGATGAAGTCGGCGGTGGCCGGCGCGATCACCATCAGGTCCGCCCAGCGCGCCAGCTCGATGTGGCCCATGGCGGCTTCCGCCTGGGGGTCGAGCAGGTCGACGTGGACCGGGTTGCCGGACAGGGCCTGAAACGTCAGCGGGGTGATGAACTCGGTGGCGGCAGGGCTCATGGCCACCCGCACGGTGGCGCCGGCATCCTGCAGGCGACGCACCAGGTCGGCGCTTTTGTAGGCGGCGATCCCGCCGGTGACCCCGAGCAGGATGCGCTTGTTGGCCAGAGTGCCCATGAACAATAGTCTGCCTAAATCCGTCAGGGGCGGATAAGATACCACCGCACCCGCTTTTTTCGAAGACAAGGACTGTTGGAGGCATGGTATGGGTATCAAGGACTGGCCCGAGGGGGAGCGTCCCCGGGAAAAGCTGCTCGCCCGGGGCGCCGCCGCCCTGTCGGATGCGGAGTTGCTGGCGATCTTCCTGCGCACCGGAATTCGCGGTCTGTCGGCGGTGGACCTCGCCCGCGCGCTGATCCGGGACTTCGGCGGCCTGGGGCCTTTGCTGGCGGCGGATCTGTCCACCTTCTGCGCCACCCGTGGCCTCGGCGAGGCGAAGTATGCCCAGCTCCAGGCGGTGGTGGAGCTGTCCCGCCGCCACCTCGGCGAGCAGCTGGTGCGGGACCACGTCTTCACCCAGCCGGCAACGGTGATCCGCTACGCGCAGTCGGTGCTCGCCGGGCGCCGCCAGGAGGTTTTCCTGGTGCTGTTTCTCGACAGCCAGCATCGCCTGATCGTCTCCGAGGAGATGTTCTTCGGCACCATCGACGGCGCCAGTGTCCACCCCCGGGAGGTGGTTCGCCGGGCGCTGCATCACAATGCCTCGGCGCTGATCCTGGCCCACAATCACCCCTCCGGCGTGGCGGAGCCGAGCCGCGACGACGGCGCCATCACCCGCCGGCTGAAGGACGCCCTGGCCCTGGTGGATGTGCGGGTGCTGGACCATATCGTGGTGGGCGCCGGCTGTGCCGTGTCCATGGCGGAGCGGGGGTTGATGTGAGGGCTTTTTTGCCCTGGCGTTTGATTTTGGCCCCCGGCTCTGGTATAAAACGCGCCTCTTTGCGGGAGCCCCCGTATATTTTCCGTGTCCTTGCCGCTGGTTGGCGAGGTGAACCGGTCGGTGCGAGCCGGCCAACAGGCTTGTAGAGGCAGCATCATGTCCAGAGTATGTCAGGTCACCGGCAAGAAGCCGATGTCCGGTAACAATGTATCCCACGCGTTGAACAGAACCCGTCGCCGCTTCGTGCCCAACCTGCACGCCCACCGGTTCTGGGTGGAGTCCGAGAAGCGCTTCGTCAAGCTCCGCGTGTCCAGCAAGGGCCTGCGCACCATCGACAAGCACGGCATCGAGAAGGTGCTGGCCGACCTCCGCAGCCGCGGCGAAAAGGTTTAAGGAGAACTGAACCATGGCGAAGTCAAACCGCGACAAGATCAAACTGGTGTCCAGCGCCGGTACCGGCCACTACTACACCACCACCAAGAACAAGCGCACCACGCCCGAGAAGCTGGAGTTCAAAAAGTACGATCCCGTGGTGCGTCAGCACGTGGTCTACAAGGAAGCCAAGATCAAGTAACGCCCCTTCTCGCGCGGTGCCCGACGGCGGTCACCGCTATCTGCGAGGAGCACAAAAAAGCCCGGCATTCGCCGGGCTTTTTTGTGTCGCGACACCCTGTCGCGCGCACCTCTGGGGGTGCTCAATTCTTCTTGGTGGAGAGAGAGATGTCGTAGACGCCGGCTTCCCTGGCCTGGTCGGAGATCTGGACGAAAATTTCGGTCTTGGCTTTCGGCTCGGCGCTGATGATCACCTTGGCCTGCGGGTTTTCGGCGTGAATCCGCTCCACGTTGGCGCGTACGGAGCGTACATCGATGCGGCGTCCCTCCAGCATGATGTCGCCACTCTCGCTGACCTGGAACACGATGTTCTTGTTTTCCTGGTCGGGTGGCGGTTGGTCCGTGGTTGGCGGACGGTTGACGTCAATGCCGGACTCTTTGACAAACGAAGCCGTCACGATGAAGAAGATCAGCATGATGAACACGACGTCCAGCATGGGCGTCAAGTCGATCTCCGACTCCTCTTGTTGGGCCCGGCGTTTTCCTAAGGCCATAAATCCTACCCCTTCAAAAGTGCAAAGAGGGCAATCGTACCGGGTGGCCCGGTGCTTGCCCATGGTTTGATAGACGCATTCGCCGTTCTTGGACGCCCGTTTGCTCCTGCGTTATGCGGCCAGTAGTATGCCGCCAATTTGGAGCGAAGAGAAGTACCAGTGCCGGAACTACCCGAAGTCGAGACCACCTTGCGTGGCATTTTGCCCCATCTGAATGACGTTCGCGTCGCCGGGCTCCAGGTGCGCAACCCGAGGTTGCGCTATTCCGTGGCCCCGACCCTCGCGGATCGCGTCCAGGGCGCGGTGATCGAGGATGTGCGCCGTCGCGGCAAGTATCTGCTGGTGGCGATGGGGGGTGGGCATCTGTTGATTCACCTGGGCATGTCCGGCAGCCTGCGGCTGGTGCCGTCGGCGCAGCCGCCCGGGATCCACGATCATGTGGATCTGTGTCTGTCTTCCGGGATGAACTTGCGCTATTGCGACCCGCGGCGCTTCGGCATGTGGCTTTGGGTGGAGGGCGACCCGGAGGAGCACGCCCTCCTGAAGCATCTGGGGCCGGAGCCCCTGACGGCGGCATTCTCTCCGGACCTGCTGTGGCGCCGGTCCCGGGGCAAGACGGTCGCGGTCAAGAGCTTCATCATGGACAGCAAGGTGGTGGTGGGGGTTGGCAATATCTACGCCAACGAAGCCCTCCATCGCGCGGGCATCCATCCCCTGCGGGCGGCGGGCCGCATCGGGCTCGACCGCTACGGGCGGCTCCACGACGCCATTGCCGGGGTATTGGCCAGCGCCATTGCCCAGGGGGGTACCACGCTGCGGGACTTTGTCGGCGGGGATGGCAAGCCGGGGTATTTCAGCCAGTCCCTCCATGTCTATGGCCGCGGCGGGGAGCCCTGCCTGCGCTGCGGTCAGGCCCTCAGGGAAGTGCGCCTCGGCCAGCGCACCACGGTGTACTGCGGTCGCTGTCAGCGCTGATCTCAGGTGCTGAACTTGGCGCGCAGGGCGGCCGCCACGGTGGGGTGGACGAAGGGGGAGATGTCGCCCCCCAGGGAGGCGATCTCCCGCACCAGGGACGAGGATATATAGGAAAGCTTCTCGGCGGGGGTGAGGAAGATCGTTTCCGCCTCGTGGGCGAGGGCCCGGTTCATGTTGGCCAGCTGGAATTCGTATTCGAAGTCCGATACCGCCCTCAAGCCCCGGAGGATGGCGGTGGCCTCCCGATCGCGGGCGAAATTCACCAGCAGGTAGTCAAAACCCACCACTTCCACGTTGTTGAGGTGGGCAAGGGCGGTGGACGCCAGCTGGATGCGTTCGTCGAGGTTGAACAGCGGCTTCTTCTTCTCGCTCTTGGCAATGGAGACGATCACTTGATCGAACAGCTTGCAGGCGCGCTCCACCAGATCGATATGGCCATTGGTGATGGGGTCGAAGGTGCCGGGGTAGACGACGGTTTTCATGGTGTGACTCCCGTGGGGGTGGGGCATGGTACACAAATCACCGGGGGGCCTCAATTGCGCACCAGCAGGCGGCAACTGATGCCCCCAGTGGTTTTTTCCCGCAGTGTTTGCCAGTCGTCGGGGATGGTCAGTGGCGCCTCGGCGGCGGTTTCGATGTAGATGAGCGCCCCCGGGGCGAGCAGCGCGCCATTGGCCAACCCGTCAACCGCGGGCTGCAGGAGGTTTCCCGCGAAAGGGGGGTCGAGGAACACCAGGTCGAAGGGCGGGCCGCTTGCCTGGCTCCGCAGCCAGGCCAGGGTGTCCGCCTGGATGATGGTGGCTCCGCTGGCGCCGAGAAGCGCCTTGGATGCCGCCAGCTGGGCAATGGCGCTGGCGTCCCGCTCGATCATCACCGCTTCCCGGGCCCCCCGGGAGAGCGCCTCGAAGCCCAGCGCCCCGGAGCCGGCAAAGGCGTCCAGGCAGCGGCTTCCGACGATGTGGGGCGCCAGCCAGTTGAACAGGGTTTCGCGGATACGGTCCCCGGTGGGTCGCAGCCCGGCCACGTCGGGGAAGGTGAGGCGCCGTCCCCGCCACTGGCCGGCGATGATGCGCAGCTGGTTGCGGGTGCCTCGCTGGCTGGGTGATTTGGCGCGGACTTTCACGGATGGTTGTGCTCGGCAGTGACGCCGGGGCCGGGCCGGCGGGGTGGATGTCGGGCTGCGGTTCGTCCCGTCGAAGTGGTAGGATACACCGCTTCAATGCAGTCAGGTATTGGTGTCCATGGCCGATGATGTCGACAACGGCAACAGCCCTCAGCCGGTGAAAGCCGGTTTTTTTGCCCGTTTCCAGCGCAAGCGCGACGAGGGCGCTGCCGCTGCCCCGGAGCGGCCCCCGTCCGCGACCGATGCGCCCGAAGCCTCCCTCGGCGCCACCGTCGAAGACGCCGAGCAGCCCGCGATGGGCAGCGGCGCGGTGCCCGCCGGGGAGGAAACCACCGGGCGCCTGCGCCGCCTCTTTTCCCTGGGCGGCAAGGGCGACGGGGCGGAGCAACCCGCCGCTGCCGAGCCCCGGGACAAGCCCCGCGACACCCCCATGGGCCGCATCCGCCGGGCTCTCGCCCGGACGGGGCGGGGTATCGGCAATGTCTTTCTCGGCCGCAAGGTCATCGATGATGACCTGTTCGAACTGCTCGAAACCCAGCTGCTTACCGCCGATCTCGGCATCGAGGTCACCGGCGAGGTGATCCGCGCACTCACCGAGCGGGTGCGGCGCAAGGAGCTCGGCGACGCGGATGCCCTGCACCGGGCGCTGCACGATATTCTGGTGGCCATCCTCAAACCCTGTGAGCAGCCCCTCGACGTCACCGGCCACCGGCCCTGCGTGCTGATGGTGGTGGGGGTCAACGGGGTGGGCAAGACCACCACCATCGGCAAGCTCGCCCGCCAGTTGATGGACGGTGGCCGCTCGGTGGTGCTCGCCGCCGGCGACACCTTCCGCGCCGCCGCGGTGGAGCAGCTGCAGGTGTGGGGCGAGCGCAACCGGGTGCCGGTGATCGCCCAGCACACCGGTGCCGACAGCGCCTCGGTGATCTATGACGCCCTGGAGTCGGCCCGGGCGAAGGGCGCCGATGTGTTGATCGCCGACACCGCCGGGCGCCTCCACACCAAGAGCAACCTGATGGAGGAGCTGCGCAAGATCAAGCGGGTCCTCGGCAAGCTCGACGGCGCCGCGCCCCACGAGGTGCTGCTGGTGCTGGACGCGGGCACCGGCCAGAACGCCCTGGTCCAGATGCAGCAGTTCCACGAGGCGGTGGGGGTCACCGGGGTGGTGCTCACCAAGCTCGACGGCACTGCCAAGGGGGGCGTGATCTTCGCCCTGTGCCGGCGCTTTGGCGTGCCGGTGCGCTACATCGGTGTCGGCGAGGGAGTCGAGGATCTGCAACCCTTCCGCGCCGAGGATTTCGTCACCGCGCTGCTGCAAAGGGACGACAGCTGATGATCGGGGGCTGGCGCCATGATCCGCTTCGATAATGTCAGCAAGCGCTATCCCGGCGGGCACGAGGCCCTGGCGGGGCTCAGCCTTCACCTTGCCCCCGGGGAGTTCGCCTTCCTCACCGGCCATTCCGGGGCGGGCAAGAGCACCCTGCTGAAGCTCATCATGCTGATGGAGCGGCCCACGTCCGGGCAGGTGCTGATCAACGGCAAGAACCTCGGGCGACTGCACGACAGCCAGATTCCCTATTACCGGCGGCGTGTAGGGGTCGTGTTCCAGAACCACCATCTGTTGTTCGACCGCACCGTGTTCGACAACGTCGCCCTGCCCCTGCAGGTGGCCGGTCACCCCCCGGAGGACATCGCCAAGCGGGTGCGCGCCGCCCTCGACAAGGTGGGGCTGCTCGCCAAGGAGCGCCAGAACCCCATCACCCTCTCCGGCGGCGAACAGCAGCGGGTGGGCATCGCCCGGGCAGTGGTGCACAAGCCCCGCATCCTGCTGGCGGACGAACCCACCGGCAACCTGGACCCCGAGCTGTCGGTGGAGATCATGAACCTGTTCCGCGATTTCAACCGGGTGGGGGTCACGGTGCTCATCGCCACCCACGATATTGCCTTGATCGCCCCCATGGGCTGTCGCCAGTTGCACCTGCGGGAAGGGCGCCTGGTGGAGGGCGGCGACGATGCCTGAGTCCGGCAAGGCCCGCGCCGGCCGCCAGCCCCGGGGTGCCGTCGGTGCCCAATCCCGCCTCCGTCATCTGCTGGGCAGCTATGCCAGGCATCACCGCGACACCCTGGTGGCCAGCCTCGCGCGGCTCGCCGCTACCCCGCTGCAATCCCTGCTCACCATGCTGGTCATCGCCATTGGCCTGGCGCTGCCCGCCGCCCTGCACACGGCGGTGGACAACCTGCGCCAACTCGGGGGGGAGATCGAGATCAGCGCGCGGATGACCGTATTCCTGCGCCACGGCACGCCGGCGGCGGAGGTGGACGGGCTGCTGGCGGCGTTGCGGGGGATGGACGCTGTCGGCGAAGTCACCCTGGTGACCCCGGAGGAGGCCCTCGCGGAGTTTCGCGCGACCTCGGGATTTGGCGATGCCCTCGACCTGCTGGAAGCCAATCCGCTGCCCGCGGTGGTGCTGGTCGAACCGGCGGAGACGTTCGGCGCCAACCCCGACGAGGTCGCGGGCCTGGCGCGGCAGATCGCTGAACAGGCCGCCGTGGACGAGGTCGCGGTGGACCTCGCCTGGCTCCAGCGCCTCCAGGCCCTGCTGGATATCGGCGGGCAGCTCGCCAACGCCCTGGGAGCTGCCCTGGGGCTTGGGGTGCTGGTGATCATCGGCAACACCATTCGCCTCGGCATCGAGAACCGCCGCGAGGAAATCGTGGTGGTCAAGCTGGTGGGGGGCACCGATCGCTATGTGCGCCGCCCGTTCCTCTACGGCGGGTTCTGGTTTGGCCTCGGCGGCGGGCTGCTGGCCTGGGGGCTGGTGTGGCTGCTGGTGCTGCTGCTGGGGGGCACGGTGGATCGCCTCGCAAGCCTCTATCAAAGCGGGTTCAGCCTTGCGGGGCCCGGTTTCTCGATCCTTTTCCTGCTCCTTGCTGCGGGGGGGCTGCTCGGTCTCGCGGGGGCCTGGATCGCCGTGTCCCGGCACCTGAGCGCCATCCAGCCTGAATAGCAAAATTGCGTTAAAACAGCAGGTTAGTTGAACTTTTCCCCTGTCTGGACATCCAATCGCAAACTGCTACACTAGCCCGTCTTCAAACCGTGAGGCCCGTATGAACAAAAGTTTGCAACCTGTGGCGATGCTGTCTCCCGGGGAGAATCTCGCGTCCTACATGCAGGGTGTCAACGCCATACCCATCCTCAGCATCGAGGAGGAGCGCGATCTCGCCGACCGCCTCTACTACCACGACGACCTGGATGCCGCCCGCAGCCTGGTGTTTTCCCACCTGCGTTTCGTGGTCCATATCGCCCGCTCCTACAACGGCTACGGCCTGCCCCTCGCCGACCTCATCCAGGAGGGCAACGTCGGCCTGATGAAGGCGGTCAAGCGCTTCAACCCCGAGAAGGGCGTGCGCCTGGTGTCCTTCGCCGTGCACTGGATCAAGGCCGAGATTCACGAGTACATCCTGCGCAACTGGCGCATCGTCCGGGTGGCCACCACCAAGGCCCAGCGCAAGTTGTTCTTCAACCTGCGCAGCGCCAAGAAAGGCCTCGGCTGGCTCAACAACGACGAGGCCGCGGCCATCGCCGATGACCTCGGTGTCGAGGTCCACCAGGTGCGGGAGATGGAGCAGCGCCTGTCCGCCCGGGACACCGCCTTCGATGCCCCCGACGACGACGAGGACGACGCCTGGCAGGCCCCGGTCCACTACCTGGAGGATCGCCGCGCCGATCCCGCCCTGCAGCTGGAGGAGTCTGACTGGGAGGAAACCAGCCAGGAGCGCCTGTTCCACGCCCTCTCCGCCCTCGACGAGCGCAGCCGCGACATTCTCCAGCAGCGCTGGCTCAACGACGACAAGGCCACCCTCCACGACCTGGCGGATCAGTACGGCGTCTCCGCCGAGCGTATTCGCCAGCTGGAGCAGAACGCCATGAAGAAGATCCGGGTGGCCATGGAGGCCTGAGCCAGGGCCCCGGGCACGCCGCCCGCTCCACCGAAAAGCCGCGCCCTGGCGCGGCTTTTCGTCTTTCAGATCCCCAAGTTGAAGGGCTCACCATGACCAAATCCCTGGGAATCATCGCCGCCCTGAGCGGTTTCATCGCCGTCGCCTGCGGCGCCTTCGGCGCCCACGGCCTCCGGGCTGTACTGTCCCCCGCCATGCTCGACACCTGGCAGACGGCGGTCAGCTATCAGTTCCACCACAGCCTGGCGCTGCTCGCCCTGGCCCTCTTGCCCGCTGCCCGGGGGGCGCTGTTCCGCTGGGCCGGCTGGCTGTTCGTCGCCGGCATTGGCATCTTTTCCGGCAGCCTCTACGCCCTGGTGTTGCTCGACGCCCGCTGGCTGGGGATGATCACCCCGGTGGGCGGTGTGCTGCTGATGATCGGCTGGGCCACGCTGCTGATCGCCATTGCCCGTCACCGGGATGCCACCTGACCGCCACCCTTCACCGCGCCCCACCGGGAGAGCAAGCCCCCTTGGACATTCGCCCTGAATTCAAGCAGAAAGCCATCCGCAGCTATGTGGTGCGCGCCGGTCGCATGACCGAGGGCCAGCGCCGCGCCTTCGACGACCACTGGCCGGACTATGGCCTGAGTCTCTTCGCCGGCCCCGTCGACTTTGCCGCCGTCTTTGGTCGCGTCGCCCCGGTGGTGCTGGAGATCGGCTTTGGCATGGGGGATTCCCTGCTGGCGATGGCGGCGGCGGAGCCGGACAAGGACTTTGTCGGCATCGAGGTCCACCCCCCCGGGGTGGGGCGGTTGATCAACAACGCCGGGGAGGCGGGACTTCGCAACCTGCGGGTCTACATGGCGGATGCTACGGACGTGATCGACGACTGCATCCCCGATGCCAGTCTCGCCCGCGTTCAGGTGTATTTCCCCGACCCCTGGCACAAGAAGAAGCACAACAAGCGGCGCATCATCCAGCCCGCCTTTGTCGACAAGCTGCGGATGAAGCTTGCCATCGGCGGGCTGCTGCATCTCGCCACGGATTGGCAGGACTACGCCGAAGCCATGCTGGCGGTGATGGACGCCGCCCCCGGCTACGGCAACGTCGACCCCGCGGGGGGCTACGTGCCGCGCCCGGACTTTCGCCCGATCACCAAGTTCGAGAAGCGCGGCGAGCGCCTCGGGCACGGGGTCTGGGACCTGCTGTTTCGCCGCCTGGAGTGAGCCGAAAGACTTTGAAGCGCCCCCTGTGGCCCTTGGGCGTAATCGGGTAACATGGGCCACCTGACTGACAAGGACTCCCCTATGAAAATGAACAGACTGGCCGCCCTGGTGGCCCTGGCGGTGCTCGTCGCGGGCTGCGAAAAGGCCCCCGAGGAAAAGAAGGACGATACGGTTGAGATCACCACCAAGGAGCAGAAGCTGAGCTACATCTTCGGCCAGAACATCGGTGGCCAGTTCAAGGCCGAGGGCATGGATGTGGACGTCACCGCCTTCTCCGCCGGTGTCCAGGATGCCCTGAGCGACGCCGAGCCGAAGCTTGCCCAGGACGATGTCATCGCCGTGCTGGAATCCTTCCAGCAGGAGCAAATCGCCGCCCGCGAAGCGGAGAACAGCGCCCTGGCGGACAAGAACCAGGCCGAGGGCGATGCCTTCCGCGCCGAGAACGGCAAGAAGGAAGGGGTCGTCACCCTGGAGAGCGGCCTCCAGTACAAGATTCTCGAGGAGGGCGATGGCCCCTCCCCCGCCGCCGAGGACACCGTCGAGGTGCACTACACCGGCACCCTGATCGACGGCACCGAGTTCGACAGCTCCCACCGCCGCGGCGTGCCCGCCACCTTTGGCGTCAATCAGGTGATCCCGGGCTGGACCGAGGCCCTGCAATTGATGAAGGAAGGCGCCAAGTGGCAGCTGGTCATTCCGCCGGCCCTGGCCTACGGCCCGGGCGGCACCGGCGGCCCCATCGGCCCGAACCAGACCCTGATCTTCGAGGTGGAACTGCTCAAGGCCAAGGTCGAGGAATGACCTGAACCCCTCAGACACGAAAAACCCCCGGCATGCCGGGGGTTTTTCGTTTCGGGGCGCCCTGTTTCAACCCTTTGCCGGCCGCGCCACCTGCCACAGGTTGAGGAGGATGATCAGCACGAAACACAGCAGCAGCCAGCCGGCGATGCTGAGGCCGAGAAAGCTCCAGTCCACCTTGGCGCAGTTGCCATCCCCCTGCAGCAGCATCGGCAACCACTCCCCGACACTGAAGCGGTCCATGAGGAAATCCGCCGGGGGGCCGCAGGCGGGCACCTGGTCCTCCGGCAGGCTCTGCAGCCACAGCTGGCGAATGGAGAAGCCACTGCCGCCGGCGGCGGCGAGGGCGCCGAGCAGCCCGTAGGCGCGGATGCCGGCGGCGCCCGGATTGTGGAGCGCCGCGAGCAGGGCGATGGCGCCCGTGGCCACCACGAACACCCGCTGCACGATGCACAGGTAACAGGGGGCGAGCCCCATGCCGTACTGCATGTAGAGGGCGATGGCCATCAGGGCGCCGCAGCCCAGGGCGATCAGCGAGAAGCATTGGCGGGAGCTGGGCATGGTCAGGGTTCCTGGCGGTGGGGACGGGCGGATTCTAGCAGGTCCGCCATCAGGGTTTCGAAGGCCTGCTCCAGGAAGGGGCGATCCTGCTCCAGGGCCGGCCAGGCCTCACCGAGGGGTACCGGGCGGCTGAGACGCCTGCCGACATTGTCGAGCATGGTGGGCAGCCGCTCCCCGGCACGGTAGCTTTCAAGCCAGGCAACCTGGGGCGCCACCCGGCTGAAGTGCAGGGCGCGGGGTGGCAGAATTTCCCGGTGGCGGGCGAGATGCCGATAGAAACAGCCACAGAAATCCTCCAGGGACGCGGCATGGTAATCGTCCCAGCGGCACGCCAGCAGGTGGTCGAAGTAGATGTCGAGGAGGATGCCCCGGTAGCGGCGCCACTCCCCGGGCAGGCGCCGGGTGGCAGCCATGAACGATGGATGGCTGTCGGTGAGGGTGTCGATGTGGCGATGCAGGCGGATGCCCTGTTCCACCCGGGCGGGCAGCTCGCCCCGCAACGGGCCCTTGACGAAATCCCCCAGCAGGCCGCCCACCTGCATGTCCCGGTCGGGGCCGGAGAGCAGCAGGTGGGCCAGGTAGTTCACGGCTGGAACGGGAGGCCGTACTGGCCGTAGTAACCGGCCAGGAAGGTCTCGAAGTCGAGGCTGTCGCTGGCCTCGATGGCGGCCTGGTCGGCGAGGGACTTGGCCGCCAGCTGGCGGTAGTAATCCGCTACTGCCGGGTCGAGGGACTCGGCGACGAACCCGTCGCGCCGCGCGCGGGCCTGGCGCAGGCCGAGCTGGAAATAGCTGATCCGCTCCCCCTTGAGTATGTCGAGGATCCGCGCCGACGGGGTGAGACCGGGATCGTCGAGGCGCGGCGCCAGGCTTGCCAGGGCGTCGCCGTGGTGGCGGGTGCCGGTGGCGTCGTCCAGCAGGCGGGCCACCGGCGCCATGGCGGCGAACAATTCCTTGCCCCAGACCGGCAGGCTGACATCGGCGCCGTTGCGCTTTAACCGCAGCAGCGGATCGCGGCCGCGGTAGACCACCTGCTTCTGGTTGTCGAGGACCTCGCGGTACTCCCGGTCATCGGTACAGGGGCTGTCGGCCATCAGGCAATAGAGCAGGAAGACGTCGAGAAAGTGGATCTGTTCGGCGTCGATGCCCACCGGATCGAAGGGGTTCAGGTCGATGCAGCGCACCTCGACATACTCCACTCCCCGTTCGCCGAGGGCCTTGATGGGGGTCTCCCCCGGGCGGGTGGTGCGCTTGGGGCGGATGGTGCCGTAGAACTCGTTCTCGATCTGCAGCAGGTGGGTGCTCAGTTGCCGGTAGTTGCCGGCGGCGTCCTTGAGGCCGATGGCTTCGTAGGGCGGGTAGGGGTGGGTCAGCGCGCCCCGCAGGGTGTCGATGTAGCTGTCGAGGTTGTTGTAGCACACCGTCAGCGCCTCCTGGGCGCTGCTCTGGTAGCCGAGATCCCCCATCCGCAGGGAAGTGGCGAACGGCGTGTGCAGGCTGTGGACGTCGTCCCCCACCGGCACCAGCTGGTGCTGCATGTTGCGGACGTAGGAGCGGCACACCGCCGGCGCCGCGCCAAACAGGTACAGCAGCAGCCAGGTGTTGCGGCGGAAGTTGCGGATCAGGTCGAAGTAGCGCTGGGTCTTGTAGTGGTGAAAGCTGTCGGTGTTGCCGCTCGCGGTCTGCAGCAGGCTCAGGCACTCCTCCGGCACCGACCAGTTGTAGTGGATCCCGGCGATGGTCTGCATCACCCGGCCATAGCGGTGGCCGAGGCCGAGGCGGTAGACGGTTTTCATTTGCCCGATGTTGGAGCTGCCGTAGCTGGCCACCGGCACCTGGTCGTCGCTGCTGATGGCGCAGGGCATGCTGTTGACCCACAGCATCTCGTCGCCGATGTTGCGGTAGATGAAGCGGTGGATGTCGGTGAGGATGTCGAGCAGCTCGCTGACGCTGGTCACCGGCGGGGTGATCATCTCCAGCAGGGCCTCGGAATAGTCCGTGGTGATGCGCGGATGGGTGAGCGCCGAGCCGAGGGACGGCGGGTGTGGCGTGGCCGCCAGCTGCCCCTCGCCACTGACCCGGAGGCTCTCCTTTTCGAGGCCCCGCTTGATGGTGGTCAGCAGCAGGCGGTTCTCCGGCGCGGAGAGTATCCGCAGGGCTTGGTTGAAGTCGGACACGGGGCTTCCTGGGGTTGGGGGTTCAGGCGACGCTGCCGGCAACCAGCGCGTCCAGCCTCGGGCGCCCCCGGTCGTCGGCGGCGCAGGGCACGACCTTGGCGCGCAGCCGTATGTCGCGGGCGTTCAGTTCGATGAGCTGGTTCAGGGCAACATCCCTGTGGGGGCTGTGGAACAGGGCGCCGCTATCGTCGGCGCCGACCCAGTTCAGTTGCCTGTCGAGAAAATCTCCCCGGGAATTCTGGATGATGAACAGCGTGGTGGTCATGCGTGCGCGGGTGGAATCAGGGGCCAAGGAGGGCCAAGTGTAGCGCAATCGGTGCCTGCCGCAATCGCCATTTGGCACGGCCATATTCCCGTCACAAAGCCTTCCCAGAATGGGCTCGACCAGGGTTTCGACGGGAGAGCGGCCATGAAAGTCACGGTGATGGGCAGTGGTTATGTGGGGCTGGTGACGGCGGCGTGCCTCGCCCAGGTGGGGCACCAGGTGCACTGCTTCGACGTGGATGGGGAGCGGATCGCGCGCCTCGAGCGGGGCGAGGTGCCGCTGTTCGAGCCGGGGCTCGACGCCGTCATCGCCGCTGCCAGGGCCGCCGGGTCGCTGGCCTTCAGCGCCGACGAGGCCAGCGCCATCCGCCATGGCCAGTTGATCTTCATCGCCGTGGGCACGCCCCAGGATGCCAGCGGCGCGGCCGACATCGGCGCGGTGCTCGCCGCCGCCGGCATGATCGGCCAGTACCTGGAGGCCCCCGCGGTGGTGATCACCAAGTCGACGGTGCCGGTGGGCACCACCCAGCGGGTGCGGGACACGGTCGCCCGCACCCTCAAGGCCCGCCACGCCAGCATCGCCTTCGACGTGGCGTCCAATCCCGAATTCCTCAAGGAGGGCAGCGCGGTCGGCGATTTCATGAAGCCGGACCGTATCCTGGTGGGTACCGATTCCCCCAAGGTGGAAAAGCTGCTGCGCCAGCTCTACGCCCCCTTCAACCGCAACCACGAGCGCCTGATGGTGATGGATATTCGCTCGGCGGAACTCACCAAGTACGCCGCCAACGCCATGCTCGCCACCAAGATCAGTTTCATCAACGAGATCGCCAACATCGCCGAGCGCCTCGGGGCGGATGTCGAGAAGGTGCGCCAGGGTATCGGCGCGGACCCGCGCATCGGCTACCACTTCATCTACCCCGGTTGCGGCTACGGCGGCTCCTGTTTTCCCAAGGATGTGGCGGCCCTGGAGGCGAGCGCCATTGCCGAGGGCTATCGCCCGCAATTGCTGCGGGCGGTGCGGGAGGTCAACGCCCGCCAGCGGGAGCGCCTGTTCGAGAAGATCCGCGCCTACTTCGACGGCGATCTCAAGGGGCGGGTGATCGCCCTCTGGGGGCTTTCATTCAAGCCCCGCACCGATGACATGCGGGAGGCCCCGAGCCGGGCGCTGATGGAATCCCGGTGGGACGCCGGCGCCCGGGTGCGGGCCTACGACCCCGCCGCCCTGGACGCGTGCCGCCAGCTCTACGGCGACCGCCCGGGGCTGACCCTGGTGGACAGCCAGGACGCCGCCCTCGATGGCGCCGATGCCCTGGCCATCTGCACCGAGTGGAAGTCCTTCTGGGCGCCGGACTTCGCCCTGATCCGCGCCAGGCTCGCCCAGCCGGTGATCTTCGACGGTCGCAACCTGTTCGACCCGGACACGGTGGTGGCGGAGGGCCTCGACTACGTGGGCATCGGCCGGGTTGGCCTGCGGGCGGTGGAAGGGTCTCGACTGGCCCGTATCGACGCCGCCTGAGGAGGGGTTCCAGGCAGGGAGCGAATCAGCCCTTGCCCGCCAGGGCCGGCAGGCGCAGCAACTTGGGGGTGGTTTCGTCGTTGGCGACGCGGTCGCACTTGAGGGCCTGTTGCAGGTCGCCCCAGTGGAGCAGTTCGAGGCGGCCGTCCCGGTGTTCCACCAGGGCGGTGCAGCTTTCGATCCAGTCGCCGTCGTTACAGTACAGCACGCCGTCGATGGCGCGGATCTCCGGCTGGTGGATGTGGCCGCAGACGATGCCGTCGAGGCCGCGCCGGCGCGCCTCCTGGGCGGCGGCGTTTTCGAAGGCGTCGATGGCGGCGCGGGCGTTCTTCACCCGGTTCTTGATGTAGTAGGCCAGGGACCAGTAGGGCAGACCCAGCCAGCCCCGCAGGCGGTTGCCCCAGCGGTTGAGGAACAGCAGCAGGTCGTAGCCCAGGTCCCCCGCCAAGCGGTGCATCAGGCCACAGCGCACGGCGTGGTCGAACTGGTCGCCGTGGAGCAGCAGCAGGCGCTTGCCGTTGGCGGTGGTGTGGATCGCCTCGGCGAGGATCTCGATATTGAGCAGGGTGTTGCCGCACAGTTCGCGGCTGTACTCGTCGTGGTTGCCGGGGATGTACACCACCCGGGTGCCCGTCGCCGCCAGGGCGAGCAGCTTGCGCAGCACCGCCTGGTGGCTCTCCGGCCACAGAAAGTGGCGCTTCATGGCCCAGAAATCCACCACATCCCCCACCAGATAGATCACATCGGCGCGGGCCCGTTCGAGAAAGTCGAGGAGGAACTCCGCCCGGCAGCCCTTGTAGCCCAGGTGGATGTCCGACAGCCAGATGCTGTTGAACGGGGGCGTGGTGGCGCGGGGGATATCAGCCATGGTAGTCCAGCCTCGCGGGTGAGGGATGCACCGGCAGGGCGGCGTCGGTGCGGGTGGCGGGGGTGATATCCGGCAACTCGGTGGCCGCCCAGAGGCGCGCCGACAGGTCGGCGATGGGTTCCCGGGCGCCGTCGATGAGCCAGGCGCAGATCGCCGCCGCCACGTTGGGGTAGCGGATGCGGGTGCCCCCGGCGCTCGCCAGCCAGCGCCGCACCCTGTCGATATCGAGCCCGGTCATGGTGTGGCCGTAGCCGAGCAGATCGAGGGCGAGGGCGTTGGAGTACTGCTCCGGCTGCCCCGCCACGGGCTTGACCAGCAACTTCTTGCCCAGCTGCAGGGTCTCGCTGGCCAGCTCGAAACCGGCGTTGCAGATCACCCCCTCGCAGCGCAGCAGGTCGGCCTGAAAGCCGTCCCGGCACGGCATATGCCATTCCACATGGGGTTGGCGGTGGGCGGGGGCTTGGGCCTCCCCGGCATCCGGGTGGTAGACCAGGAAGCGCTGGCCCTCGAAGTGGCCCAGCAGCGCGACGATGGCGGCGATGCTCTCGAACGGCAGGTAGACGAGGATCAGCCCCCGCTCCAGACTCAGGTTGTGGCTCGCCACCGGGGCGATGGGGGGCAGGATCGGCTGGTTGAAATGGTGCCAGTGTAGCCCCAGGGTGGTGCTGGCGGGGGCGAAGCCCCGCATCAGCCACTGCTGGCCCGGACTGCCCCGGTGCTGGGGAATGGGGTGGCGGAAGGCGTACTGGTGGCCGAGGCCCACCGCCGGGCGCTTGCGCAGTTTCGCGGCCCAGGCGGTGATCGGCTCGTAGTCGCTGAGGACCAGGTCGTAGCCGTCCAGATCGAGGGCGCGGATATCGCGGATAAAGTTGAGTGGCCGGCACTCCCTGAGGGTGGCGAAGGGGTCGATGCGACCCTCCCGCACGGCGAAGGTGAGCCCGTCCCGGTGCTGAAAGTCGCCAAAGGGCTCCATGTCGAACAGCCGCTCCCGGGGGCGGCCGGAGAACAGGTAGTCCACCGCGATGCCGGCCCGGGCCAGCTCCGACGCCATGGCCCGCGCCCGGGTGATGTGGCCGTTGCCGGTGCCCTGGACGCCGTAGAGAATCCTCATGCCGACACTCCCGCCGCGCACCAGGCGATGGTGGAGCCCATGGCCGCCCCGGCGACGATGTCGGTGGGGAAGTGCACCCCGAGGGTCACCCGCGACACCCCCACCAGCGCCGCCCAGGCGAGGGCGAGGGGCGCCACCGCCGGGAAGAACAGGCACAGCAGCACGGCGGTGAGGAAGGCCCCGGAGGTGTGGCCGGAGGGAAAGCTGAACTGGTCGGAGGGAATGATGAAGCTCTGGTAGCCGGGCAGCGCCGAGGCCGGGCGATTGCGCCTGAGGCTGTTCTTCAGGATCCAATAGAGGGGCCGTTCGGCGGCGAACCCGAGGACCATGGCGAGGGCCAGGCGCCCGCCCTGGACGGGGTCCAGCAGGTAGAGCCCGAGGGCGAGCAGGGGATACCCGAAGCCATCGGCGGTGCGGGACATTCCCCGCGCCAGTCGCGCCAGCAGGTTCAGGCGCTTGCGCTTCATGGTCCAGTGGAAGATCACCACATCCAGCTGGTGGAGTAGCAGGAGGACTTGCAGGCTTTTCGCGGCGGTCTTGTTCATGGCCCAAGACTAGGCGCGCATTGTGACAGGGACGTAACGTTACCCTGACGTTTCGATGACAAACCCAGCAATGTAAATGTTGGCAAGCACGGTTCCCAACTCCCCGGTCGACCGTTACGATTCAGCCCCGTGGCAGGCGTCCGGTGGCAGGCATCCATAAGCAAAGGCCGCTCCGGCCTGCGGACCTTTCCCCCGGCAGGAACCCGACCTTGAGCGTCCAGCGAACGAAACGCCTTTCCGTGGTGGCGATACTTGCCGCCGGCCTGTTGCTCTCCTACCTGATCGTGGCCATGAAGCCGAACCCCGCCCCCCAGGCGCCGGCTCCGGAACGGGCCCACCCGGCGCGGGTGGTGGCGGTGCGCCACGTCGACAGCCCGGTGACGGTGATAAGTCAGGGCACCGTCACCCCCAAGACCGAGATCGATGTCACCAGCCAGGTGGCGGGCCAGGTGGTGGAGGTGTCCCCGGGCTTTGCCGCCGGCGGCTTCTTCGCGGCAGGGGAGGTGCTGTTGCGCATCGACCCCCGGGACTACGAGATTCGCCTGGTGCAGGCCGAGGCGCGCCTCGCGGAGGCCCGCAAGACCCTCGCCCTCGAACAGGGCCAGGCCCGCCAGGCGGCGCGGGAATGGCGCGAACTGGGCAACCCCGAGGCCAATGCCCTGTCCCTGCGCAAACCCCAGCTGGCCGCCGCCGAGGCCGCCGTGAAGGCCGCCGAGGCGGAGGTGCGCCAGGCCCGGCTCGATCTCGAGCGCACCGCCATTCGCCTGCCCTTCGCCGGGCGGGTGGCGAGCACCGAGGTCAACCTCGGCCAGTATCTCACCGCCGGGCGCGCCCTCGCCCGGGTGTTTTCCAGCGAGGTGATGGAGGTGCGCCTGCCCCTCACCGCCCACCAGATGCGCCTGCTCAACCTCAAGGCCGACAGCGACAGCCTGACGCCCCTGGCGGTCAGCCTCGGTTTCACCGTCGATGGCCACGCCTACCGCTGGCAGGGGAAGGTGGTGCGGGCCGAGCCCCGGGCCGACCCCGACAGCCGCCTGTTCCATGTGGTGGCGGAGGTGCGCGACGCCTACGACGTGGGCGAGGATGGCCATCCGCCGCTGCTGGCCGGCACCTTCGTTGAGGCCGCCATCACCAGCAACCCCTTCCGCGACGTGGTGGCACTGCCCCGCACCGCTCTCCAGCAGCGGGACAGGGTCATGGTGCTCGACGGCGAGGGGCGGCTGCGCTTCGCGGTGGTCGACGTGCTGCAACTGAGCGGCGACGGCCTGGTGGTAAGGGGGCTCGACGAGGGTACCCTGGTGCTGGTGGAGCCGCCGGGCTTCATGGAGATCGGCGGCATCTATGAGCCGGTGTTCGTGGACGGCGGGGAGTCCGAGGGATGAACGCCCTGCTCGCCTGGTTCGTCAAAAATCCCGTCGCCGCCAACCTGCTGATGCTGATCATCATCGCCGGCGGCCTGGTGGCGAGCACCCGCATCGACAACGAGTTCTTCCCCGATTTCCAGCCCAACATCGTCCAGGTCAGCGTTCCCTACCCGGGCGCCGGGCCGCTGGAGGTGGAGGAGCAGATCTGCATCAAGATCGAGGAGGCGATCTCCGATGTGCAAGGCATCAAGGAGGTAAAGTCCACCGCCAGCCAAGGGATCGGCACGGTCACCATCGAGACCGTGGAGGGCTGGGATGTGCAGCGCATGGTCAGCGACGTGAAAACCCGGGTGGACGCCATCAGCACCTTTCCGGTGGATGTGGAGCGGCCCATCGTCAGCGACCTCAGCCTCGGCACCCAGGTGATCCAGCTGGTGCTGTTTGGCGGCCACGACGAGCAGGCCATCAAGGATCTCGCCCTCGACCTCAAGGACAAGCTCAACCTGCTGCCCGGGGTGAGCCAGGTGAACATCAACGGCACCCGGGAGTCGGTGGTGACCGTGGAGGTCTCCGAGAGCACCCTCAGGGCCTACGGTCTCAGCTTCGCGGACATCGCCGCCATCATCCGCGACAGCTCCATCAACCTGCCCGCCGGCCAGATGCGCAATCCCGCCGGCGACATCCAGTTGCAGATCTACGGCCAGGACTACCGCGCCGAGGATTTCGCCGACATCGTGGTGGTGAGCGGCCGCGACGGCGGCCAGGTGCGGCTGGGGCAGATCGCCACCCTCAGGGACACCTTCGAGGAAAAGAACTTCCTGGTGGAATACGAGGGCCAGATCGCCGCCCAGCTCACGGTGCTGGCGGGGGAGAGCCCCGACACCATCGGCACCTCGGCGCTGGTGCAGGACTATATCGCCAGCCACCGGGACGACCTGCCCCCCGGGTTTCGCCTGGAGGTGTGGAACGACAACAGCCTGTACCTCAAGGACCGCCTCAACCTGCTGATGGTCAATTCCCTCCAGGGCCTGGCGCTGGTGTTCGTCCTGCTCTTGCTGTTCCTGCGGCCGCTGCTGGCGGTATGGGTCTGCACCGGCATCGCCGTGGCCTACCTCGGCACCCTGTGGAGCATGTCCCTGATGGGGGTGAGCATCAACGTGGTGTCCACCTTCGCCTTTTTGCTGATTCTCGGCATCGTGGTCGATGACGCCATCGTCATCAGCGAGAACATCTACTCGATGCACGAGCGCAACGTGCGGGGCCCCATGGCCGCCATCGCCGGGGTGACCGACATCGCCAAGCCGGTGATCCTCGCGGTGCTCACTACCCTGATCGTGTTCGTGCCGATGCTGGCCATGCCCGGTACCATGGCCCAGCTGTTCACCCCCATTCCCATCGTCGCCATCGCCGCCCTGACCTTTTCCCTGGTGGAGTCCCTGCTGATCCTGCCCAGCCACCTCAGTGGCCTCAAGGCCGAAAAGCCCCCCGCCAATCCTGCGACGCGCCTCCTGGCCCTCTGCCGCCACGGTTTCAACCGGGGCCTCAACCGCTTCAGCTTCAGTATCTACCAACCCCTGCTGGAGCGCTGTCTGCGCAATCGCGGCGCCACCCTGGCGCTGTTCCTGGCGATATTGATGACGTGCCTGTCGGTGTTTGCCGGCGGCTGGCTGCCGGTGCGCCTCACCCCGGAGATCGAAACCGAAAACCTCATCGCCGAGGCCCAGTTCCAGGAGGGCGCGGGTTTTGCCCACGTCCTTGCCGTCAAGGAGCAGATCATGGACGGCTTCGAGCGGGTGCGCCGCGAGCCGGACATGGTGGGTTTTGACGGCCAGCCCATCGTCACCGGGAGCTTCCTGGTGGTGGACGGCGACAAGGTGACCCTGCGCATCAACCTCATCAAGAACGGCGAGCGTGCCCTCACCAGTGTCGATATCGAAAACCGCATCAAGAAGGCCATCGGCGAGATCCGGGGGGTGAAGAGTTTCAATGTCTCGTCGTCCCTCTTTGGCCTGAGCAAGGACATGTCCTTTCGGCTCTCCGGCGCGGATATCGATGAACTCGACGCCGCCCGCCATCACCTGCGGGAAGTGCTGGCCAGCTACGCCGGGGTGGTGGATATCACCGACAGCCTGTCCTCGGCGCGGCAGGAAATCCGCATTGCCCTGAAGCCCCACGCGGAGACCCTGGGGCTCGACCTCGCCGATATCGCCCGCCAGGCGCGCCACGCCTTCTACGGGGCCGAGGCCCAGCGCATTCCCCGCCTCAGGGAGGACGTGCGGGTGATGGTGCGCTACCCGGCGGACCAGCGCGGCACCCTGGAGTACCTGGAGGACATGCGTATCCGCCTGCCGGATGGTCGCGGCATCCCCTTCTCCGAGGTGGCCACCGCGGAGTTCGTCCCCGGCTATACCACTATTACTCGCACCGACCGCCAGCGGGTGGTGAGTGTCTTCGCCGACGTGGTGCCTGGGGCCGCCGTGGCCAACGAGATCGTCCAGACAGTGCTGGCCAATCACCAGGTGGACATGAAAGAGCGCTTCCCATCGGTGACGGTCGGGCTCGAAGGCCAGCAGCGGGAGCAGGGGGAGTTCTTCCAGACCATGCTGATCGGCGCGGCCTTCGCCCTGTTCTGCATGTACGCCGTCCTGGCGGTGGAGTTCAAGTCCTACCTGCAGCCACTGTATGTGCTGAGCGCGGTGCCCTTTGGCGCCGCTGGCGCCATCATCGGGCACCTCCTCGTGGGCATGGATTTCTCCATGCCCTCTGGCATCGGCATGCTCGCCACCGCCGGTGTGGTGGTCAACGCCAACCTGGTGCTGATCGACTGCATCAACAAGCTGCGGGCCGCCGGCGCGGACATGGAAGCAGCGGTGCGACAGGCGGCGAGGGAGCGGCTGCGGCCCATCCTGCTCACCACCATCACCACCTTCTTCGGCCTGATGCCGATTCTGATGGAACCCTCAACCTCGGCGGCAGCCCTGAAGCCCGTGGTGGTGTCCCTGTCCTTCGGGGTGGTGTTCGCCACCGGCATCACCCTGCTGATGGTGCCGGCCATGTACCTGGTGTTCGAGACCCTCAAGGCGCGCCTGGGATTTGGCGCCCGTGCGGAAGTGGTGGTGTAAGGCGCCACGGAGCGGTCGTCATAGCAGCGTCAGGGATCCCGAAAAAACACCGCCACCCACACCGTGTCCGTTGCCGGGTCGGTCCATAGCACCCGGTGGCGGCGGTGGGCCGGCAGGAGGATATGATCGCCTGGGCCGAGATGCACCAGATTCACCTCCCCGTCAATGGCGAGGGTCGCGGCGCCACTGACCAGCAGCACCCACTCGTGTTCGTCCTGATCGTACCACTGGCCCTGCGGCGTGCAATGGCCCCGGGAGACGATGCGCTCGACGCGGACGTTGTGGCCCTCGGCCAGAGTCTCGAGCAACTCGTCCGGGAGCGCGGCGGGAATATTGGCAAACAGGTTTGTCGTCATGGGGTTTCTGCTCCAGGGGCGAGCCCCGGGGCTCGGTCACAATCCCAGGCTCTCCCAGATCGCATCCACCCGCTTCACCACCGCCTCGTCCATGGCAATGGGGGTACCCCATTCCCGGGTGGTTTCCCCCGGCCACTTGTTGGTGGCGTCGAAGCCGATCTTGCTGCCGAGGCCCGACACCGGGGAGGCGAAGTCGAGGTAGTCGATGGGGGTGTTGTCGATGATTACCGTGTCGCGGCCCGGGTCCATGCGGGTGGTCATGGCCCAGATCACGTCCTGCCAGTTGCGGGCGTCGACGTCGGCGTCGGTCACCACCACGAACTTGGTGTACATGAACTGGCGCAGGAACGACCAGACCCCAAGCATGATGCGCTTGGCGTGGCCCGGGTATTGTTTGTTGATGGTCACCACCGCGAAGCGGTAGGAGCAGCCCTCCGGCGGCAGGTAGAAGTCGACGATCTCCGGAAACTGCTTCTGCAGCAGGGGCACGAACACCTCGTTCAGCGCCACCCCGAGAATCGCCGGCTCGTCCGGCGGGCGACCGGTGTAGGTGCTGTGGTAGATGGGGTCGCGGCGGTGGGTGATGCGGTCGATGGTGAACACCGGGAAGCTGTCCACCTCGTTGTAATATCCGGTGTGATCGCCAAAGGGGCCTTCCGGTGCCATGTCGCCGGGGTGGATGTGGCCCTCGAGGATGAATTCCGCCGAGGCGGGCACCTGCAGGTCGGAACCCAGGCACTTCACCACCTCGGTCTTGTCGCCCCGCAAGAGGCCCGCGAAGGCGTATTCCGACAGGGAGTCCGGCACCGGTGTCACCGCGCCGAGGATGGTGGCCGGGTCTGCACCCAGCGCCACCGCCACGGGGAAGGGTTCCCCGGGGTGTTTCAACTGCCAGTCGCGAAAATCCAGGGCGCCGCCCCGGTGGGCCAGCCAGCGCATGATGACGCGGTTTCGTCCAATCACCTGCATGCGGTAGATGCCGAGGTTCTGGCGCGGCTTCTCGGGGCCGCGGGTCACCACCAGGGGCCAGGTGATCAGCGGGCCGGCGTCCCCCGGCCAGCAGGTTTGCACCGGAATGCTGCCGAGGTCCACGGCATCCCCTTCCAATACCACCTCCTGGCAGGGGGCACTTCTCACTTCCTTCGCGGGCATGTTGAGCACCTGCTTGAACTCGTGGCGTTTCGACCACAGGTCCTTGAGGCCCTTGGGCGGCTCCGGTTCCTTGAGAAAGGCCAGCAGCTTGCCCACTTCCCGCAGGGCTGCCACATCTTCCTGACCCATGCCGAGGGCCACCCGCTCCGGGGTGCCGAAGAGGTTGGCAAGTACGGGAATCGAATGTCCCTTGACGTTCTCGAACAACAGCGCGGGGCCGCCCCGCTTGAGGGTGCGGTCGCAGATTTCGGTGATTTCCAGGTGCGGGTCCACTGCGGCGGTGATGCGTTTGAGCTGGCCGCGCTGTTCGAGAAAGCGGATGAAGTCGCGCAGATCGGTGTATTTCACGGGGCGGGTTCACGGCGGGGTGTATTGTGTGGGCCGAAAGTGTTGCCCTATAGTGCCGCGATTGCAAGCGCCCCGGCCGGGGCCGTACTGGAGAAAACACGGTGCTCTACCCCTTGCTCGCGGCGGTCACGGCACTGGTCCACGGCGGTTTTGTGGTGTTCGTGGTGTTCGGCGGTCTGCTGATTCCCCGGCTGCCGTGGGTGGCCTGGCTGCATCTGCCCTGCGCCTTCTACGGCGTGCTGATCATGGTATTCAACTGGCGCTGCCCCCTCACGGATCTTGAAATCCGCCTTCGCCAGCGGGCCGGTGAGCGGGTGGAGTGGTCGGAATTCCTGTACCGCTACCTGTGGTCCTGGCTGGGGCTACAGGGCCGCGAATGGTTCATCGTGCCGTTGCTGGTGATTACCCTGCTGCTTTGCAACTGGGGGCCTTACCTGCGGCTGTTCCAGGGAGTGGCAGGGGTTCCAACTTGACATCCCCGGTGCCGCGCCGACACACTCGGCGGCACAAGGGGAGTAGCTTTACCGCCGCGTTATCGCCACCACGGCAGTCCTGTTTCGGGGCTCCCGGTAGCGCGGGCAACCAGCCGGTTGCAAGCGAGACCTTGCCCAAGGGCAAGGTCCGCGCGTCAGTCGCAAAAGGCCTGTGTCCTTCGGGACCAGGCCTTTTTGACGTTTGCAACGGGAGTTTTTTATGGAAACCGTGGGTAATTTTTGGCTTTGGCTGGCATTTTCCGCCGTAGTGGTGGTGATGCTGGCGATCGATCTGTTGGTGATGAAGGGCGGGCACCGCCACCGGGTGTCACTGCGGGAGGCGGCCGGTTGGTCGCTGGCCTGGGTGGCGGTGGCCCTCGCCTTCAATGCCGGTTTCTGGTGGTATCTGGATGCCACCCTGGGGCGGGCGGTGGCGAACGAGAAGGCCCTCGCCTTTCTCACCGGTTATCTGGTGGAGAAGTCCCTGGCGGTGGACAACGTCTTCGTGTGGATGATGATCTTCAGCTTCTTCGCGGTGCCCCTCGATCTGCAGCGGCGGGTGCTGCTCTACGGCATCATCGGCGCCATCGTATTGCGCACCCTGATGGTGCTGGGGGGCAGCTGGCTGATCAGCGAGTTCCACTGGATACTCTATATTTTCGGCCTGTTTCTCGTGGTCACCGGCATCAAGATGGCGTGGTTCGCGGACCACAGCCCTGACCTCGCCCAAAACCCCCTGGTGCGCTGGATCCGCAACCACTACCCGGTGACGGATCAACTGGAGGGTGAGCGTTTCTTCGTGGTGAGAAACGGCGTGCGGATGATGACGCCGCTGTTCCTGGCCCTGGTGCTGGTGGAGATATCCGATGTGATCTTCGCGGTGGACAGTATCCCGGCGATCTTCGCCATCACCACCGATCCCTTCATCGTGCTGACCTCGAACCTGTTCGCCATCCTTGGCCTCAGGGCCATGTACTTTCTGCTGGCGGACATCGGCGACCGTTTCGCCCTGCTCAAGTACGGCCTCGCAGCCATTTTGATCTTTATCGGTATCAAGATGCTGATCGTCGACTGGTACAAGATCCCGGTGCTGGTGTCCCTCACCGTGGTGGCGACGATTCTGGCCATCTCGGTGATGGCGAGCCTGTGGCACAGCCGCCGCGGGCAGCGGGCCTGATACGCAAACGCCCACCGGGTGGTGGGCGTTTTATTGCTGGGGAGCCTGACGTCCGACGCAAAAGCAGCTTCGCGGGGAGCGGTGGCGCGGTCGCCAATTCCCGCCGATCATCCCGGCGTCAGACGTCTGACATCTATTTCCGCTTCATGGCATTGAAGAACTCATCGTTGACCTTGAACCCCTTGAGCTTGTCCACCAGGAACTCGGTGGCGGCCACGTCCTCCATGTCGTTGAGCAGCTTGCGCAGGATCCAGGCCCGCTGCAATTCGCCCTCGCTCATCAGCAGTTCCTCCCGGCGGGTGCCGGAGCGGCGGATGTTGATGGCGGGGAAGACGCGGCGCTCGGCGATCTTGCGGTCCAGGTGCAGTTCCAGGTTGCCGGTGCCCTTGAATTCCTCGTAGATCACCTCGTCCATCTTCGAGCCGGTATCCACCAGGGCGGTGGCGATGATGGTCAGGCTGCCGCCCTCCTCGATGTTGCGCGCCGCGCCGAAGAAGCGCTTGGGCTTTTCCAGGGCGTGGGCGTCGACACCGCCGGTGAGCACCTTGCCGGAGGAGGGCTGCACGGTGTTGTAGGCGCGGGCGAGGCGGGTGATGGAGTCGAGCAGGATCACCACGTCCTTCTTGTGCTCCACCAGGCGCTTGGCCTTCTCGACCACCATGTCCGCCACCTGCACGTGGCGCGCCGGGGGTTCGTCGAAGGTGGAGGCGACCACTTCGCCCCGCACGGTGCGCTGCATCTCGGTCACTTCCTCGGGGCGCTCGTCGATGAGCAGCACGATGAGGGTGACTTCGGGGTTGTTGCGCACGATGGCCTGGGCGATGTGCTGCATCATGATGGTCTTGCCCGCCTTGGGGGGCGCCACGATCAGGCCCCGCTGGCCCTTGCCGATGGGGGAGATGAGGTCGATGATGCGGCCGGTGAGGTCCTCGGTGCTGCCGTTGCCCGCCTCCAGCATCAGCCGCTCGTTGGGGAACAGGGGCGTGAGGTTCTCGAAGAGGATCTTGTTGCGGGCGTTTTCCGGCTTGTCGAAGTTGATGTGATCGACCTTGAGCAGGGCGAAGTAGCGCTCGCCTTCCTTGGGGGGGCGGATCTTGCCGGCGATGCTGTCGCCGGTGCGCAGGTTGAAGCGCCGTATCTGGCTGGGGGAGACATAGATGTCGTCGGGGCCGGCCAGGTAGGAGGCGTCGGCGGAGCGCAGAAAACCAAAACCATCGGGGAGGATTTCGAGAACACCGTCACCGTAGATGTCCTCGCCACTCTTGGCGTGGCGCTTGAGGATGTTGAAGATGATGTCCTGTTTGCGGGAGCGGGCCTGGTTTTCGAGGCCGATGTCCTCGCCGATTTTGACCAGTTCGGCAATGGGCTTGGTTTTCAGATCAGTCAGATTCATAGGAAGGAGTGGTTGTTGGTTCTGGTTGGTGGTTGATACGGGTTCGGCAGGCTGGAAACGGCCCAGGAGAGACGGCAGTTCGAGAGACCCGACGGCTGGAAAGCCCGTGTTATTGTCGGTGACACCGGTGCTGGATTCAGGATTGCGAGAAAAGAAAGGTGCGCGGGGTGGTGTCGAATGGTGGGCGGATTATAGCCGGTGCCCTCCAAAGCGCAAGAAATTTCTGGCAGGCCCGCGACCGCAAGCCCGCCGGGTTTTCAGATGTTGCTCTCGATGAACGCGGTCAGCTGGGACTTGGAGAGGGCGCCGACCTTGGTGGCTTCCAGTTCGCCGCCCTTGAACAGCATCAGGGTGGGAATGCCCCGCACGCTGAACTTGGCGGCGGTGGCGGGGTTGGCATCCACATCGATCTTGCAGACCTTGACCTTGCCGGCGTACTCGTCGGAGAGTTGGTCCAGCAGGGGTGCGATCATTTTGCAAGGTCCGCACCAGGCGGCCCAGAAATCCACCAGTACTGGGATGTCGGAACCGACCACGTCGCTGTCAAAGCTCGAATCGGTCACGTGAACGATGTTTTCGCCCATGGGGTTCTCCGTTGGTAATGTGCAACTTGAATTTGAAGGGTAAAATCGCCGCCATCATACCACCTGCCGGACCGTGGTCACAATGTCAGCGGTGCGCGCCCGGGATGAGGAGTCCCCGATAGCCCATGGAGCACGACACCCAAGCCTCGGCCGGCGCCCGGCAGATTGCCGCCATCGACCTCGGCTCCAACAGCTTTCACATGGTCGTTGCCCGGGTCGAGCACGGCGAGGTGCGGCCCGTGGAGCGCCTCGCCGAAACCGTGCAGTTGGCGGCGGGGATGGCCAATGGCCAGCTCGCCGAGGCCGCCATGGCCCGGGGCCTGGCATGCCTGGCGCGCTTTCGCCAGGCCCTCGATGTGCTGGCCCCGGGGGACGTGCGGGTGGTGGGCACCAACGCCCTGCGGGTGGCCCGCAATGGCCGCGAGTTCAGCGCCGCCGCCGAGGCGGTGCTGGGGTGCCCGGTGGAGGTCATCCCCGGCCGCGAGGAGGCACGGCTGGTGTACCTGGGGGTGGCCCACACCCTGGCCGACGACGAGACCCGGCTGGTGGTGGACATCGGCGGCGGCAGCACCGAGTTCATCATCGGCGAGCGCTTCGAACCGCGCCTGATGGAGAGCCTGCACATGGGCTGCGTGTCCTACGCCGAGCGCTTCTTCGCCGATGGCAATATCACCAAAAAGGCCTTCGACAACGCCTACTTCGCCGCCTACGCCGAGGTGCTCAATATCCGCTCGGGCTTTCGCAAGCTGGGTTGGACCAACGCCGTGGGCTCGTCGGGCACCCTGCGTTCCCTCGAGAGCATCATCGCCGCCCAGGGCTGGGCCGACAGCGGCATCAGCGCGGCGAACCTGGAACGCCTGCGCAAGCTGCTGGCCCGCTACCCGAGTGTGCGCGAGCTGTGCAAGCTGGCGGGCCTTTCGGAGCGGCGCCGCAACGTGTTCGCCTCGGGCCTGGCCATCACCTGCGCCTTCTTCGACGCCCTGGGGGTGAACGAGATGCGCACCTCCACCGGAGCGCTGCGGGAGGGGGTGATCTACGACATGATCGGCCGCCACACCCACGAGGATGTGCGCGAGCGGTCGGTGAGCGCGCTGATGCAGCGCTACGGTGTCGACGAGACCAACGCCCGCCATGTGGAGGACACCGCCCGCCACCTGTTCGCCAGCGCGGCCCCCGCCTGGGGTCTCACCGGGGCGGACCTGGAGCTTCTGGTGTGGGCGGCGCGGCTCCACGACGTGGGGCTCGCCATCGCCCACAGCCACTTCCACAAGCACGGGCAGTACCTGGTGGAGTGTTCCGACCTGCCGGGCTTTTCCACCGCCGAGCAGGTGGAGCTTGGCCTCTTGATTCGCGGCCACCGGCAGAAATTCCCCCAGGGTGAGTTCGAGTCCAAGGGCAATGGCAAGCGGCCGGGCCTCGAGCGGCTGTGCCTGCTGCTGCGCCTTGCGGTGCTGTTCAAGTTCGTGGCACCGGTGGAAGGGGAGCCCCCCTACCAGCTGAAGGTGAGTGACAGGTCGCTGATCCTGAGCTTCCCCAGGGGCTGGCTCCAGGGCCACCCGCTGACCCGCCACGCCCTCACCACCGAGCAGGGCCACCTGGCCCGCATCGGCTATGCCCTCACCCTCGCCAAGCTGCCCTGACGCTGCCGCCGCACCCCTTTGCTTAATCCAGATCAAGTCCCCCCACCCTCACCTGTGGAATCCTCCCCGCGACGCTGAACCGAACGACAAGGGCCGAACGCCTATCACCCAACGGGGGTTACACCATGTTTTGCATCCAATGTGAACAAACCTTGCGCTCCACCCACCGCGCCGACGGCTGTCGCCTCGCCCGGGGCATCTGCGGCAAGGACGCCACCACCGCCGATCTTCAGGACGTGCTGGTCCACCTGGTGGAGGGCATCGCCATGTACGGGGCGCGTGCCCATCGCCTCGGCGCCAGCCTGCCGGCGGTCAACCGCTTTGTGAACTTCGCCCTGTTCACCACTCTCACCAATGTCAACTTCGACGCCGCCCGCTTCGACGAGCTGGTGCGGGAGGCGGTGGCGGTGCGCGCCCAAGCCCGGGCCCTGTACGAAAAGGCCTGCGCCGACAGGGGCCTGACCCCCGAGGCATTGTCCGGGGCGGCCACCTGGGAGCCGGGGATGAGCCGCGAGGTGATGTTGGCCCAGGTGGCGAGCGCCAGCCTGGAAAGCGATCGCGCCGCCGTGGGGGACGACGTCATCGGCCTGCGTCTTCTGGTGCTGTACGGCCTCAAGGGCTGCGCCGCCTACGCCGAACACGCCCAGGTACTGGGCAAGGAGGATGACAGCATCCACGCCGACATGCAGGGTCATCTGGATTTTCTTGCCACCCGCCCCGCCGACATCAACGCCCTGCTGGCGGCGGCCATGGCCGTCGGCCAGCTCAATCTGCGCATCATGGCGCTGCTCGACGCCGCCGGCACCGAGCGCTTCGGCCACCCGGAGCCCACCCGGGTGCGGGTCACCCCGGTCAAGGGCAAGGCCATCCTGGTGAGCGGCCACGATCTGGTGGATCTGGAGGCGATCCTCCGGCAGACCGAGGGCCGCGGCATCAACGTCTACACCCATGGCGAAATGCTGCCCGCCACCGCCTACCCGGGCCTCAAGAAATACCCCCATCTGGTGGGTAACTACGGCACCGCCTGGCAGAACCAGAAGGACGAATTTGCCCGCTTCCCCGGGGCGGTGGTGATGACGTCCAACTGCCTGATGGACCCGTTCGAAAACCATTACCAGCACCGCCTGTTCACCAGCGGCCCGGTGGGTTGGCCCGGCGTGACCCATATCCGCGACGGGGACTTTGGCCCCGCCATCGCCGCCGCCCTCGCCGAGCCGGGATTCGCCGAGGATCAGATCGAGCAGTACATCACCAACGGCTTTGCCCGCAACACAGTGATGAGCGTGGCGGGCACGGTGGTGGATGCGGTCAAGCGGGGCGACATCCGGCACTTCTTCGTGATCGGTGGCTGCGATGGCGCCAACCCCGGGCGCAATTACTACACCGATTTTGCCGAGCAGGCCCCCGATGACACGGTGGTGCTCACCCTCGGTTGCGGCAAGTTCCGCTTCAACCGCCACGACTTCGGCGACATCGGCGGCATCCCCCGCTTGCTCGACCTGGGTCAGTGCAACGACACCTATTCGGCGCTGCGCATCGCCATGGCCCTCGCCGAGGCTTTTGATTGCGGAGTGAACGATCTGCCCCTCACCCTGGTGATCTCCTGGTTCGAGCAAAAGGCCGCGGCGGTGCTGCTGACCCTGTTGTCCCTGGGGATACGCAATATCCACCTGGGCCCGACACTGCCCGCGTTCCTCACCCCCAACCTGCTCGCCGTGCTGGGGGACAAGTTCGGGCTGCGCCCGGTGGGCGATGCTGGCGAGGATCTCGGCAGGGCCCTGAAGCTCGCCTCCTGAGATAGCGCCAGCGGTTTTCCGGGGGATACCGAGCGCCCGTGGGCGCTCATTTTTTGCCGCTGGGTCGGGATGGCGCGGCCCGGGCAATTTGCGTAAGCTTGGCCGTCCTTGCGGTATATCCCCCGTTCAGCAACCCTATCGAGGAGAGCGATAACAATGTCCCTGAGCATGTACCAGCTTACCGTGCCGGCCCTCAAGAAAGGCATCAATAATCTCGCCGGCGTACTCGCCAAGGCCAAGGCCCATTGCGCCGAGAAGCAGATCGACCCGGCCGCCCTGCTCCACGACCGGCTGTTCCCCAACATGTTTCCCCTGGTGCGCCAGGTGCAGGTGGCCTGCGACCAGGCCAAGAACGCAACCGCCCATCTGGCCGGCGTTGAACCGCCGGTGCATGGCGACAGCGAAGCCAGCTTCGATGAACTGATTGCCCGGATCGCCAAGGTTACCGCCTACCTGGACCAGTTCAGCGCCGCCCAGATGGAGGGCAGTGAGGCGCGGCCCGTCAGCTTCGCCATCGGTGCCTACCGCATGGCGTTCCCCTCCGGGCAGGTCTACCTGCAGAATTTTGTGCTGCCCAATTTCTATTTCCACCTCACCACCGCCTACAACATCCTGCGCCACAACGGCGTCGACCTCGGCAAGGGGGATTTCCTCGGCGACATGGGCGCGGAAGTCTCCATGGCCTGACCCCGGCTCGCTCGGCGCAAAAAAACGCCCCGACTGGTTCGGGGCGTTGTCGTTCTGGCGGGTGGACAGGCCGGTCAGGATGGCGGCTCGGCTTCCGGCGCGGGCGGGCAGCTCTGGCGGTTCACCACCTCGCCGTCCTTGATGGATTCGAGGTGCACGTGAAAGCCCCACAGGCGGTGCAGATGTTTCAGCACCTCGCTGGTTTCGCCCTCATCCAGGGGGCGCCCGCTGTGCATGTCGTGGCGCAGGGTGAGGGCGCGGTCACCCCGCACATTGACCCGGTGCACCTGGATGTTGGGCTGCTGGTCCCCCAGGTCGTACTGGGCGGCGAGGCGCTCCCGTATCGCCTGGTAGCCGTCGCCGTTGTGGATGGCGGTGATGCGCAGTTCGCTCGCTGCGCTGTCGTCGAGCACCGCGAACAGGCGCAGATCGCGCATCACCTTGGGGGAGAGATATTGGAGGATGAAACTTTCGTCCTTGAAATTCTCCATGGCGAAATGCACCGCATCCAGCCAGTCGCCGCCGGCCATGTCGGGGAACCACAGGCGATCCTCCTCCGTCGGTGCTTCGCAGATGCGGCGAATGTCCTGGAAGATGGCAAAGCCGAGGGTGTAGGGATTGATCCCGGAATAATAGGGGGAGTCGTAGGGCGGCTGAAAAATCACATTGGTGTGGTGCTGGAGAAATTCCATCATCAGGCCATCGCTCACCAGCCCTTCCTTGTACAGTTGCTGGAGAATGGTGAAGTGCCAGAAGGTGGCCCAGCCCTCGTTCATCACCTTGGTCTGGCGCTGGGGGTAGAGGTACTGGGAAAACTTGCGCACGATGCGCACGATCTCCCGCTGCCAGGGTTCCATCAGCGGGGCGTTCTTCTCGATGAAATACAGGAGGTTTTCCTGGGGCTCCGCCGGGAAGCGCACTTCCTCCGGGGCGCTCTGTTCACGAGCCAGCGGCGGAATGGTGCGCCACAGGTCGTTGACCTGCCGTTGCAGGTGTTCCTCACGCTCCAGCTGGCGGCGCTCCTCTTCCTCCATCGAAATCGGGTAGGGGCGCTTGTAGCGATCCACGCCGTGGTCCATCAGGGCGTGGCAGGCGTCGAGCACCGCTTCCACCGCCTCCACCCCGTGGCGCTCCTCGCAGTCGCGGATGAATTTCCGCGCGAACACCAGGTAGTCGATGATGGAGCTGGCGTCGGTCCAGGTGCGGAACAGGTAGTTGTTCTTGAAAAATGAATTGTGTCCGTAGCAGGCGTGGGCGATCACCAGCACCTGGAGGGTGGCGGTGTTTTCCTCCATCAGGTAGGCGATGCAGGGATCGGAGTTGATGACGATTTCGTAGGCGAGGCCGAGGTGGCCCTTGCGGTACTGGTTTTCCACCTGAATGAAGCGCTTGCCGAAGGACCAGTGGTGGTAATTGATGGGCATTCCCGACGAGGCGTAGGCGTCCATCATCTGCTCGGAGCTGATCACCTCGATCTGGTTGGGGTAGGTGTCGAGGCGGAAATCCCTCGCGATGCGGGCGATCTCCCGGTCGAACTGTTCGAGCATCTCGAAGGTCCACTCCGAGCCGTTGTCGATGGGGCGAGCTCTGGCCTTGGCGCTCATCAGCTTTGCTTCCGGAACAGTTCGTGGAATACCGGGTAGATGTCGGCGGGCCCGGTGATGTGCTGCATGGCAAAGCGGTCGGCAAAGCGGGGCTGGATGCTGGCGTAGGTCTGCCACAGGGGGTGCTCGCCGGCCTGGGCGATCTCGATGTAGGCGTAGTACTGGGTGAGGGGTATCAGTTGCTGCATCAGCGCGATGCAGTGACCGTTGTCGTCGGGCCAGTTATCCCCGTCGGAGGCCTGGGCACCGTAGATGTTCCACTGGCTCGGCGGGTAGCGGGCCTCGACGATGGCCTTCATCAACTGGAGGGCGCTCGACACCACGGTGCCGCCGGTCTCCCGGGAGTAGAAGAATTCCTCCTCGTCCACTTCCTTGGCGCTGGTGTGGTGGCGCAGGAACACCACCTCGATTTTTTCGTAATTGCGGGACAAAAACAGGTAAAGCAGGATGAAGAAGCGTTTGGCGAGATCCTTGGTGCCCTGATCCATGGAGCCCGACACATCCATCACGCAGAACATCACCGCCTGGGAGCGGGGTACCGGCACCTTTTCGTAGCGCCGGTAGCGGATGTCGAAGTCGTCGATGAACGACACCGCCTCGATGCGACGCTTGAGCTCCGCGATGCGGGCGCGCAGGTCGTCGCGCCGCTCCCGGGTGAAGCTGTCGTCGCCCTCCCCGAGGGCTTTGAGTTCCGCTTCGAGTTCCTGCACCTGACGGCGCTTGCCGGCGGTGAGGGCGATGCGCCTGGACGTTGCCGCGCGCATGGAGCGGGGAATATCGATATTGCTGGGGTTGCCCGCCGGACTGAAGCCGGCGCGGCGGGTCTTGAATTCCTCGATGCCCGCCAGCTGGCGTTTGGTGAGGTTGGGCAGCGCCATGTCCTCGAACAGAAAATCCAGAAATTCCTTCTGGCTGATTTCGAACACGAAATCGTCGAGGCCTTCCCCGTCCGGACTGCCGCCGCTGCCCGCGCCGCCGGCGCCGCCCTGGGGGCGTGGCACGGTGTCGCCGGGGACGAATTCCCGGTTGCCCGGCAGTACATGGGTGATCCGACCGCCCTTGCCGTGGCGGAACAGGGGTTCGTGGGTGTCCCGGGTGGGGATGCTGACCTTCTCGCCCCCCTGGGTGTTGGTGATGCTGCGGTTGCGCAGGTTGTCCTGCACCGATTTGCGGATTTGCGCCCGGTGCCGCTCGATAAAGCGCTGGCGGTTGACGGCGCTCTTGTTCTTGCCGTTGAGTCTTCTGTCGATCAGGTAGGCCATGGTCGCTCGATTCAGACGTCGGTGTGTTGGCCGCTGGTCCGACGTCTGATGTCCGACGCACAAGCGGCGCTCCGTTGAAACCACCCGCAAGCGTCAGACGTCCAGCGTCAGACGTACGACCCAAAAATCACTGGGACTTGCGTACCCGCAGGTACCACTCGGACAACAGCCGCACCTGTTTCTCCGTATAGCCCCGCTCGATCATGCGCTGGACGAAGTCCTGGTGCTTCTGGCGATCCTCCGCCGAGGCCTTGGGGTTGAAGGAGATCACCGGCAGCAGATCCTCCGTGCTGGCGAACATCTTTTTCTCGATCACGGTGCGCAATTTTTCGTAGCTGGTCCACTTGGGATTGCGGCCCTCGTTGTTGGCCCGGGCGCGCAGCACGAAGTTGACGATCTCGCTGCGGAAGTCCTTGGGGTTGCTGATGCCGGAGGGCTTCTCCATCTTTTCCAGTTCGTCGTTGAGGGCCGCGCGGTCGAGAATCTCGCCGGTATCCGGGTCCCGGTATTCCTGATCCTGTACCCACAGGTCGGCGTAGGTGACGTAGCGGTCGAAAAGGTTCTGGCCGTATTCCGAATAGGATTCGAGGTAGGCGGTCTGGATCTCCTTGCCGATGAATTCCACGTAGTTGGGGGCGAGGAATTCCTTGATGTGCTTCAGGTAGCGGTCGTGCACCTCCTGGGGGAATTGCTCCTGCTCGATCTCCTTCTCCAGCACATACAGGAGGTGGACGGGGTTGGCGGCCACCTCGGTGGGGTCGAAGTTGAACACCTTGGAGATGACCTTGAAGGCGAAGCGGGTGGAGAGCCCGGTCATGCCCTCGTTGACTCCGGCGGCGTCCCGGTACTCCTGCAGGGACTTGGCCTTGGGATCGCGGTCCTTGAGGCTTTCGCCGTCGTAGACCCGCAGCTTTGAATAGATATTGGAGTTTTCCGGGTCCTTGAGCCGCGACAGCACCGTGAACTGGGCGAGCATCGCCAGGGTGTCCGGGGCGCAGGGGGCGGCGGCGAGGGAGCTGTTGTGGAGCAGCTTGCCGTAGATCTCCACCTCCTCCTTGACCCGCAGGCAATAGGGCACCTTGATGATGGACACCCGGTCGATGAAGGCCTCGTTGTTCTTGTTGTTCTTGAAGGTGTGCCACTCCGCCTCGTTGGAGTGGGCGAGGATGATGCCGTCGAAGGGAATGGCGCCGATGCCCTCGGTGGCGTTGTAGTTGCCCTCCTGGGTTGCGGTGAGCAGGGGGTGCAGCACCTTGATGGGTGCCTTGAACATCTCGACGAATTCCATCACCCCCTGGTTGGCGCGGCACAGGCCGCCGGAGTAGCTGTAGGCGTCCGGGTCGTGCTGGGGAAATTCCTCCAGCTTGCGAATGTCCACCTTGCCCACCAGGGAGGAGATATCCTGGTTGTTCTCGTCCCCCGGTTCGGTCTTGGAGATGGCGATCTGGTCGAGGATCGACGGCCACACCTTCACCACCCGGAAGCGGGCGATGTCCCCGCCGTACTCGTGGAGCCGCTTCATTGCCCAGGGGGACATGATGCCCTTCAGGTAGCGGCGCGGGATACCGTACTCCTCCTCGAGAATGCGACCGTCCTCGGCGGGGCTGAACAGGCCGAGGGGGGACTCGAACACCGGCGAGCCCTTGAGGCAGTAGATGGGGTGCTTTTCCATCAGCGATTTGATCTTCTCCGCCAGTGACGACTTGCCACCCCCCACGGGGCCGAGCAGGTAGAGGATCTGTTTGCGCTCCTCCAAACCCTGGGCGGCGTGGCGGAAGAAGCTGACGATGCTCTGGATGCACTCCTCCATCCCGTAGAAATCCCCGAAGGCCTTGTAGCGCTTGATGACCTTGTTGGAGAAGATGCGCGACAGGCGGGGGTCCTTGGCGGTATCCACCAGCTCCGGCTCGCCGATGGCCATCAGCAGGCGCTCGGCGGCGCTGGCGTACACCGCCGAGTCGTTCTTGCATAGGCCGAGGTATTCCTGGAGGCTGTATTCTTCTTGCTGGGTGGATTCGTAGCGGGACTGGTAGTGAGCAAATATGGACATCAATGCACCTCCTGCAACCGGGTGGAAACGCAACGCTCAGGCTAAGTCTAGACGCTATCTCGGCGAAGGGAGGGGCGGCTGGAAAAATCCCTCGCCTGAAAATCACAAGGCAATAACGGGGCCAGTGGCGGTGTGGGGCGCGCGGAAAAAAAGCCCGGCAAGTGATTTGCCGGGCTGTGGGTGTGGGGCGTCGGCGCCCTTTGGGCGCCTGGCCGGTCGGTGTCAGTGGAGGTCGAAGCGATCGAGGTTCATCACCTTGGTCCAGGCGGCGACGAAGTCCCGGGTGAACTTCTCCGCCGCGCCATTGGCGGCGTACACCTCGGCGACGGCGCGCAACTCCGAGTTGGAGCCGAACACGAGGTCGACGGGGGTGGCGGTCCATCTGACCTTGCCGGTGGCGCGATCGCGCCCTTCGTACAGGCCGGGATTGGACGGGGACTTCGACCAGGCGGTGGACATGTCCAGCAGGTTGACGAAGAAGTCGTTGCTGAGGGTGCCGGGTTTGTCGGTGAACACCCCGTGGCTGGCGCCGCCGGCGTTCGCTTCGAGGGCGCGCATGCCGCCCACCAGCACCGTCATTTCGGGCACCGTGAGGGTCAAGAGGTTCGCCCGGTTCACCAGCATTTCCGCCGGCGACAGGGTGTTGCCCTCGGCGAAATAGTTGCGGAAGCCGTCAGCCTGCGGCTCCAGCACCGCGAAGGAGGCCACGTCGGTCTGTGCCTGGGATGCGTCGGTGCGACCTGGGGTGAAGGGCACCTCGATGGTCCGCCCGGCGTCCCTGGCGGCCTGTTCGATGGCGGCGGCGCCACCCAGCACGATCAGGTCGGCGAGGGAGACCTTCTTGTCCCCGGACTGGCCCTTGTTGAAGTTAGCTTGGATCCGTTCGAGGCGGCCGAGCACTTTTTGCAGTTCGCGGGAATCGTTCACCGCCCAGTCCTTCTGGGGGGCGAGACGAATCCGCGCGCCGTTGGCGCCGCCCCGCAGGTCGGTGCCCCGGAAGGTGGCGGCCGACGCCCAGGCGGTGCGCACCAGCTCCGGAACGGTCAGTCCCGACGCCAGTATCCTCGACTTGAGATCCGCCACGTCCGCCGCGTCGATGAGCTCGTGATCCACCGGGGGCACCGGGTCCTGCCAGATCAGCATTTCATCGGGCACCTCCGAGCCGAGGTAGCGCGCCCTTGGGCCCATGTCCCTGTGGGTCAGCTTGAACCAGGCCTTGGCGAAGGCGAGCTCGAATTCCTTCGGGTTGTCGAGGAAGCGCTTGGAGATCTCGTTGTAGGCCGGGTCCATCTTCAGGGCGAGGTCGGTGGTGAACATGATCGGCGGGTGGCGCTTGCCGGTTATGTGGGCGTCCGGCACCATGTTGGCGCCCTTGTCGTCCTTGGGAATCCACTGGATCGCCCCGGCGGGGCTCCTGGTCTGCTCCCAGTCGAAGGCGTAGAGCCAGGTCAGGTATTCGTGGGTCCAGCGGGTGGGATTGGTGGACCAGGCGCCCTCCAGTCCGCTGGTGATGGTGTCCTCGGCGTTGCCCTTGCCACAGGTGTTCTTCCAGCCGAGGCCCTGCTCCTCGAGGCCAGCTGCCGCGGGGTCGGGCCCCAGGCAGTCGCCGGGCTTGTGGGCGCCGTGGGCCTTGCCGAAGGTGTGGCCGCCGGCGATCAGGGCCACCGTCTCCTCGTCGTTCATGGCCATGCGGCCGAAGGTCTCGCGGATGTCCCTGGCGGCAGCGAGGGGGTCGGGGTTGCCGTTGGGCCCTTCCGGGTTGACGTAGATGAGACCCATCTGCACGGCGGCCAGGGGGTTCTCCAGCTTCCGGTCTCCGTGGTGGCGCTTGTCCCCCAGCCACTCCTTTTCCGGGCCCCAGTAGACCAGGTCCGGCTCCCAGTCGTCCTCCCGGCCACCGGCAAAGCCAAAGGTCTTGAAGCCCATGGATTCGAGCGCCACGTTGCCGGTGAGTACCATCAGGTCGGCCCAGGAGAGGGCATTGCCGTATTTCTGCTTGATGGGCCACAGCAGGCGGCGGGCCTTGTCGAGGCTGACGTTGTCGGGCCAGCTGTTGAGGGGTTCGAAGCGCTGCTGGCCGCCGCCGGCGCCGCCGCGGCCATCCGCCACCCGGTAGGTGCCGGCGCTGTGCCACGCCATGCGGATGAAGAAGGGGCCGTAGTGGCCGTAGTCCGCCGGCCACCAGTCCTGGGATGTGGTCATCAGCGCCTCGATGTCCTTCTTCACCGCGGCGATGTCGAGGGTCTTGAAGGCCTCGGCGTAATCAAAGTCCTCCCCCAGAGGGCTGGACTGGGGGGCGTGCTGGCGCAGGGGTTGGAGATTGAGTTTGTCCGGCCACCAGTACTGGTTCGACATTGGCTCGGGCTGCGGGGCGGCGGTGGCCGTATGCACCGTCAGGGAGGTGGCAATGGCGATGGCCGCGAACAGAGGAATGGGTCTTATTGACATTGTTGTTTCTCCCTTGGGTGATATTGGGTGGCAATGCACCAAAAGTGTACGCCACGGGTAGAAAATGGTGCATTTTTATAACCTATTGGGGAGATTGAGAACTTATATTGGCCCGTCGGGGTGCCCGGGGGCTGGGGCCTGGGCACAAAAAAGCCCGCCGGAGCGGGCTTGAATGCCTGGCGATGGGCCAGATGAGAGTGGTAGCTACGACTGGACTTGAACCAGTGACCCCAGCATTATGAATGCTGTGCTCTAACCAGCTGAGCTACGTAGCCACGAAGTTTGAAGGCGGCGAATTCTGATGGCTTCGCCCGCGCTTGTCAAGGTGCGGGCGGAGCCCGGATACGGCCGCTCCAGCGGATAATAAGGAACCACCATGGAATTCCGTCGACTCGGGGCCTCGGGCCTCAAGGTGCCCGTGCTCGGGTTTGGGTCCGCCACCTTTGGCGGCATCGATTATTTCAAGTCCATCGGCGAGGTGGATGTCACCCAGGCGCGGCGCATGGTGGATATCTGCCTCGACGCCGGGGTGTGCCTGTTCGATACCGCCGATGCCTATTCCTTCGGCCTCGCCGAGGAAATCCTGGGGGAGGCCCTGGCGGGGCGGCGCGACCAGGTGTTGCTGTCCACCAAGGGGACCTTTCCCATGGGGGACGGGCCCAATGAATTCGGCTCGTCCCGCTACCACTTGATGCGCACCATCGAGGGTTCCCTGCGGCGCCTCGGGACCGACCATATCGACATCTACCACATGCATGGCTTCGATGCCGGCACCCCGGTGGAGGAGACCCTGCGTACCCTCGACGACCTGGTGAGCGCCGGCAAGGTGCGCTACGTGGCCTGCTCGAACTTTTCCGGCTGGCATCTGATGAAATCCCTGGCGGTGGCGGACCGCCACGGCCTCAGCCGCTACGTGGCCCATCAGGTGAATTATTCGCTGCTCGACCGGGAGTTCGAATGGGAGCTGATGCCCCTGGCGGTGGACCAGGGGGTCGGCACTTTGGTGTGGAGCCCGCTGAGCAATGGCCGCCTGTCCGGCAAGTTCCGCCGCGGCCAGCCGCTGCCGGAGGTGACGCGACTTGCCAGCCAGGCGGAGGAGGTCATCGACGCGCGGGTATACGATGTGGTGGATGAGCTGGCGGCCATCGCCGAGGAGACCGGCCGCACCATTCCCCAGGTGGCCATCAACTGGCTGCTGCAGCGGCCGACGGTGAGCAGCGTGATCCTCGGTGCCCGCACCGAGGCGCAGTTGTTGGACAACCTCGGGGCGCTGGGCTGGAACCTCGACGCCGACCAGGTGGCACGCCTCGACAGGGTCAGCCACCGGCCGCGCATCTACCCCTATTCCCACCAGCGCTTCTTTCCCCAGCTGTCGGACGCGGTGGTGCTGTAGGCGGGGGTCAGACGTTGATCACACGTTTAAACGTTGATCGGTCGGCAAAGGGCCGTGAATGCTAGGTTTCGCGGGGAAATCGGGCCACGGGCTTTGCGGGAATCGCTGGAAGTACCCCCAGTTGTACCCCCATGGGGGTGTCGGGATGATAGATCAGTCTGGATGCGGGTGCCAGCGCTGCGCCTGCCGGATAAAACGGTTATGGCGCAGACCGCATTGTTGGCTGACGCCTGGAACGGTACGCGATGAGATGCAAGGGAACGGGCCGCTGTGGCCCAGACCTCGGAGAACCCTCATGGCAAACCATCACACCCGCCATAACCTGCTGGGGCAAGACGCCCTGTTCACCACGCCGGCCTCGCTCATGCTCGATGCCCGCCTCACGCCGCTGGAGCGCAATGGCTGGCAGGTTCTGCGCATGCTGCGCTCTGCCGAGGGCACCAGCCCGCTGGCGAACCTGGGACAGTTGCGTCGCTATCTCACCTCTACCCCGCTGGGGCAGCGGGCCGGGTACGAGACGGCCCGGCGCGTTCTCGTCGTGC
>Ga0265293_10000763_pt1 | contig 73954 bp, 66 predicted proteins | sample Munlanlewell138R_FD_192505 | JGI IMG/M metagenome (GOLD analysis project Ga0265293, IMG submission 192505) | Leachate microbial communities from a municipal landfill in Southern Ontario, Canada - Leachate well 138R | ecosystem: Engineered > Solid waste > Landfill > Unclassified | place: Canada... | reverse complement strand
ATAATTTATGAAAATGAGACAATAAGTTTTCTATTTAAAAAAGATATATTTTATCTTGATTCAAACTATATGACTATTGATGCGGCCATTAAATCAATAGATGGTGAGATTAAAACACAAATCAAACAACTTTTAGTTAAGGATTTTAATCTTGAATTAAGAGGGATTTTAGATTTTGACATACTAAATGAAGAGGGTTTTTTTGAAGGCGAGTTTTCTACTTACGAAATAGAGGGGAAAATAGTATTAAGGTTAAAAGATAGGATGCTTTCATATGTAGCAAAAAGCGATAGGTTTTCATCTTTAGATAGCTTCATGGAGGCGCTAGAGTCCATAGTGGAGATTGAGCCAGAAATTAGTGATTGGATTTATAAAAAAATTACAAGCTCTTCATACCTTTTAAAATCATTAAAAGGAAAAATTGACTTAAAAAATGGAGAGTATTTTCCTTATGAGATGGAGGGAGAAGCTTTTGCAAAAGATGTAAAAGTAAAGTTTGAAGAGCATTTACCAGCGGCAAACATTGAAGAGTTGAGCATAAAATTAAAAAACAACCAACTGCTTTTTGATCTTGGCAAATCTTCATATGAAGGAATTGACATAAGCGGATCTGATGTTTATATCTATAATTTACTCAAAGGCAAAGCTGGGATTGTAGTTATCATAGATGCAAATACTAGGCTTGATGAGAGGGTTCATCAAATTTTAAATGCTTATGATATTAAAATACCTCTAACCCAGCTTAGCGGAAAGACTAAAGCTAAATTAAAACTTGATATTGAGTTTTCTCCATTTCACATAGACACTCATGGTTTTTTCATACCTCAAAACAGCCAATTTGCCTTTTTAGATGAGGTTTTTTATACTAAACATTCATTTATAACGCTTAAAAACAGCGATATTTACCTTGATAATACTCATTTAAGCTATGGCTCTTTGTTTGAGCTTTATACTCAAGGAACTTTGGATTTAGAAGAGTTAAACTACATGGGAAATGTAGATTTAGAGTTTTTAAATATTAAATCTGAAGATGAAACCATAATAGAGCTTGAAAAGTACCTTACCCCCATAGTGGTTGATTTTAAAAAAGAGGCAACAATCACTCTGCCAGAGCTTAATAGCAAGATTGCATTTTTGCAAGAAGGGTTCTCTTTTAGGGCAAATGATCTTAAGTTAATCTACCCATATGCTCCAATCTTGCATGAATTTGAAATCAAATCTGGAAAGGTGAAGGGCAAAACGGAAGATTATAAAAAATATGAGATTGAACTTTTAGCCTCATCACTAAAAACTCCCTTTTATAAAGATGGTAAACCTTTGCAATCTTTACTAGCAAACATTGTAAATGAGGGAGAGAATACGAACTTAAAAGCTGATGGAATAAAAATATCTAAATCAAAAAATAGTTTAAACATTGTTTTAGAAAATATTGACTTAAAAAGCGAAAGTGATGAATCTTTAGATTTAAATGTTGATAGCTTTTTAAACCTAGAGGCAAAAAATAGCTCCATAATTTTAAATGAAGATGGAAAAAGTTTTGATTTTAGCAAATATAGCGCTAGCTTACAAAAAGATAATTTGACCTTTAATGGCTCATTTAAAAATAGTGGATTTATAAATTTTAAGAAAAACTTATCTGGATTTACAGCATCCATAAAGGAGTTAAATGATCTCTCTTTTAAAGAACTGCTAGGGAAAAATCTTTTTAATGAAGGAGAGTTTAATATAGAGATAAAAGGACACAATAGCAACTTTTACTCTGGAAAATTAGATTTAAAAGATACCTATTTAGTTGAAATGAAAGCGTACAATAATTTAATTGCCCTACTAAACACAGTCCCCTCATTAGCTCTTTTTAAATCCCCTGGATTTGATGAAAAAGGGTATAAGATTGGATCTGGAGATATTGTTTTTAGCATGAAAGATGACATTTTAACTCTGCATCTAATAGAACTAAAAGGAGTTAGCGCAGATATTTTAGGAAAAGGTGTTGTGAATTTAAAAGATGGACTTTTGCAAGTTGATTTGAAATTAAAAACCTTAAAAGATATAAGTTCATTTATAGGTAAAATTCCACTTATAAATCATATCTTTTTAGGGGAGGATAATAGTATTTCAACAGCCATAAAAATTAGTGGAAACTTAGAAGATCCAAAGGTTGAAACAGAAGTTTTTCAAGATGTGGTAATGACTCCATTAAACATTTTAAAAAGAACCTTAGAGCTACCCTTTAAAATTTTTAGTGATTAAATAACTGCTCTATCAACTCTTTTAACTCCTCCATGCTTTTGGCGATATAGGGGGTTTTTATCTCATATGATCCATATCCCCAGTTTACATATATAAATGGTATGTTTGCATTTTTTGCAGCAAAAGCATCTTTTAAACTATCCCCAACAAGTAGAGCTTTTTTTGCTTTTTTTGTCTTAATTATCTCATTTACCATTGTTGGATCTGGCTTAGAGGCTTTGTAGGTATTTGCACCAACAATAAGATCAAAATAGTGCTCCATTTCGCAATGAGAGAGCATTTTTTTAGCAAAAAAATCCCAAGAATTAGTAGCAATTGTTAAACTAGAGTGCTCTTCCAAACTACTTAAAAGCTCCCTTGCTCCATCATAAGGAGTTAGGTTATGGGTACAGTTTTCAAAGTAGTGTTTTTCAAATATCTCACGATGTTCTTTTTTATATTCATCTGTATTGTAAAATTTTTTTGGCAGTGACTCTTTTGGATCATTTATATATTTTATTATCTCATCTTTACTAAGTGGATGAAAACCTATCTCTTTTCTAACAAAATTTACACTCTTAACTATCCCATCAGAGCTATCAAGTAGCGTTCCATCCATGTCAAAAAGTACACAATTTTCCATCATAACTTTAACCCTAAAAGCACAACATCTCTCTCTTTTCCATCTATTATGGCAACACCAGGCAAACTTCCCCACTCTTTAAAATTAAACTTTTTAAAGAGCTTTAAACTTGCACTATTTTTCTTGAAAATTAAAGCTAATAAATTTTTAATCCCTAAACTTGGGGCTAACTTGATAGCTTCTTCCAAAAACTGTTGTCCAAGTTTTTTACCTCTAAAGTTTGGATCAAGATATATATTAATCTCAGCAGTTTGCTCATATGCGGGCTTTCCATAAAAAGGATCAAAACTTAGCCACGCAATTATCTTTCCATGATACTCTTTGACTAAAATCGGTCTATTTTTACTTCTAGTTTTAAACCACTCTAGCCTACTCTCAACACTTACCTCTTTAGTATCAGCAGTTGAAACTCCGCTTGAAACTGTAGAATTGTATATTTTAATAATCTCTCCAAGATCCTCAATTGTCGCTTCTTTATAAGAATCTAACATATCTATCCCTTAACTTTTAAATTACTCCATCTCTAATCTCATCAAATACATCTCTTCCCCATCAATGGTAGAGACATCACTACTCCCACAAAGTGGGCATAAAAACTCATTTTTATCTAGCTTGCTTTCACTAAAACAGCTATGGCATTTAATGATTATGTCTTGAATGTGCATGATTAAATCTGCTTCTTCGCAAATGGTTTTTTCTTTGAAGGTTTCAAAAGCCATCTTTAAAAGATGTGGCTCAACTCCGCTTAATTTGCCTATTTTTATCTCAACTTTTAAAACTTTTTTTGCATCATTTGCTTTAGCATTCTCCTCGCAAAGATCTAAAAGTGAATGGATAATCGAAAATTCGTGCATTAACAAATCCTAGGTAAAAGCTCACCTTTTGGTGATTCTAAAAATCTTTGACTACCCCAAGGAGTTTCTAAAATAACTCTCCCCTCATACTCCTTAACTGCCACTCCAAATAAGGATGCCCTCTTAGTTACTTCAAAACCTTTTAAAACCTCTAAAGCTTTTGAAGCATCCTCTTCTTTTAGGGCTAAAACCATAGTTCCTTCATTTGCAAATTCATATGGTTCAAATCCAAATATTTCACAAATTCCTCTAACTTCATCAGCTACTGGTATCTTTTCTTCATAAGCTTTTATGCCAATATTTGAAGCTACTGCCCACTCATTAAGCACTGCGCTAAGTCCGCCTCTTGTTGCATCTCTTAGAGCAATTGGCGCAATTCCAGCTTCATAAAGCGCCTTTACAGGCTCCCATAAAAGAGCACAATCACTCTTTATGCTTGTTTCTACATCCAAATCTTCTCTTTTAGCTAATATGCAAGCTCCGTGATTGCCAACTTCATTTGAGACTATTAAAACATGTCCTGCTTTAATATTGTGCGAAGAGATATTTTTTTGTACAATCTCTCCTACTCCAGAACTATTTATAAAAACTCCATCAACACTACCTTTTGGAACTACTTTTGTGTCTCCTGCTACTACTTTAACGCCGATTTTCTCCATCTCATCTTGCATACTTTTAACTATCTTTTGTAAATCACTAAATAAAAAACCCTCTTCAATCATAAAGCCACAAGTTAAATATCTTGGTTTTGCCCCAGCCATCACTAAATCATTTACAGTTCCAACAACAGCAAGTTTTCCAATATCTCCACCATTGAAAAATAGGGGATTTACAGTAAATGAATCGGTTGTAAAAGCTATTGGGCTTTTTAATTCAATAGTTGCTGCATCTTCCATTTTTTCTAAAATTGGATTTGAGAATGATTTAAAAAAAAGTTTATTTATAAGCTCATTCATCTCATCACCACCGCCACCATGGGCTAAAAGTATCTCTTTCATACTCTTCTTCCTTTAAGAAGTGATCCATATTTATAATACGCTGCACAAGCTCCCTCGCTTGAAACCATACATGAGCCTATGGGGGAAGATGGCACACAAGCTTTTCCAAAAACCTTACAATCATATGGTTTTGCTAAACCTTTTAAAATATCTCCACAAATGCAAAGCTTGTGATCTTTTTTATGCTCTTTTGGTATTAAATCTTTAAAGATTATCTGGGCATCCAAAAAAGCATACTCATCTTTTAATTTCAAAGCACTATTTGGAATATCTCCAATGCCTCGCCAATTAAAATGAGCCCTTCTTTCAAAATATTTATCTACTAACTTTTGAGCGTGCAAGTTTCCATCTCTTGAGACGGCTCTTATATACTGGTTTTCAACCTCATATCTTCCCTCTTCAACTTGCTTTACGATTTTTAATATAGCTTCCATCACATCAATTGGCTCAAACCCAGCAACTACTATGGGCATTTTAAATTTCTCGCAAACTCTTTCATAAATTTTTGTTCCAGTTATAACGCTTACATGAGAAGGTCCTAAAAAAGCATCTATTTTTGAATTCTCATCAAGCATAATGGCTTCCATTGGCTCTGGAACTAAAACATGATTTGAGAAAAATGAAATGTTTTTAATGCCCTCTTTCAAAGTTTTATCAATAATTGCGGCGCTCATTGGAGTAGTAGTTTCAAAACCAATGGCAAAAAATATAACCTTTTTAGTGGGATTTTCATTTGCTATTTTTAAAACATCTAATGGAGAGTAAAGTGCTCTAACATCAGCTCCTCTAGCCCTTAACTCTTGGAGCGAACTTTTACTTCCAGGAACTCTAATCATGTCTCCTAATGTAGTAAATATCACATCTTTACTAGAAGCTAGAGCCAGCGCTGCATCAATCCTCTCTTTTGGCATAATGCAAACAGGACACCCAGGTCCATGGATAAACTCAATATGCTTTGGTAAAAGTTGAATTATCCCATATTTCATTATGGTGTGAGTGTGTCCTCCGCAAACTTCCATAATTTTTATAGGAGTTTTTGACTCTTTATAAATTAATTTTGAAAGCGCTCTCATATGTGCGGGGTTTCTAAACCCCTCAATGAGATTCAAAGTACTCTCCGCTATGTCCTTCATCTGGATCTATTTCACCACTTTCCATAGCCTTTACTATCTCTTCATAAGCTTTAATGCTCTCAAGTGCCTCTTCTTTGCTTATCTTTCCCATAGCATAACCCACATGAATTAAAATATAATCTCCAATCTCTATAGGCTCATCTATTAAATCAAGAGTAATCTCTCTTTTTACACCCATGGTATCAACTGTTGCCATATTGTTTTCATCAATTTTTATAACTTTTGAAGGTATAGAAAGACACATAATTTACTCCTTATCTTAAAGATATTTTAAATTTTAAATAATCAATCCACTGCTTAATCCCTTTGCCACTCTTGCTATCAACTTGCAAAATGTCTAATTTAGGGTTTAATTTTCTAGCCTCTTTAATGGCTACATCAATATTAAAATCAAAATGAGGTAAAAGATCTGTTTTTGTTATGATTAAAAGATCAGCCGCTCTAAACATAACAGGATATTTTGCAGGCTTATCATCTCCTTCTGGAACTGAAAGCAGTACAACATTTAAGTGAGTACCAACATCATAACTAGCTGGGCATACTAAATTGCCAACATTTTCAACAAATACTAAATCTAAATCCTCTAAAGGCATGGCGTGTAAACCTTTATGAACCATAAAAGCATCCAAATGACACGCTTGTCCTGTTGTTATTTGATACGCAGGTGCTCCTTTTGCTATTATCCTTTGCGCATCTTGATTTGTCTCTAAATCTCCCTCAATTACTCCAATTTTAAGCTCGCCGCTATCGATAGTCGCTTCTAGGAGTGTAGTTTTTCCTGCACCTGGGCTACTCATTAAATTTATAGCAAAAACCCCATGGCTTTCAAAATGAGCTCTATTGTGAGCTGCTTCTTTATCATTTGCATCTAAAATTTTAGTGATAACTTCAACTGTTTTTGAGTCATTTAGCTGAGGATTTGGATGGTGGTGATGTTCATCATGGCTATGTGACTCTTTAGATATCGTGCACCCGCAATCTTTACACATTAGAGTTCCTTTTTTGTTTAAGATTTAATATATTAATCAAATAGTGGTAAATTATCTCTGAATGGGGCGGGTTAGATATTTTATAAAAGGAGAAAGTGCACTAAGCGTGCACTTTAATTATGAGGCAGGTATGGCGGCTTTTACTAATTTAGAAAATTTAACGCCTTTTAATCCACCTATTTTTTGTGAAAAATCTTGTATTTTATTTGCTATACCTTGAATCATTATGGTTTCTAAGCAATTTTCATGATCAATGTGAACATGAGTTGAGCACATTATTTTAATCTCTGCATCATGTTGTATGTCAACTATTTTTTGAACTAAGTCGTTTTGATGATGGGTATAGATGATAGTTAATACGCCAATCACTTCGCTATCGTCATCTTTCCAACTATCTTTTACTATCTTTTCTCTAATTAAATCTCTAGTAAATTCACTTCTGGAAGCATAACCTTGTGTAGAAACTTTTTTATCCAATTCATTTAGTAGTTGCTCTGGTAAAGAGACACTAAACCGAATAACTTTATCCATTGAGAATCCTTATTCTTATTATTTAGTGATAATAATAGTAGAAAAAAACTTAAAAAGAAATAAGAAAAATAACTATTGTGCTAAAATAATTTTAGCCAACTGCCCAAAAGCAATACCACTATCATTTAAAGGAATTTTTTCTGAAAAATATATTTTAATTTTTTCTTTTTTGGCTTTATGAAGTAGCGTCTTTACAAGAGTTTTGTTTTGAAAAACTCCTCCACTAATCACTATTGGAAGATTATATTTTTTACCTATACAAATAATACTATTTGCCAATAAATGCACAAAGAGTGTTATGTAATTTTCTTTTCCATCTCTTTTAATGCTCTTTAGGAAATTTTTATAGTAAAAAATACTATTGTGAAAATGAAAACTTTCATCACTTTTTACTTTTTCATCAAAGAGTGATTCAATGAGTAGTCCACTCTCCCCATCATATGTTACTTCATTTAAACCTGTAGCTAAAAACGCCACAGCATCAAATATCCTACCAACAGATGAGCATAGTGGAGAGTTTATATTTTTTAAATGAGCCTTATCTAAAAGTGGTAACTCTTTTTTAAAAGGTTGAAAGATTTTTAAACTATCCACATCTTTTAAATCTTTTAGCATTGAGTAAGCTACTCTCCAAATATGTTTTATAGATCCCTCTCCCCCTAAAAGTTTAAAAGGCTCAAAATGAGCAACTCTTTTAAAGTTACCCTTTTCAAAGAGTAAAAACTCTCCTCCCCAAATGGTTCCATCTTCCCCATAGCCTGTTCCATCCCAAGAGACTCCCAAAACTGGCTCATTTAAACCATGCTCTAGCATCGTTGCGCAAATATGAGCTTGATGGTGATAAACTCCCATGCTTTGAATATTTTGAGATTTTGCCCAAAGAGTTGAAGTGTAGTTTGGGTGATTGTCATGGAGTATTAAATCTGGTGTCGCCTCATAAAATCTTTTTAACATCTTAAGAGTATGATTGAAAAATTCAAACCCTTTTAAACTACTAATATCTCCAATGTATGGGCTTTGGATTATTTTTCCATTATGAAGCAAAGCAATGGAGTTTTTCTCTTGCGCGCCAACAGCTAAAATGGTTTTACCTATTTTTTCTTTAACTGGAAAGGTAAAAGGCGCATATCCCCTTGAAATTCTTAAAGGTAAAATTTTCTCTTCTATTAGTTGGACTATTGAATCATCACTTCTATTTACTATTTTTCTATCGTGATTTAAATAAAACTCTACAATGCCCTTTAACTCTTTGAACTCTAATTCATTTGAAACTATGGGCTCATCTTTTCTGTTTGCACTTGTTGCAATGAGTGGAAAATCTATATATTCAAAAAGAAGAAAATGAAGTGGAGTATATGGCAAAAAGATACCAAGCCTATCAGTTTTTGGTGCAATCTCTTGGGGTAAAGTTAAGTTTTTTTTCTTTTTCACAAGCACTATTGGCTTTTCTATCGAATTTAAAACCGCCTCTTCTTTTTTAGACAAAACTACATACTCTAAAGCCATTTTTATATCTTTGCACATAATGGCAAATGGTTTGGCTACCCTTTTCTTTCTAACTCTTAACTCTTTTAAACTATCTATATTTCTTGCATCACAAATTATGTGAAATCCGCCCATTCCCTTTAATGCTACAATCTCTCCATTTTTAATTAGCCGTACAAACTCTTTTAAAGCTTCATCTCCTTCTTTAACTACCCCTGAAGAAATAGTGTTTAAGCTAAGTTTTGGGCCACAATGCGGACAACTAATTGGCTGGGCATGGTATCTTCTATCTAATGGATTATTGTACTCTTGTTCGCAACTTTTACAAAGTTTAAACTCTTTCATTGAAGTATTTGGCCTATCATATGGCAAGCTTTCAATGATGCTATATCTAGGGCCACAATTTGTACAGTTTGTAAATGGATAGTGGTAGCGCCTGTTTTTACTATCTCTCATCTCATCTTCACAACTTTTGCAAAGCGACATATCTGGTAAAACTGCGGAGTGTTTTACTCCCTCATTTGCGCTTTTTTCTATCTTAAAACTATTTTCATTGGTCAATTTTAACTCTTTTTGAATGATTTTATCAACTCTAGCAAGGGGTGGGAGATTTAAATGAAACTCTTGTAAAAACTCTTTTAGTTTATTCTCCTCTCCTTGAAGCTCCATATAAACGCCACTTACGCTATTTTTTATAAATCCAGTTAAATTAAGTTTTGTAGCAAGTGTATAAACAAAGGGCCTAAATCCAACACCTTGGACTAAACCCTCAACTTTGTAAGATACTCTTTTTTTACTCATCAAGCGGGAGTTCATAAGCAGTACTAACTTGGTGTCTAACTTTTGCCTGCCTAATTATCACTTCACTAACTCTTTCGTTTTCAAATAAAGAGCCAGAAATTATTAAATTTGTAGAGTTTAATTCATCTTTGGTTCTATCTAAAAAGTTTGAAATGAAAAACCCTAAACTATCAATCAAAGCAAAGCTCAAAGTTTCCAAATCAGCCCCTGCTAAAAGATAGCTCATTATGCTTTTAAAAAATCTAGTAGTATTAAATTCACCTCTTAAACTCTCATCATTTAGCTTAAAATCAATACTAGGACCTTTTAATCCTCCAAAAACAAAAGCTTTATCTAAAACTAAATTAGTCCCAATTTTTATATCTTTTTCCAGCCCAAATAAAACTCCAACAGCTCCAAAGATGGTAAATAGATTATTTGGATGGTTTTCAAAATTTAAATTTTTAAAATTATTAAAATTTTCACTAAATTTATTAGAAAAATTTTCAATTAATCTTTTGCCTGTTTTGCTTTTTTCTATAGCTTCAACTATACTACTTGCATCTTTTGGTAAATTAAATTTTACAAGATCTACGAAACCCTTATCTTCACTATAAAAAGCTATCTCATCACTATGTTTTTTACTAAAATAGAGTAAAACTACATTTTTATTAAAAAGATTTTGCTCCTTTAAAACTCTTGCACTTTGTCTAATGCTTGGCTCTTTAAAGGCGCTCAAAGACTCTTTGCTCTCTTTAGGCGTATAGATAGAATTGTTTAAAATTAAGTGTGTAGAGTTTTCTAAAACAGTTAAATAAAGAGGCTCTCTAGTTACTCCCTCGTACTCTAAAATGCTTTTTTGTTTTAAATTTGGTGAAATTTTTATAAACTCCACCCCTAGTTTAAAAAGCTCTTTAGTTAAAAGTAGCAGTAATATATCATCTGCTAATTTTACATGTACAAACCTATCTAAGATTATATTTTTTTGTGCAAAAATGCTGTTTATGGGTAGTCTTAATATAGGTTTTTCTAAAGATGCTAAAGCTTCACTTTGGTAAGATTTTATGACACACATTTTTTCTACTAAAGAGAGATCGCAAGGCATAAAAATGTATTTGTCATCTTGAATCTTTTCATCTCCTAGCACGGTTACATGAAATCTGCCTGTCGCAGTTAAAATATCTATTCCTTCACCGCTAAATAGCTTTTTAGCTACCTTTTCAAAAATCTCTTTAAAACTACTTGTTTTTGATGTTATGGTTAAGTTTTTATCTTTAAAGATTAACTCATTATCCTCTTTTAAACCAACTCCTACACTTGGCTTAATGAAAGGATTATAGTAGTGCGCACTATCTTCATTTAAAACCTCTTCTACCATTTTTGGGGAAAAAGGTAAAAATAGATTGCACTTTTTTATCTCTCTTTTCTCCCCAAAAACTTCATCAACCACTCTTGCACTAAAGCTATCTATAAAGATTGAAGTTGGTAGGTAGATTGAAAGTTTGTTTGAAAAATCTAGTAAAAACTCTTCATCACCTAAGATGAAAAAAAGTACCTTTTTATCTTCATAGCGCAAAAAGTACTCTACATTAAACTCATTTGAAATATTAATTAGAAAATTTTCTAAAACAGCATGACTAGCACCTGTTTTAAACTCAAAAAGAAGAATCATCATACTCGCTTTGACATGAATTATCAGCAACCTCTTGAATGGTTACTGAGGGCTCTTTTATCTCTACTTCAAAACCTAGGCTTTTTAAATGTTTTATGAAAGTATCTTCCATAACTTTAGAGCCCTCAAGAACTGCTTTGGTTAATTTTAAAGTAGTTATATCTACAACCTCTGGAATTATACCAATAATTTTTGTAGGTGGCCTATCGCCATATAGATCCATCATAGTTAGGGTTTGTAACATTTCGACTTCATGAGCGCTTCCATGCCAAGAGATTGAGTCTGGAACATCATTAAAATCAAAAAAATATACATCTCCAATCTCTGCGTCATTTGCATCAACACAATCAAAAACAATCAAATAATCATAACTTGCAATTATGGGAATAAGTTGCTGGGCTAAAGTACCGCCATCTATGAAGTTTATAGTATGTTTTGAAGAGGTGAAGCTATATTTTTTTTCCAAATATCTACAAAGATGAACTCCGACACCCTCGTCGGAGAACATCACATTTCCAATTCCTAAAGCTAGAACTTTCACTCTAGCTTCTTAATTTTCTGGTTTTTTAAATTTATATCCACTAATGATAGAGTCCATTGATCCTTCTTTACCCATAATGGAGTTAAAAATTGCCATATAGATATGTACAGGAACAAAGATTAAAATCCCCCACATTGCTATATGGTGAATTTCTCTAACACTAGCTAAGCCTCCCATCATCACTTCAATGGATCTCATATAATCATACAAAAATCCACCTAAGCCCTCATGATAAGAGTGAACATAAAGTACTAAACCTGTTATGGAGATTAAAATTACTAAAAAGTAAAGGCTTCCATAAGCTACAACTTGAAGAGGATTATAAACTCCTCTTAATTTTGGATGCTTTCCAATAAATAGATAATATTTAATTTGAGCTATCCAAATTTTTGGATTTAAAAAATCTATAAAAGATACTCTTTCTAGCCTACTAGTTCTATCAAAGATAAATAGATAAATCTTAAAAATAGTAGCTGCTATGAGTAAAAATCCAAAAACTAAGTGCCACATACGCATTTTAGCATTTAGAAAAAGCACGGGTTCATCTGAAATGCCAGGAGCTACAAAAACATATGCTAAATAAAAACCAGTAGCTGTTAAAGCAAAGATAGCTATGGCTCTTATCCAGTGAGTCCAGCGTAACCCAGATGAAAACTGATAACTTGTTTTTCTATTATTCATTGTTTTCTCCTTAGCTTAACAGCTTGTACTGTTTGGATTAACCTTATAGCTACTAATCTCATTCCCTTTTGTATCCATAACATGAACTGCACAAGCAATGCATGGGTCAAATGAGTGGATTATTCTAACTATTTCAAGAGGTTGAGTCACATCAGCTATCTTAAGCCCAACTATAGCCTCTTCATAAGGTCCTCTAACTCCGCTTGCATCTTTTGGTGAAGCATTCCAAGTGCTAGGAACAACACATTGATAATTCTCAATCACTCCATTTTTAATTCTAACCCAGTGGGATAAAACTCCTCTTGGAACATTTCCAATATATCTACCCTTGTATTCTTTGTTTTTGTCAATCTTATATGGAACACATGTACTTTGATCAACCTTTAAGTTCGCCACTAAGTTATTAAAAGTAGTCATTGCATTTTCTGCTACAACCTTGGTTTCAATCATCCTACAAGCAGCTCTACCTAAAGTTGAAAGTACCGCAGAGATTGGAAGTCCAGTATCTTGTAGGAACTGATCTACAACCTTTACCACTCTTGGATTTCCTTTTGCATAGTTAACCACCACATTTGCCAAAGGTCCAACTTGAAGTGGTTTTCCATCATATCTTGGAGCTTTAATCCAAGTATATTTTCCACTTGAGTCTAAAACTTTAGTCTTTACCATTTCACCTTTACTATTTAGCGTATCCATCTCTTTAAATCCAGTATATTTTGGATTATTTTTACCATCATATGGGTGGAGTGGTTCATTATCGCTAAACCATGCGTGGGTTGCTTCTTCGGTAATCTTACTCTCATCTAACTCATAAACCTTGCTTAAATCTCCATTTAAAATGATTCCACTATCAAAAATAGTATCATTTGCATTCATATAAAACTCTTTATATGTAAAGAGATTTGGAGTTCCCACATTATTTAAAACGCTTCCCTCATTTGCATAAGCTCTTCCAGCCATAACTAAATCAGGATAGTAAGCTCTATTTATAAAATCAGCTACCTCTTGAAACTTTGTTAAAAACTCTCCAAGTCTGGATGGACTTAAAAGATCCATAACACAAGTTACGCCACCAACAGTTAGTGATTGGGGGTGAGGTTGTTTTGCACCAAAGATAGCCATCATTTGTGCAGCTGTTCTTTGAATTCTTAAACACTCAAGGTAGTGAGAAAGAGCAATCAAATTCTCCTCAGGTGTTAAATGATAAGTACTATGTCCCCAATACGCATTGGCAAAAGGCCCAAGGTGTCCTTTTTTAACAAAAGCAGCAACTCTTTCTTGAACAACTTTTAAGTGATCTTCTCCTGTTGCTAAGGGTTTATCTGTATAGTTAAAAGCTAGCTCTGAAGCTTTTTTAGGATCAGCATCTAAGGCTGAGACAACATCAACCCAATCTAAACCATGAAGTTGATAAAAGTGAACACTATGATCATGCATAAAAAGCGCTGAAAGCATAAGAGATCTTGTAAGTACTGCATTTAATGGAGGAGTGATCCCTAAAGCATTCTCAACCGCTTCTACTCCAGCTTTATAGTGAGAATATGTACAAACCCCACAAATTCTTTGAGTAAAAAGCCCTGCATCTCGTGGATCTCTACCTTTTAAAATAGTCTCCATGCCTCTCCAAAGAGTTGAAGAAGCATAAGCTTCAGTTACAACATTATTATCATCAACTTCAACATCGACTCTTAAATGCCCCTCTATTCGGGTAATTGGATCTACAACAATTCTTCTACTCATGACTTATTCCTCATCTTTTTTTGTGCCCTTAACCACAGCTATTGCTGCGTGGGCGGCTATTGCAATACCCGCTGCACTTAAAAGAGCTACTCCTGCTTTATCCGCAGTCTTATCTGCACCTCGCCCATACAAGGTTTGGTACAGTTTATTAGCAAGTGGCTCTTCTAGTGGACCCATGGCATCCCAAAAGTCTGGCTCACTACACCCAATACAACCATGTCCTGCTTGAACTGGCCAAGAGGTGTGCTGATTAAATCTTTCTTGTGAACAGTTATTGAAAGTATAAGGCCCCTTACAGCCAACCTTATATAAACAGTAGCCTTTTTTAGCTCCCTCATCCCCAAACTGCTCTACAAACTCTCCTGCATCAAAGCGTCCTCTTCTCTCGCAAAGATCATGAATCCTATTTCCATATGCCCATTTTGGCCTATTGTAAACATCTAGTGCTGGCAAAGCGCCAAATAAAATATAGTGAAGAACTTGTCCTACAATGTTTTTCTCACTTGGCGGACAACCTGGTACATTTATAACTGTTTTATTTGTAATCTTACTAAGTGGTTTTGCATTTGTTGGATTTGGATAAGCTGCTTGAACTCCTCCAAAGCTTGAACATGCGCCAATGGCAAATATTGCCGCTGCTGCATCAGCAGCTTCTTTTGCTATCGCAGCTCCAGTTTTACCATGAGTTCCTATGGTAAGATAGTGCTCCCCTTCTCCTGCTGGAATGGCACCCTCAACCATCAAAATAAGTCGTCCTTTATATTTTGATAAAGCATTTGAAAGATTCTCCTCAGCTTGCCAACCTGATGCTGCCATTATCGTTTCGTGATACTCTAAAGATATATAATCAAAAATTAAACTATCAACCGTGGGTGCATCAGATCTTAAAAGACTTTCGCTACACCCAGTACACTCAGCCATATGTAGCCAAACTACTGGCAATCTATCTGTTAATTCAGCGGCTTGTGCCATTAATGGAGTGAAAGTTGAAGGTAAAGATAGCATTGCTGTCATACCTGCCGCCCATTTCATAAAATCACGACGAGAGACACCGTTTTCTTCCATCATTTGACTTATTGTCATATTTTCTCTAAGGCGAGGAAGTTTTGAAAGCTCTCCAAGCCTTGCAGAAACCTTCTTAAGCACTTGTGCATGTTCCATATACTGCTCCTATTTGAAAGTTTCATCTTTCATCAAACAAAGCAAATTTATTTAATGAATGACTATTCATTCACATTTAATCAAATATACTCAAAAAGAGTCAACTATAAGTTACCATTAAAAAATAATTTAACTTAAAAGTGTAAAATTGAAACAAATATATAGGACAAATTGGGTGTTCTTAAGATATTTTACAGCTTGTTAAAAGAAAAAAGTAAGCTTTTATTTACCAAAGGAGTTTAAATGAGAAAAGCTATAATATGCCTTTTTTTTGGATCTAGTTTATTGTTTGGTATAGAAAACTATCCCTACTTAACAAAACCAATTCCAAAGTCTGAAAATAAAGAGCCTAACATCTCTCCAAAAGTAAAAGAGTTAGATTTTCTTGATAAAATGAAGCTTTATGATCGCTGTATAAGGGAGGGGAAAAGCACTAATGAGTGCAAAAAATATATACATAAATCATATGAAATAGAGTTAGAATACAAGCCTTAAATTAATTTATCTCTAACCCCTCTTTTTTTAACATCTCCTTTATAGTCTTCTCATTAAAAGCCTTATCATAAGTGTGTAACTCTTGCCATGTAGAGCCTGAGAGTTTAATTTTATGAGTTAATTGATGTTTCTCTTTTATATCATTTAAGATTTTCAAAATCTTTGTTTGAAAACAGTAGAGTTGAAATGAGCTTAAAGATTGAGCAAAATTCTCCAAACCCATATAAAATGCCATCTTATACTCTTTTCCATCTACTTCAACCTCTTCCCAAATCTTTTTGCTAAAAGGGTGATGAAATTCTACACCAAAATCTTTTATGATTGAAAATTTCCTAAGTTTTAAACTAAACCTAGAATAACTAAGAGGCTCTTTAATCTCTTTGATAAAGAAAAACATTAAACAAAGATAACACTCTTTAAAAGAGATCCCTTTTTTATTCAACTCTTGTGTAGTCTCTTCTTCTAATAAAATTTGATCTCTTAAATATTGTAAATGCGTAGTACGCCAATCTTTAGAGCCTAATTTTATCTTTTTTTGCCACTCAATTAGTGTAGGTCTTGGGATGTCAAATCTATCAACAAGGGGTTTATATGCTATTCTCATCTTTACTCCATTATGTAAATCACTCATTTTATATCCATAGCGTATGGATTACATACACTATGGATTAGGATGGTAAAGATGAATAAGCAATAATTGTGCCAAATTTATTTTGACTATTCGCCATTCTCTTTTTTTTGCTGTATTTTTTTAAGCTTAATTAAATGTTTAGCAAAAGCTTGCATATCTTCAGTGGTGTCGGCTTCGTCCATTATTTCAACACCCAAAACAGTCTCTATACAATCTTCCAAAGTTACAATTCCCTCAGTTTGCTCATAACTATCTGTTACAACAAACATATGCTCCCTTCTTTTTATAAACATATCAAGAGCGTAAGAAACTGGTATATTTTCATTTATAGAAAAGATTGGTTGCATTATCTCTTTCACGCTAATATTGCTATCTTTAATAGCTTCTTGGAAGATTTTTTTAGCCATAACCATTCCAATTATATTGTCAATCGTTCCATCATATACTGGAATTCTTGAAAATTTATGCACCTCTTCTTTTTCTAATATCTCTTCAATTGTCTCTTTTTTATCTACTGCAAATACAACGCTTCTTGGAGTTAAAATATCTTTAACCTTACTTTTGTTTAAAAGAAGAGTATTTTCAATGATGTCAGACTCTTTTTCATCCAAAATTCCAGCATCTTCACCTAAAAGCGCGCTTTGTAAAAACTCCTCCCTAGTCATATGATAACCTTGATGTTTCCCAGAGATTTTTTTAGTTACAAAGATAGCTACAATTGCTAAAGGTTTTGTTATGAGAATTAAAAATCTAATACCAAATGCAGCGATGGAAGATAGCTCTTTCCAGTAAAGCGCTCCAATTGTTTTTGGAATTATTTCTGATATGAAAAGAATTAATAAAGTTAAAACTGCAGATACATAAAACATCCACTCTACGCCAAAAACTCTTACAGCTTGAGCGCCAACTGCCGCAGCGCCAGCAGTATTTGAAATGGTATTTACTATAAGTATTGCAGATAATGAAAGGTCAATATTCTCTTTTAGATTAGTCAATATTGAAGCGACTTTTGGTTTGTTTTTCTTTAAAACTTCAATATAAGAGTAATTTAATGAAAGCAATATTGCCTCAAACAGTGAGCAAAAAAACGAAAGTGTTACTGCTAGTGCAGCATAAACAAACATTAAAGTCATCTTTTAATCCTTAATGTTTGCAAAATATTTTTACCGCGGTAGCTTTTTTGGCACTAGAAAACGCCTCTTTAAAGCACCGCCTATTCGATGAAGGCTCAGACATGGTACTGTTTTAAAAACTCCTCATTTACAGAAATTAACCCTCTTTTTCTAAGATTTGCAATCACTTCTTGATCACAATCTGTATCATCAGGCCACTCTCTAAGATGCCCATCGATTGGGCCTTTATTTGTCCCATCAACTCCAATGATGCCATTTTCTAAAAAGATATCTCTTTTAGCATCAACATTATTACTAACTCGCCAAACTAACATGTATGGGTTAAAAACATCATTTTTTGACGCATCTACCCAAACAATGACTCCTAAGTATTTACTCAAATCTTTTGGTAAAGTTTCATAAAAATCTCTACCATTTTTAGATTTTTCAACCCCTAAAACAGCTATGGGGTTGAAGCTATCTTCAAAGTAGATAGCTAAAGATTTTAGCTCAGGAATCTTAGATTTAATTCTATCATAAAGTTCACTCTCTTCAATCTTTTCTTTTTGGTTTTTTAAATCCAACTCTTCATTTGTGCAGTCAATCCCAAGTTTTCCACCATAGCATGGCTTAATAGAAGCGTGATCTAGAGCGTCACAAACCCCCTCACTAATTAGTAAACTATCTACACTAAGTCTATTTAAAATATATTTTGCAACCTCTTTACTATCTTCTAGTTTTGGGGCATCTTCTCCTAAGAATATTGCATTTTTTACAAAGCTCATCTGCCCTACTCCCCAAAAAGCGTGCATAAACTGCTTAGCATGTCCTATATATCTACTCTTCATTTTTGCTAAAATGAGGTTGTGAAATACACCATTTTCAGGCATTAAGTAGTCAATCAAATCTGGAGTTGTGGTTTTTAAAAGTGGTAAAAACACCCTACCAGTCGCATATCCCATATATTTATCTTCAAGCGGTGGCTTTCCAACTACTGTTGCATGAAAAATTGGCTTTACTCTTCTAGTGATTTTAGTTACTTCCATAAATGGATATGGCTCCTCAAGATTGTAGTATCCTGTATGGTCCCCAAAAGGCCCCTCAAGCTCAAATTTTTCTGGATCTACAAACCCCTCAATCACATAATCAACATCTTCAGGAATATATATATCATTTGTCAAAGACTTTACAAGCCTTGGGCTTCTATCTCTAATAAGTCCATAAAGCAAAAGCTCAAAAATCCCATTTGGCAGTGGAGCTTGTCCGCACCAAATATAGAGTGGGTCCCCACCTATTGCAACTGTAACAGGCATTTTTTTACCCGCTTTTTTATATTCATGAAAAAAATGAGCCCCATCTTTGTGGATTTGCCAATGCATTCCAAGGCGTTTATCATCATATATTTGCAATCTATACATTCCAACATTTTGCACGCTTCCATCTAAACTAATGGTATAAGTGTGCGCCATAGTTAAAAATGCTCCCCCATCTTTTGGCCATGTAATTAAAGCTGGCAAATCATTTAAATCTGGGTTTTCTACTACAACCTCTTGACAAATGCCTTTAGTTTTTAATCTTTGAGGGATGACTGATTTTAAACCATAAAGTCCACCCAAAGCAGAAATTTTCTCTTTAAATGAGCGCGGTGGTTTCATCTTTAAAAGAGATTCAATTTTTTTTGCCACCTCATCTGGATCTTTTCCAAAAATCAGCTCAAGCGCTTTGAATGAGCCAAAAGTATTTGTCAAAATGGGCTCACTAAACTCTTTGTTTAATCTTTTGCAAATTGGTTTAGTAAAAAGAAGTGCCTTTGAGTCTGGTTTTTTAACCTCAATATATGAAATGTGAGGGATTTCTAAATCTATATCTAAAGGCTCATCTATCACTTTTAAAAGATTATGCTCTTTAAAGAGCTCTATGGTTTTACTTAAATCCATCAATCATCCTTAAAAATAATATCCATAACCATAGTTTCTGATGCCTTAAGTAGCTCTCTTGCCCCTTCATCTATCATCATTTTTGCTAAATCTTTTCCAACTTTTTCATACTCATCTACATCTATTTTGATTCTCTTTTCAATAATTTTGCTAGCATCTGGCATTCCAACGATAGCTTCAACAAAAACTTCTTTGCCTTTAAGCTCCGCATTTATGCCTATTGGAACTTGACAACCACCTTCTAAAACTCTTACAAAATCTCTTTCTATTGTAGTTTCTACCACAGCTTTTTTATCATTTAAAAATGAGACTAACCCTTTGATTTCTGGCTTATCAACTATCTCAATTCCTAGAGCTGCTTGCCCCATGGCTGGAATCATTATGTTTTTATCTATCATTGAGAAAAATTTAACCTCATTTTCAATCCCAAGTCTTAAAACTCCAGCAGCAGCTAAAATGATGGCATCATACTCTCCATCTTTTAGTTTTTTTATCCTTGTATTTATATTTCCTCTTAAATTTTTAATATTTAAATCTGGCCTATATTTTAAAAGTTGCATTCTTCTTCTAAGGCTTGTTGTTCCAACTACTGCACCCTTTGGAAGCTCATCAATTGAAGCAAATTTTTCTGAAAGCAGGGCATCATTTGGATTGGCTCTTTTAGTAATTGCAGCTAGAGTTAATCCTTCTGGAAACTCAACAGGAACATCTTTTAGGCTATGAACCGCTATGTGAGCATTTCCTTTTAACATCTGCTCTTGAAGTTCTTTTGTAAAAAGCCCTTTGCCGCCAATTTTAGCCAAAGGAGTATCTAAAATTTTATCTCCTTTTGTAACCATTTTTTTTAAAATCACTTTAAGTCCACTATGTCTTTCTTCTAAAAGTGCTTTAATATGCTCTGATTGCCAAAGTGCTAACTGGCTACCTCTTGTTGCAATAATGAGTTCTTTCACATCTATTCCTTTTTCTCATATGTTTCAATAATTTCAACATCAATTACGCTATCATCATAATCTTTTTTTGGCTTCATAAACCTACTTACAATAAAAGTTGTAACTACACTAAATTGAAATAAAATCCCTAAAATATCACTAAATACTCCTGGCAAAATGAGCATAAAAGCACCCATTATGCTAAGAAAATTTACTTGATTGAATCTTTCATGAGTTATTCTTCTCTCAAGTAGAGCTTCTATGCTCTCTTTTAGTGTGTATCTAAAATTTATAAGCAAAAATATCCCAAGTAAAGCAGAAGAGACTATTTCTAAAAACGCCCCAATGCCTCCAAGCAAAGAAAAAACTTCTACACTTACAATAGTTTCAATGAAGAAGTAGAGGAAAAAATATATCAATTAACTAGCTCCAAAATCTTCTTTTTTACCTCATCTAGCTTTAATTTTTCCTTACCTAATCCATCTCTTTTAACTAATTCAACTTCACCATTTTTAAAATCCTTACCAACAATGAGTGCATAAGGGAAGCCAATTAGTTCAAAATCACTCATTTTAAAGCCAAATCTCTCATCTCTATCATCTAGTAAAACTTCAACGCCCTTGGCCTTTAACTCTTCATAAAGCCCTTTAGCATACTCAAAACTCTCATTATCTTTTATGTTTGAAACAATTATCTCTACGCTATATGGAGCTGTTTGTAGATTCCAAATGCAACCCTTCTCATCATGCCCTGCCTCAATCATAACAGCTACAAGCCTACTCACTCCAATCCCATAACAACCCATCCAGAAAAAGTCCGATTTGCCATTTTTATCTAAAAATGTAGCATTCATTGCAGATGAATATTTTTGACCTAGTTGGAAAATATGTCCAGCTTCGATACCTTTTGTTATGCTTAGCTCACCTTTACATTTAGGGCAAAGATCGCCCTCTTGCACCTTTACCAAGTCATGGTATCTATCTTTATTGAAGTTAATTACCTTTACACCAACATAGTGATAATCCTCTTCATTTGCCCCGCATATTAAACTCTCTTCATTTTCTAATTCACTATCAATATAAAATTCAACATTTTTTGGTAAGCCTATTGGACCACAATATCCAGCTACCAAGCCAGCGCTTTTAACCTCTTCTAAGCTTGCATCCACTAAATCTAGTGCTTTTGAGCTATTTAATGCCTTAGTCTCTTCAAGAGTGTCACACCCTCTTACAAAAAAGACAACAATTTTACTCTCATCTTCATAGATGGCTTTTTTAATGATGGCCTTAATGGAGTAGAATGGATCAACTTTAAAAAAATCACAAACTAACTCAATAGTGTTTTGGGAAGGAGTATAAAACTTAGCGCTATTAGCTACTGGAGGCTCAACATTAGAGCTTTTTTTAGCTCTTTTAGCTGCTTCAACATTTGCTGCATATTCACACTTTTGACATATGGCAACATCATCCTCCCCGCTGCTAGCTAAAACCATAAACTCCTTACTTCCACTACCGCCAATAGCCCCACTATCAGCTTCAACTGCCCTATAAGTAAGCCCTAGCCTATCTAAGATTTTCCTATAAGTTTTCTCCATCAAGTTAAACTCTCTAATTAAATCTTCTTCGCTTGAATGAAAACTATATCCATCTTTCATGGTAAACTCTCTACCTCTTAAAAGCCCAAATCTAGGCCTTGCTTCATCTCGGAACTTAGTAGTGATTTGATATAGATGAAGTGGTAACTGCTTATAGCTATTTATCTTATTTCTCACAATATCCACAACAACCTCTTCATGAGTTGGCCCTAAAACAAAATCATTCTCTTTTCTATCTTTCAGTCTTAATAACTCTTTGCCAAAGGCGTCAAACCTACCACTTTCTTGCCATAAAGATGCTGGGGTTACTACTCCCATTTGAACCTCTTGAGCTCCAGCTTTGTCCATCTCATCTTTAACTATGGCTCTAATTTTGTCAAAAACAATTTTTCCAAGTGGTAAAAAGTTGTAAAGTCCACTTCCAGTTTGATTTATGAAACCGCCTCTAGTTAAAAAGATATGGCTAGGCAGTTTTGCATCTTTTGGTGCTTCCTTTGTTGTTGGTGCGTAAAGTTGTGAAAATTTCATGCATGATTCTCCATTTGGTATTCGCAAGAGTACTCATTTAAGTGCTTCTCTTCATCTTCATATATATCAAAAAAGTACTGTATGGCTTGAACTATCGTATCTGATTCAGGTTTTTTGGCAACATTTTTTAAATTTACTGTTGGGCGGTGTAAAAAAGCATTAAAAACTTGATGAACTACCCTTACAACTGCCTCTTCGCTCTCTTTTGGGATGTATCCTTTTTTAGCCGCTTTGCCAACTTCTGCTAAAGCACACTCTCTAGCCCTAGCTCTTATCTCTTTAATTAAAGGATCAACACTTAAAGTTTGAAGCCATTTAAAAAATTCTGAGGTTAATTCACTTACTATTGCATAAGCTTTTTGAGCCTGCTCCTCTCTTGAGGCGATATTTCTACTTACTATCTCTTCAAGATCATCAACAGCATATACAGATAGATTATCTTTGTTTTTCAAATCTATATCTCTAGGAACTGCAATATCAAAAAAGTATCTATCAAAGCTTTGATACTCAATCATCTCTTCATTTATGATTGGGGTGCTTGAGCCAGTTGCACTAAAAATTAGTGGAACTTTGTTTATATATCTTTTTAAAGACTCATAAGACTCAACTAAAACTTCACCCTCAAGTTTAGCTTTTAGGGCGTGAGCATTTGCCTCTGTTCTATTGATTAATACCAAACATGCCCCATGAGTTAAAAGATGTTTTGCTGCAAGTTCACTCATCTCGCCAGCACCTACAACTAAAGCTTTAACCCCTTTTAATGAGCCCATTAACTCTTCTGCTTTAGAAACTGCAACGCTAGAAACTGATACTGGATTTTTAGAGATTTGAGTTTTAGTTCTAATATGAGCAGCACATCTAAAAGCATGGTGCATAGCTCTACTTAGCTTTTGCCCACAGTGTCCATTTTCAAAAGAGATCTTATACGCATCTTTTAATTGTCCTACGATTTGGGTCTCACCTATAACTAAACTATCAAGTGAAGAAGCTACTAAAAAAAGGTGATGGATTGCATTTTCATCTTCATAAATGTTTACTAGCTCCTCCAAAGTAGATCTTTGTACTGTACTTACAGCTTCTAACTGCCCAAAAATAAACTTTAAAGACTCTTTTAACTCTTTTACACTTGTTATAATCTCAACCCTATTACAGGTTGAAAGGATAATTACTTCATTGATACTCTCATGACTATGAAGTCTTTTTAAAATATCTAAAAGTCTAATTTCACTAGAAAAAGAGAGTCTCTCTCTTATCTCTAAATCTGTATTTTTGTGTGTAAAACTAAGTGTCATATAGTGCATTAAAAATCCCTCTCAATCATCTGTTTCACCACCCCTTCTAATCCTTCAACTCCACTCCCTTTGATAGCATTTAATGCTAAAGCACCATACTCTTTTGCTTTTAAAACTGCTTTTTTGATAGCTTTACTCTCCTTAAACTTTTCTACAACCCAAGTAAGCTCATCTTCACTAAGCTCTTTTTTGAAAAGCGATTTTAAAAACTCTTGATCTTTTTCATTTAAAAGTTCGTAAAGATAGAGATAAGGCAGTGTTGTTTTGCCCTCTTTAAAATCACTCATAGCAGGTTTTCCTAAAGAGTTACTATCTTGAGTTACATCTAAAACATCATCTATGATTTGAAAAGCAAGTCCTAAATTTTTCCCATAAGTTGCAAAGGCTTTGCTATCTTTTTTTGCTAAAAGTGCCGCAGCTTTTGCACTAGCTTCAATCAAAGAGGCTGTTTTATTGTAAATCATTGTTTCATAAGAAGATAAAGATGAGTTAAATGAGAAAGAGAGCTCAACATCTTGCAACTCTCCAATACTCAAAAACACAACCGCCTTTGAAACGGTACTTGCTACCTCAGTTGGCAAGGAGGTAAGCAAATAAAATGCTTGAGAGTAAAGCACATCTCCTAGCATAATTGCACTTTTATCTCCAAAGAGTGCATTTATGGACTCTTCCCCTCTTCTAGTAGTTGCCTCATCTATCACATCATCATGCAAAAGACTTGCAGCATGTATCATCTCAATGATAGATGCTAGCATTATGGCATCTGGATGATCTTTTGCTATTCTTAAAACAAGTTTTGCTCTTAATCTTTTTCCACTTGGCAATTTGTCAAATAGTTTTAAAATAGTCTCATCATTAAGAGTGGATATATTCTCTCTCATCTTTTTTTCAACTAAATCTAACACCTTACTCCTTTATCCTAGGATCATAAAACTCTATTTTAACTCTTTTTGCTCTATCTTCAATGAAAGCTTCTATTGTGGCAATTTTATCTTCATTATTAAACTGGGTAAATTCTAATAAAAGGTTGGTTTTACTTTTTAATCTATCTACCTTATCTTCTAACAAGAGCTCTTTTAATGCTCTTTTGCCACGCTCTAAAGTTAATACCTGCTGTTTTGGAAAATCTCTGTATCTAGTATGCAATATAAGCTGCTTAGTGTCAAAAAGAGTCCAAGAAAAAGTGTATATTTTAGCCTCAATCTCCTCATTTTTTGCATCATAAACATAGATGTGGGCTTGCTCATCTTTTTTTAACTCAAACTTATGCCAAAATGCCCAATTTGGCTCTGCAAAGATAAATGTAGGCATTAAAAAAAATAGGAGAAAAAAGAGTAATCTTTTTTTATTCATGCTTTGTTAATACTTTTGTTGAAAGATCTATGTAAAGATCTTGTCTTTTTTCATAAAGTTTATCTGGTTCATTTAGTATAAAACTATCTATATCTTCAAATTTAAAGTTTTCATTTTGGCTTAAAATTGACTCCATAGCGGTATATCTATCTAAAAACTCATCCATCATACTCTCAACTACAGATCTTCTAGCATTTAATAAAACATCATAAAATTTAGATCTTGGAGAGCCAAAAAAAAGATCTTCTTCATCAACATTTAACATTTTTATTTCCTAAAATAGATAAAGCGTAGATTATAACACACCAAAACTTGTATAAGCTAAAATTTAATAGGTGCTTTTAATACTCATTAAAAATAGAGTTTTTAACTCTATTATCTCTTTTGTAATTTGATTTTGATTTTAGCTTCTCAAGTGCATTAGCACTATTTAATAACTCCTCTTTTATGCTTAAACTAGGCTCTTTTTGCACACTTAGCATAACTTCATTGGCAAAAAGCTCTAAATTCTTACTGTAAGTTGAATCTAAAACAACACTTTGAACTTTTTCTAACTGGCTTGAGTAGTTTTTTATAACTCTTGTTTGAAAAAGCAAAAAATCAAAATCTTCTCTTTTTAATATCGAAATTGCACTTTTAACAAATTTTTCTAAAGCTCTAATATACTTTACCCTCATACTTTTTTCTTTGATGGCGTTACTTTTTGACATCTTTACTCGCTTTTTAGCTCTATTTTCAATTTTTTCTACTCATTATATCACTAGATTGATACTATTTATTGATAGATAAGTCATTTGTTTACTAAAAGTTACTTATTGAGTTTTATAATATATAGAAACCATACCTTAGTAATTTGATAGGAATACTTGACATTAAATTTTTATTTCAATATACTTTCAAAAATTTTAAAAAAGGATTTAACATGAAACCACAAACTTCTGCTCTTAGGGCTGGAAATGAGAATGAAGTTTTTGGATCAATGGCAGTACCTCTTTATCAAAGCAGTGCGTATGATTTTAAAACTAGCGAAGTAGCAGCTAATAGGTTTGCTTTAAAAGAGTTAGGGCCAATCTACACTAGACTTAATAACCCAACGGTAGAAGTGCTTGAGAAAAGATTAGCTATCTTAGAAAAAGGTGCGGCTTCATTAGCAACTGCTAGTGGACAAGCTGCTATTTTTTATGCAGTTGCTAACTTAGCTAGAGCTGGAGATAATATATTAGTTGCAAATAAAATTTATGGTGGAGCTACTACTTTGCTAACCCATACTTTGAAAAACTTTGGCATAGAGGCAAGGCTCTTTGATAGCGACAAAGCAAATGATTTGGAAGAAAAAATTGATGAAAATAGTAAAGCTATATTTTTTGAATCATTATCAAACCCTCATGTTTGCATTTGTGAGTTTGAAGCCATAGCTAAGATTGCTAAAAAATATAGTATTGTTACTATTTGTGACAATACAGTTGCCACTCCTACTTTATGTAACCCTTTGGAGCTTGGATGTGATATAGTTGTACATAGTATCAGTAAATATATAGGTGGGCAAGGTCTTTGTATAGGAGGGGCTTTGATTGAAAGAGAGGGGTTAAATTCACTCTTAATTAACAATCCAAAATATCCTCAATTCAACACCCCAGATCCTAGTTATCATGGGTTAGTTTATGCGGATTTGCCTTTTCCTATCTTTACTCTAAGAGCAAGGCTCTCTTTGCTTAGAGATTTGGGTGCTTCAATTGCTCCATTTAATGCTTGGCAGTTTATTCAAGGGCTTGAAACTCTAGCTATTAGGATGAGAGCTATTAGCGACTCTGCATTAAAGGTTGCAACATATTTGAGTGAAAATGAAAATGTGAAATTAATTTTATATCCAGGGTTAAAAACAGATCCAAGCCATGAGAAATTGTGTAAATACTTTAACTCTACTCTAAGCTCAGGGCTTATTCATTTGGAGTTAAAAGATGAAAATTTAGCTAAAGAACTTGTCGATAAAACCAAGCTTTTTAGCGTTGTTGTGAATATTGGTGATTCAAAATCACTAATCACTCACCCAGCTAGCACTACCCATCAACAGCTCTCAAAAGAGGCTTTAAATGAACAGGGGATAAACCCTAAAGTGGTAAGACTTAGCATAGGACTTGAAGATCCGCAGGATTTGATAGAGGATTTAAAAAATATATTAGGATAAAAAATGGCACTTTTATCTACTAAGGGCATTTATGGACTTAGGGCTCTTTATGAGCTCTCTAGTAAAGATTTGAAAACTCCAACTAAACTAAGGGAGATAGCTGATTTAAGCGATATTTCTCTAAATTATTTGGAGCAAATCTTTACTATTTTAAAAAAAGAGGGATTTGTTAAAAGCATTAGAGGGGCAGAGGGTGGTTATATGCTTGCAAAGCCAGCAAGTCAAATAACTATCCTAAGTGTCATTGAAGCTTTAGAAGGAGAGTTGCAAATTGCCAATAAAAGCCATTTAAATGACCCTTTAAAACTCTTTTACTTAGAGTGCCAAAAAGTTTTAGAAGATTTTTTTGATATACCATTATCAAATATAAAAGAGTATCACTTAAAGCTGTTAGGACAGCTAAACTATACAATCTAAGGATTTAAAATGAAAGTTGCACAAAATATAAGAGAATTGATAGGAAATACACCTCTTTTAAAATTAAATAGCGTTAGTCAAAATGCTGCTATTTATGGAAAGTGTGAGTTTTTTAATCCGACTCATTCAGTAAAAGATAGAATTGCTTTTGGGATGATTGAAAAGGCAATTGAAGATGGATTAGTTACAAAAAGTAGCATTATCATTGAACCAACTAGCGGAAATACTGGAATTGGACTTGCGATGGTATGTGCATCAATGGGACTAAGTTTAACTCTTACTATGCCTAGCTCCATGAGCATTGAAAGAAGAAAACTATTGCAAGCTTTGGGAGCTAATATAGTGCTAACACCACCAGAACTTGGCATGCAAGGGGCAGTTGATGAAGCAATAAAACTTGCAAAAAGCACTAAAAATTCTTTCATTCCTCAGCAGTTTAACAATGAAGCAAATCCAAAAACTCATGAAAAAAATACAGCAAAAGAGATCATTGAAGCACTTGGATCACTAAATGAAAAGATAGACATTTTAGTAGCTGCTGTTGGGACAGGGGGAACTTTAACAGGCATTGGAAGAGCTCTTTTAAAACACAATCCAAACATATATATTGTTGCGGTTGAGCCTAACAAATCAGCAGTTTTAAGTGGAGATAAGCCAGGTCCACATAAAATTCAAGGTATTGGGGCTGGATTTATCCCAAAGGTGCTTGATAAATCTATATATAATGAGATAGTTCAAGTCTCATATGAAGACGCGGTTGCCACTTCAAGAGAGTTAGCTAAAAAAGAGGGAATACTTGTGGGGATCTCTTCTGGGGCCAATGTTTGGGCTAGCAAACTAATGGCTGATAAGTTTAAAGGTAAAAATATAGTAACAATACTTTGTGATACAGGAGAGAGATACTTAAGTACAGATTTGTACGAGTAATTACTCTCCAAAAAGGATTATCTCATAGGTGCTTTTGCTCTTTACTAAAGATCTCTCAGGAGCAATTGTACCTTTTTGAGAAATTTTAGAAATTTCCTCTTTTAACTCATCTATAACCATCTCATACTCTTCAAGCTTCTCTTTAAGCTGTAAAACAACATCAACTCCAGCCAAATTTACACCCAAATCTCTTGTAAGTCTTAAAACCATCTTTATACGATCAATATCTCTTTGAGAATAGAGTCTCATCTTGCCATCAGTTCTTGAGGGAGATATGAGTCCTTCTCTTTCATACTGTCTTAAAGTTTGAGGATGAATGCTTAAAACTTTCGCTACAACGCTAATTAAATATACAGGTTCTTCATATGTATGCACTTTTTTTCTCCTATAAATACTTCTCTAAAGCTTCAACTAATTTTTTATCCATAGACTCCACCTCAGGTAAAATAATATTTGCCTTTAAGTAAAGATCTCCTTTTATTCCACTTTTTCTATTAACTACCCCATAACCCTTTACCCTAAAACGCTGTCCTGGTTTAGTGTTTTTACCTACTTTTAATTTAATCTCTTTTTCTAAAGTTTCAACTGGAACACTACCTCCAAATAGAGCAACTTTTAAAGGAATATCCATCTCTTTTTCTAAATCATCTCCATCCCTACTATAAAGAGGGCTTGGAGCTATCTCAACAGTTAAAAAAAGATCGCCCTGTTTGGATTGATACTTTTTTCCTTTCTTTTTAATGCGCATCTTTTCATTTTGCCTAATGCCAGCAGGGATTTTAATGTCAAAACTCTCTCCTGCGTAAGAAACAGAGTGTTTTCCACCTAAAACTGCAACATTAAAAGGGATTGTGATTTTAGCATTAACATCCAAATCAATCTCATCAAACTGATCAAAACCACCGCCAAATCCACCAAAACTGCTAAAACCACCAAAACTAGAGCCTCCCCCAAATCCTCCGCCACCAAATATATTTCTTAAAATTTCATCTAAATTTGCTCCACTATGCGCATGTGCAAAATCTTGGAAATTTTGCCCACCAAACATGCTGTCTCCATGTCTATCATATTGAGCTCTTTTTGAGGCATCGCTTAAGATTTCATAAGCTGCATTTATCTCTTTAAACTTGTTTTCAGCTTCTGGATCTTTATTTATATCTGGGTGATATTTTCTAGCTAAACGCCTATAGGCTTTTTTTATCTCATCTGCGGAGGCGTTTTTTTCTACTCCTAAAGTTTCATATAAACTATCGCTCACTTAATTCTCCTAAAATATCTCATTTATTAACTCTAATGATGATTATAGCATAAAACTTTAGTCTAAATCAATCAACTTTCTATTTAATCCCACTATTTAGGCTTTTAAAAGAGTAAGATTTTCCCATTAAATGAAGCTTAAAGAAATATTTACTTAATATTAACTTAGTTTTTTTATAATTACGATAAAAAATTAATAAAGGTTACACATGAAAAGATTATTTCTTATTCTGTTCTTGGGTGTAGTTTTTGTATATGGCTCAACAGTTGAGTTTGAAAAAGCAAAAGAGAGCCCAAAACGAATTGCTCCATCTTCAAATGATACTATTTTATCATTTCATAGCTCTATTAAAGATGCAAAAAATAGTGTAGTTAACATTTCAACTACAAAAACCATAAAGCAAAGAGATGCTTTTTATGATATGTTCGAGCATCCCTTTTTTAGAGACTTTTTTGGTCGTGGCTTTCAAGTGCCTGAACACCAAAGAAAATCTTCATCTTTAGGTTCTGGAGTAATCATTTCAAAAGATGGCTATATTGTTACAAACAATCATGTTGTTGAAGAGTCCGATGAAATCATTGTTTCATTAATAGACAATAGTAAAGAGTTTAAAGCTAAGGTGGTAGGCTTAGATCCTAAAACCGATCTAGCGGTCATAAAGATTGATGCAAAAGATTTGCAAGCCATAGTTTTTGCTGATTCATCTTATCTTTTAGAAGGTGATGTAGTTTTTGCCATAGGAAATCCATTTGGAGTTGGAGGATCGGTAACTAAGGGTATTGTTTCAGCGCTTAATAAAAGTGGAATGGGCTTAAATCAGTATGAAAATTTTATCCAAACAGATGCTTCAATAAATCCAGGAAATTCAGGTGGAGCTTTAGTTGATAGTAGAGGAGCTTTAGTTGGAATAAACTCTGCAATCCTTTCAAGAAGTGGAGGAAATAATGGAATTGGTTTTGCAATTCCTTCAAATATGGTTGAAACTATTGCTAAAACATTGATTGAAGATGGAAGAGTTGATAGGGGATATATGGGCGTTTCAATTGGCGATTTAACAAGTGACTTGAAAGAGGTTTATACAAACAAAGAGGGTGCTTTAGTTTTAGGTACAGAAGAGAATGGCCCAGCTGCAAAAGCTGGCATAGTAAGAGGTGATTTAATCATCAAAATAGATGATATTCATATAAAAAATGCAAATGAGTTAAAAAATACAGTAGGTAGTCTCTTGCCTGGAAAAAAGATTGTTTTGACATATGAAAGAGATAATAAGATAAAAACATCAAAAGTTACACTAGATAAAATGGATGGAGAAACTAATGAAAACTCTAGTGGAAATAGGTTTATTAAAGGGTTGTTTTTAGATAGTTTGAATGATGATTTAAGATATAAATATAGAATCCCACAAAAAATTGAAGGGGTTTTAGTAACAGAAGTTGAAAATGACTCAGAAGCTGAAAAATTTGGATTTAAACCAGGCGATGTGATCTTACAAGTTGAGCAAACCGTAGTGGCAACTTTAGAGGAGTTTAATAAAGCTTTTGAAAATATCAAAAAAGAGAAAATAAGAGTTTGGGTAAATAGAGGTGGATATATTTCACCAATACTAATTAAGTAACTCCTAAAAGCCCCCTGTTTTCTCACGGGGGCTTAGTTTTCTGTGATATAATTCGCTATGACAGAAATATTAATGATAGAAGATGATGCTGAATTAGCTGAAATATTAACAGAGTACCTAGAGCAGTTTGACATGAGAGTCACTACCGCTCATGATCCCTACATTGGGCTTTCTACTCTTGATACTGGAAAGTTTGATTTAGTCATTTTAGACTTAACTCTTCCTGGTATTGATGGGCTTGATGTTTGTAAAGAGATTAGACAAAAGCACGACATTCCAATCATTATCTCTTCAGCTAGGCATGACATTGGCGACAAAGTGACTGCACTTGAAAATGGCGCTGATGATTATCTTCCAAAACCATACAACCCAAGAGAGCTTCAAGCTAGGATAAAAAGTCACTTAAGAAGGCAACACTCTTTTGTAGCCTCAACTCAAACCCAAACAAGTGATCTTGTTTTAAATGAACATCAAAGAGAGATCTATTTTCATGAAAAACCACTACAACTTACTGCTGCTGAGTATGGAATATTAAGCTATTTGATGAAAAAAGAGGGGGGAGTTGTCTCCAGAGAAGAGCTCATATATAACTGCGATGCCATCAGTGAAGACACTACAAACAAAAGCATCGATGTTATCATTGGAAGAATTAGACAAAAAATTGGAGAAAATCCCAAAAACCCAACATATATTCATGCTGTTAGAGGTATAGGCTATAAGTTTTTAAAATGAGAAAATCCTCAATATTTTATAGTATAACTTTCATCTTTTTTCTTGCTTCCATTAGTATTTTTCTTGCTTTTTTATGGTTAATGGAGTTTGATAAACAAAACTATACAAATGAGTTAAATACTAAATATAGCATAGTTGCTAGAGCTACTTTATTTCATTTAAATAACTTCATAACTCAAGATGAGCTTGATGAGCAGGTTAAAGATTATAAAATGACTGAAGTTACAGATAAAGAGCATAAAGAGAAGGTTTTGGAAAATGCTTCAGTGCTAGAAGAGATTGAAGCAAAAATTGGAAATAGCGCTATTTTAATTTATGAAAAAAGGCATTATCTTAAAATTGCTCATAAAGATAGCACTCTTTTATTAAGAGATGATGATTATCAACCATATAGGTATCATGTAATTAGAGTCATATTTGCAACAATTTTTATTGTTTTATTAATTATTTATATATTTATTATTAGAAAATTAAGACCACTTAGAAAGTTAAAATCTGAAATCGATAAGTTTGCTAGAGGGGACTTAGATGATATGGTTGAGGCTACCTTTGGAAATGATGAAATCTCTGAAGTTTCCACTGCTTTTTATAGCGCCGTATCTCAAATTAAAGCTTTAAATCACTCAAGGCAACTGTTTTTAAGAAATATAATGCACGAGCTTAAAACCCCCATAACAAAAGGTTTAATCACTGTTGAAATGCTTGAAGAGAGTAAATATAAAAACCGCCTAATAGATGTTTTTTATAAGCTTGAAACAATGATAAATGAGTTTGCTTCCATAGAAAGATTAACCTCTGGCATAGGTTTAACTAGCGTTAGTGATCACCCTTTGTTAGAGATAGCCCAAGAAGCGATTGATTTAGCGATGGTTGAGCCTAAGAGTATCACTTTAAATATTGATCCTGAAATAGTTTTAAATGTTGATTTTAAACTATTTGCAACTGCAATAAAAAACATGATAGATAATGGCATAAAATACTCACTTGATCATCATATTAAAGTAATAGCTGATGAAAAAAGTATTAGATTTATAAATTATGCAAACCCCTTAACTTACCCATTAGAGCACTATCTTGAGCCTTTTGTACAAGGAAGCAATAGCATAAAAAGTTTAGGACTTGGGCTTTATATAGTAGATAATATTGTAAAAGCACACAATTTAACACTAAAATATCGCCACCAAAATGGGTATAATGTCTTTTGTTTTGAGCCATTAGAGAATATTATTGACAAAAAAGAGAGTTTGGAAGGAGATTGTGATGTCTAGTGTGGTTTTTGATAAGAGGGATCTATTTGCTTTACTAAAACACCATATTGCGATTTTGGAAAGATTTGGACTTATAGATGAAGAGCCTTTTTCTTTAATTTACTTTTCATTAAAAAATAGTCCAAAAATTGATCATGCAAAAACTTTTCAAGCAATGCTTAGAAAAACAGATGCTCTTTTTCAAGATAAAACAAACTTTGTAGCCCTGCTTCCAGGAACTGATTGGAATGGTGCAAATATTGTGTTAGAAGGAATTTATAAGTTTTTAGATGAAGAGTATAGTGATAATATAGCTACTTTTCCTGATGATGGAGAAGATGCAAAAGAGATTATAAATTCACTCCATGATAGGATAGTAAAAAATTTAAATGTAGGAGTAAAGATGCTTGAGGTTGAGTAATTACTCATTTCTTAAAGTATCTAAAACATCAACTTCCGTCGCTTTTTTAGCTGGGTAATATGAAGATAGAGCCACTATGATGGCAGCTCCAATGATGATAGACCAAAAATCAACTTGCGATAACTCTAAAGGCAGTCTAGAAGAACCATACACATCAGCAGGTAAATCTATAATGTCAAATGAACCAAGCGCAAATAGAGCAATGCCGCTTAATATAACTCCTAACACTATCCCGCTACCACCAACGATAACTCCAAGTGTAAAAAAAGTCTGCTTTATCTCTTTTTTATAAACCCCTAAAGATAAAAGAAGCGCTATCTCTTGTCTTCTATTCATAACTGTCATTAAAAGTGAACTTATTATATTTAAGGCTGCTACTAAAATTATTAACATTAAAACAATGAAAAGTGCTCTTTTTTCTAAAGCTAGGGCTGAGAAGAAGTTACCATTTTGCTCCCACCAACCAACTGCATAAAGGCCAGTTGGCAAAGCTTCTTTAATCTTTTTTATATCCTCAAAAGGATTATCACTGTGGATATGTATCCCATCAAAGCTATCTTTGCTGTAGTTTAATACTTTTCTTAGTGAATTTAAATCTGTATAAAGGTACGCTTTATCATAAGCTACTAAGCCAGATTGAAAATAATCAATAATCTCAAATCTTTTCATCTTTGGCATTAGATTTAAGCCATTAAAATCAGCCTTAGTAAAAAGAACTGTTATTTTGTCACCTTTATCTAGTAAAAATGAGCTATAAAGTCCCTTTCCAACAAGTAGTGAGTACTCTTTTAACTCTTTTTCTTTCAATCCCTCTTCAACTACACTATTTATCTTTTTCTCAAGAGCGCTATCAACTCCAAATAAAATCCCACCCTCTAAGCTTTCACCTTTTTTAAGCATTACTTGAGTGCTGATATATGGGCTAAATTTAAGACTAGGTAGCCTCTTTTTTAAATCATTTAAATCTTTATCTGTAACAAAACTTGAAGAGAGTCCCGAAACAGTTATTGGATAATTCATAGTAAAAAGTTTTCTTTTAAACTCTTTATCAAATCCATTCATAATGGCCATGGCAACTATGAGCACCATCACTCCAATTGCTACGCCAAAAAAGGCTAAAAAGGCACTAACAGTTATGAATGGTTGACTTTTATCTACTCTTAAATATTTAGAAACTAAAAATCTTTTTACTTTTGACAAATATCAACCTAAGCTAAAAGTCCACGCTTTGGGCCACTTTTTCCGCAGCAGTGCTTATATTTTTTACCACTTCCGCACGGACATGGATCATTTCTTGGAATTCTTTTTTCTATCTTTGGAGTGCTCTCTTCTTTGCTTCTTCCATAAACTGCTCCTTTTGTCTGCTCTTGTTCGATTTTACGAACCATGGCTTCCATTCTAGCTCTCTCTTCCTCAGCTTTTTCATCTTTTAACCTAACTCTTTGAAGAGTTTTTATGCTCTCACTTTTTATTCTCCACACAAGCTCTACAAATAGATTGTAACTCTCTTTTTTATACTCAGTTAATGGATCTTTTTGATTGTATCCTCTTAATCCAATTCCTGTTTTTAAAATATCCATTTGGTAAAGGTGTTCTCTCCACGCATTGTCTAAAACTTGAAGATATAAAATTCTTTCAATCTCTTCTTTTTGCGCCCTATCAACAATGCTCATCTTCTTTTCATACTCAGCTTTTAATCTTTCATTAACAATGTCTAAAACCTCTTGATACTCTTTCCCTTCTAGCTCACCAGATGCAAACTCTACACCCATCTCATTTAATAAAAGTGCAAAAAGTTTTGGAAAATCAAACTCCTCTTTTAAACCATTTTCAAAAAATTCAGATCTTTGCAAGGCATCTTCAACATAATCGCCCCTCATTTCATCAAGTTTTTTCTCAATATCAAATTCAGGATTTAAAAGATCATTTCTAAAGTTATATATAGTTTTCCTCTGCTCATTTGCTACATCATCATATTCAAGCAAATGTTTTCTACTCTCAAAGTGTAAGCTTTCAACCTTTTTTTGAGCATTTTCAACCGCTCTAGTAACCATTCTAGATTCAATACTCTCACCCTCTTCTATCCCAAGTCTTTCCATGATAGATTTAATCCTATCACTTCCAAAAATTCTTAAAAGATTATCTTCTAAACTTAGATAAAACCTGCTAACCCCAGGATCTCCCTGCCTTCCAGCTCTTCCTCTTAACTGGTTATCTATCCTTCTACTCTCATGCCTCTCAGTTCCAATGATATAAAGCCCACCTAAAGCTTTTACTTCATCATTTATCTTTATGTCCACTCCTCGACCAGCCATATTTGTTGCTATGGTTACAGCACTTTTTGCTCCTGCATTTAGGATGATTTGCGCCTCTTTCTCATGGTTTTTAGCATTTAAAACTTGATGAGGAATTTTCTCTTTTTTAAGTAAACTATGCAAATGCTCACTCTTTTCTATGGAGGCAGTACCAACTAAAACTGGCTGTCCCACCTTGTAAGCTCTTTTTATCTCTTTTATAACCGCTTCAAATTTTTCTCTTTCAGTTTTATATATTAAATCATTATGATCAATTCTCTCAACCTTTACATTTGTTGGAATTGATACAACATCTAGTTTATAAATTTGTGAAAATTCTGTTGCTTCGGTTTGCGCAGTTCCTGTCATGCCTGCTAATTTGTCATACATCCTAAAATAGTTTTGAAATGTTATGTCAGCTAAGGTTTGTGACTCTTCTTGTATAGCTACGCCCTCTTTTGCTTCAAGAGCTTGATGTAAACCCTCCCCAAACCTTCTTCCTTCACTAAGTCTGCCTGTAAATTCATCTACTATTACAACTTCTCCATCTTTTACAACATAGTGAACATCATTTTCAAAAAGATATATGGCTTTAAGTGCTTGATCTAAATGGTGAGAGAGTATTGCATTTTCCATACTATATAGATTATCAACTCCAAAAAGCTCTTCAGCTTTACTAATGCCTGTTTCAGTCATGACTACACTTCTATTTTTCTCATCAACTAAAAAATCGCCCGTTAAAACTCCCTGCTCTTCCTCTTTTCCTCTTTCAAGTTTTTTAGCTACATCATTAGCCCTTTTATAGCTATCAAGTGTTCTATTTGTTGGGCCTGAGATTATTAGCGGGGTTCTAGCCTCATCAATTAAAATGGAGTCCACCTCATCCACGATAACAAAGTTATACTCTCTTTGAACTCTATCTTTAGCACTATATTTCATATTGTCTCTTAAATAATCAAACCCAAACTCATTGTTAGTTCCATAAGTTATATCAGCGCTATACTGCTCTTTCCTACTAGCCTCATCATCAATGGTAGATAAAATTACTCCAACACTTAAGCCTAAAAACTGATAGATTCTTCCCATATCTTCAGCATCTCTTTTAGCTAAGTAATCATTTACTGTAACAACATGAACGCCTTTACCGCTCATTGCATTTAACACAACAGGCAAAGTCGCCACTAAAGTTTTACCCTCACCTGTTTTCATCTCTGCAATTTTTCCATCATGCAAAACAAGTCCGCCTATTAGCTGAACATCAAAGTGTCTCATGCCTGTTGTTCTTTTACTAACTTCCCTAACAATGGCAAAAATATCGTTTATAATCTCATCTTGGGTAACTTTTCCCTCTTTTATCTCATTTTTGAAGTTATTAAAGGCTTCTTTTAGGACTTCATCACTCATCGCTTCATAATGTGGTTCTAGTGCATTTATCGCTTCAATTTTTTTTCTATATTTTTTTACTTCTCTATCATTTTTTGTTCCAAATACTCTTTGGATTAAGGATCTTGACATTGGCAAACCTTCCGTTTTTATGTTGATTGTAACACATGTTTACTTTTAAAAATCTTCGTTGAAAAAAACCTGCTACAATTAGTAAAATTTTTATAAAAGGCTGAAAATGAGGATTTTTTTATCTCTTTTTTTTACTATATCTTTACTTTTTTCAATGGATTTAAAAACTATAAATGGCAACTTCACTCAAACACTAACATCTCCTGATGAAGACATAATCACTTATGAGGGCTCGATATTTCTTAATTTAAATGGTAAGGCTTTATGGAGATACAGCTCTCCAACTCCAAAAGAGGTATATGTAAATGGAAAGAGTGTTGTGGTGGTTGAACCACTGCTTGAGCAAGCAATAGTTGCAAAAATTGATTCAACTTTTGATATTAACTCTTTACTTAAAGAGCAGATTGAAAATGGGAAAAAAGTTGTAGTTTATGATGGAATATCTTATGAAGTAACATTTAATGATTTTAAACCTAAGACAATAAGCTATGTGGATCAGATGGAAAATAGGGTTAAAATTTTATTTGAAAATGTTGAATTAAACGGTGATTTTGATGCTTCGGTTTTTACTCCAAACATACCCAAAGAGTTTGATATCATAAAAAATTAATCCTTAATGCACCCAGCCTCTTTTAGCTTTCTAATAAGTTCATTTAAATCAACACTATCAACAATCTTTAGTGAATTAATATAAATTCCATCAATATCCACCCCATACTCTTTTTCACAAAATTTAGTTAAAGTTTGCTTTAGTGAACTTTTTCCCTTAGAGGTGATAAGATCTTCCGCAAAAAAACTTCCGATAATAACATTTAAAGCATCAACTATTTTATGGCTCTCATCATCTACATATCTTCCTTCTAAATATATATTTAATGAGATTTTTTTTGTTTCTAAATTTGCTTTTTTACTGTACAAATCAGCCTCAAAATTTTCAAGTATTAAGGTTTGGGCAGACATAAAAGTAGATAAAAATAGTAAAAACAGTAAGACTTTTTTCATTTAATTCCTTTTTAAATTATTGTAAAACTCTTCAACCCTGTCATCAATTCTTATTATCCTTTGTAAATGCCCTAAAAGATCTCTTTTTGAGCTTTTTAAAAGTAGTGTTGTGGGCTTCACTGCTCTACTTATTGCTACATAAAATTGACTATTTTCAAAAATATTGTCAATGTCACAAACTAAGTTTTCTATACTCATTCCTTGAGATTTATGTATGGTTATGGCATAAGCTAATTTTAGTGGAAACTGCTCTAAAGTTGCGTAAGCTACGCTTGTTAGCTCTCCATCTTTTAAACCAACCTCTTCAAATGAAAAAGAGTGTCTTTTTACTTTAACTAATTCATTCTCTTTTTCTACCCAAATCTGCTCATCTTCAATCTCAACTACCTCTCCTTGCTCTCCATTTATATAACTACCCCATCTATTTGCGCAAAAAAGAACTTTTGAGCCTATTTTTAACTCCAAATTTAACTCAATTGGTAAACTCTTTTTCCAAGACTCATACCTTTTCAAATCTATTGAGTTTTCTAAAAACAACTCCTGCGCAACAAACTTTACTAATGGTGAATTTAGCTTTAAAAGCTCTTCTTTATTTAAAAAATTTGCCTCTTTGTTTCTTCCAAAAAGAAGAGTTGGACTCTTTTTTAAAACAGTACTATTTTGCGTTAACTTAATGAGATAATTTAAAACCTCTTCATCTTTTATCCCAACTCTAATTTTCTCTAAAAATGAGAAAAATTTCTTATCGTTAGTCCTTTTTGACTCATTTAAAATATATGTTTTAAAATTAAACTCTCTCCAAGCTAAACTCTCAAAAGCAAAAAGTGGTTCTCTAAAAAGTGTATTCTCTTTTTTATCTTTTTTAATTGGTGGCAGTTGGTAAAAATCTCCAACACAAAAAACTCTTCCACCAAATCTGCCCTTTATAAGCCTCTCATGTATCATCTCCATTAAAGATGCGCTAACCATTGATATTTCATCTATTATTAAATATTCGCAGTGTTCAATGCTCTCATAAAGCTCTTCAAGTTTTTTTCTATTGCGCCTATCGATTTGAGCTAGCTCTTTAGTAGTACTAGAGATTCCAAACATAAAAAAGCTATGAATAGTTTGACCACCAATGTGCACTGAACTAATCCCAGTACTTCCAAGAACAACTACCCTTTTGCCTGCTTTTTTCAAACTATCAATCAAAGCTAGAGTTAAAAAACTTTTGCCCACACCAGCTCCGCCAGTTAGAAAGACATTATTTTGCATTAAATCATTTTTGATTTTTTCTAACACTACCTCTCCATCTGTTTTTGGTATTATACGAAAATGGTTTGAAAAAGGAAATTCAGATGCACTTTTTAGTAGTGGTATTATCAATATTTTTACTAACATCTTGTACTAAAGTAAGCAGTTTCAATCCAATAACTTATGAAAAAAACTTAAATAACTTAGATTTTGAAGCAGTTAGCTATAAAGATGATGGGAAAAGTTTTTTAAATGAGTTTTATAGAGTTTGGAGCGAAGATTTTGGAGTTAGTGAAGATGAAGCGCTTTGGCCTTGGAGAGCTTTTTCTAACAATGAAGAGTTTTTTAAAGAAAACTATAAACCATATGAAAAAACTTGGTTTGATAAAAAACTAGATAATGCAAACTTTGAAGAGTTTTTAAGCCAAAACAAAAATGCCATCATAGTAAATAAAACTGATGTAAGAGTTTTTCCTACTGATTTAGCGATCTTTAAAAACCCTAACTTGCTAGGAGAGGGGTATCCATTTGATTATAATCAAAATAGTGCCATTTACCCATTTACTCCCATTAAACTCTCTCATTTTTCAAAAGATAAAATGTGGGCATTTATAAAAAGCGATAGTTACTTTGGATGGATTAAATCTAACACTTTTTTAACGCTTTCAAAAGATTTAGAAAATAAGATAGTAAATTCAAAAAAATCAACTGCTGTTAAACCTATGAAAATCTTTAACCAAGAAGGAGTCTATGCCATCTTGCCAATTGGAACTATCATTCCAATGGAAGATAAGAGCAAGGCCATTTTTCCAATAAGCTCAAATGAAGTTACTCTTTTAGAGCTTGATCCATCATTTATAAAAGATTTTCCTCTTAATTTTGATGAACAAAATAGAGAACTTCTTTTAAATGAGTTTTTAAATGAACCTTATGGATGGGGAGGATTGCATGGTTTTAGAGACTGCTCTGCTATGACAAAAGATTTTTTCACTCCATTTGGAATTTGGCTGCCTAGAAATTCATATGCTCAATATATTAGCGGGGCTTATGTAGATATAAGCGCTTTATCAAATAGCCAAAAACTCTCATTTATAAAAAAACATGCAACTCCTTACCTCACTCTCATTTACCAAAAAGGGCATATTATGCTCTATGTTGGAACTTTAAATGGTGAGGTTTTAGTAGCTCACAATATGTGGGGAATTAGAAGAGGATTCTTGCACTATGAGTATATGGAAGTGGTTGGAAAAACTATTGTCTCAAACCTTTTTCTAGGAGATGGACACCTTCTTACTAAAAAATCAAACCTACTAATAAACAAGATTGAGGGCATCTCTACACAAAATCCAATCTCACCAGCAAATAGACTTCTTTTAGCCTATAAAGACTCTATTAAAAAGATTGAAAAAAACACTATCTTCTTTCATAATGGTATAAAATTACCTTTTTCATCAAATGAAGCACTAAAAGAGGACTCATTACTAGAAAATCCAGATATAAAATCCCAGTTTTTATATAATTATCCAAAATTTGCCGACATTTTACCGCCATTAAAAGATCCTGGGCGCATAAGAAATGAGGAGTTTTTTAAAGCTTTGTATGGGGAAAATGAAAAAGAGATTAGAAAATCTTTAGTAAAAGTTAAGTGGCTCCCCTCTCATATGGATAAAGTTTTACTATTTAATGAAAGAAATGGAGCAGCTAATGCGCTAAAGAGAGTTTCACTTGAACTTGACAAGCTTGATAGTGAGTATATCTCCTTTTTAAATAATCCATCAGGAACTTTTAACTATAGAAAAATTGATGGAACCAATAGACTAAGTGCGCACAGTTTTGGGATAGCTATAGATATAAATGTAAAAAGTGGTGATTATTGGCGGTGGAGTAAAGATTTAACATACAAAAACCAAATTCCTAAAACTATTGTAGATATTTTTGAAAAACATGGCTTTATTTGGGGTGGAAGATGGAAACATTTTGACACTTTGCATTTTGAATATAGACCAGAGCTTACTCTTCCATAAGCAATTTTATGTTAAAATTTGTGAGTTAATTTGGAGGATTTATGAAACTTATAAGAAATCTTGAAGAAAAAGCGATAAATTATATATTTACCATCTCTAAACGTCCAGTTCTTTATAGAGATTTGCTAAGGGCTAATGCTTCATTTAATGAAGGAATGCTAGTGGATCCTTCTATATTAAACTTTAGAGTCGATATAGCAAAGTCTTATTTTCTTTACACTTTAGTTTGTGCTTTTTTCTTAATCCCTGGCGTCTATTTAACTCATAAAATATTTGTCAATATAGATTTTCATCTATCTATTATTGGCACTATTATTACTACATCATTAGTATTTTTAGGATTTCAAATCTTTCAAAACCACTTAAGAAACTTAATAACTTCACAACTTTTACAAAAAGCTTGGCAGATGCACTTTCCACACTTTCCATATGAGAAATACAATCAAAAAGTTGAGAAAATTTACGGAGAGATGGTGAAAAATGAAATTCCTAAAAAAGAGTGGGAGAAGTATGTTATAGATAAGTTAGTTGAATCTAACTAATCTATCGCAAGAGTATCTAAAACTTGATTTTTAAACCTAATAAGCTCAATTTGAAGTTTTAAGTTTTTATTCTCTTCATTTAGCAACTCATGTTGATCGTAAAGCTCGCCTATATCTCTACTTATATAGTAAATCTCATTTTTTATATATATATTTGGTAAAAATATTGCTAAAGCTAAAAATACAGACAAATAGACAATGATTAAGGTTTTAAAACTTAAATTTTTCTCTTTTAGTAGCTCTTCATCATAAGCTTCTAATAACTCTTTTTTATCCTTCACTCCTACCCTTTTGTCTTAAAAATTCTTAGTTTTGCACTGCTAGCTCGTGAGTTTTTGCTAAGCTCTTCATTAGTTGCAACAATTGGTTTTTTTGTTAAAATTTTACCAAAACTATGATCATTTCCACATTCACATTTTATTAAAAATGGTGGACAAATACAGCTACTTTGCCACTTTTTAAATCTTTGTTTAACTATTTTATCTTCCAAAGAGTGAAAAGAGATGATTGCTATGGTGCAATCTTTTAATTTAAGTCTTTCAATCTCATCTAACAAAGTTTCTAACTCTTTTAACTCATCATTTACTTCTATTCTAATGGCTTGAAATGCCAGTGTGGCAGTGGAAATGCCACCTTTTCTTTCACTTCTTTTGCCTATTATGTTAGCTAATTCTACTGCGCTTGAAATCTCTTTTTCTTCTCTAGCTAAGACTATTTTCTTAGCAATATTTTTATAACTTTTAATCTCTCCATAGTTTAAAAACACTCTTTCTAACTCACTTTGAGAGTAGTTATTAACCACCTTAAAGGCAGTTAGAGCGCTATTTTTATCCATTCTCATGTCTAGTTCTAATGAACTTAAACTAAATCCTCTAGAGTTTTTATCAAGCTGCAAAGATGAAACACCAATATCAGCAAGCAATCCTCTTATCTTGCTGCTATCAATTTTTTCTAATGCCTTAGAAAAAGGTGCATGAATAATTTCTACTCTATCTTTAAAAGGCTCTAAAAATTTACTGCTAAACTCAATCGCTTCTTTATCTTTATCTACTCCTACAATCTTAATGTTTAAGTTTGCTTCAAGTAAAGCTTTAGAGTGCCCTGCGTATCCTAATGTACAATCAACTATTATCCCATCTTTAATTTTGCTAAAAGTATCTAATATCTCCTCTTTTAAGACTGGAATATGCGGGCTTTTCAAGGGTTTAATCCTTCTTTTTATAATTGGGATATAATATCCAAACTCTATTTTATTAAAGGTTAAAAATGATTGAACCACACTTAGCTAAAGAGTTAAAAGAGGTTTCTCTAGCCATGTTTAGAAAGAGTTTTTTTGGAATTTTTCATGGCTCAATCTCCGCTAGATCTGAAAATGACAAATTTATCATAAATAGAAAAAATGCCATTTTTGATGGATTAGAGATTTCAGACTTGATTGAACTTTACTCAAAAAAAGATTATAGATGGAATGAAGCTAGCATAGATGCAGAGATTCATTTAAACATATATAAACATATTCCTGAAGCAAAATATATCTGCTACACCATGCCCCCTTACATCTCAGCTTACGCACTAACTAACACAACCATCACTCCTAAAGACTATTTTGGCGCAACAAGAGTTGGAGTACAAAGTGTTTATGATCCAAGAGAGTTTGCAAATTGGTATGAAAGAGCAGATGTAGAAATTTATAGGTATTTAATTGAAAGTGGTAAAAAAATGATAATAATTAAAGGTTATGGCCTATATTCATATGGAAGAGATATTGAGGAGATCGCAAAAGAGATTGCTATTTTGGAAAATAGCTGTAAACTTTTACACTTAATGGGCAGTTAGTGTTACTTAAATAACTAACAATGTTATAACAAATTATCAAGTTTTTCTTTAAAGTGTCGATTTTTAAACTACTTTAAACACAAACAAGGTAAAATCGTATGTTTTATAATCTTCAAAAAAGGAAGCGCTTATGATTACTTGGATGCAGCGCCATAAAAAATATTTAGTTGTAACTATATGGGTTAGTGTTATTGCTTTTGTTGGAGCAGGCTTTGTTGGATGGGGAGCTTATGATTTTAATTCAAGTAGATCTTCAGCTGTAGCTAAAGTTGGTGAGGTAAAGATCCCTATTAGAGAGTTTCAAATGACTTATGGAAATCACTACGCATACTACAACTCACTCTTTGGAGGAGAGTTAACTCAAGAAAAAGCAAATGAACTAGGACTTGAAAAGATAGTTTTAGAATCGATGGTAAATGAAGCACTTCTTTTAAACTATGCCGCAGATTTAGGTTTAAGTGTTTTAAATAGTGAATTAAAAGATGCGTTAAGCCAAGATGAAACATTCCATAATGAATCAGGAATTTTTGATAAAAACTTATATTACCAAACCTTAAGAAGCGCTAATCTTGATTCAAAAACATATGAGAGCCATTTAAGAAAACAGATTTTATTAGACAAACTTAACTCAGTACTGCACATAACACCAAATGAAGAAGAAGAGAAGATAATTGCCTCAGCTTTACTCATGCAAGATAGATTAAGCGTTAGGGTTTTAACCATAAATCCTAATGAAGTTACTATGAATGAGGATGATTTAAAAGCTTTTTGGGAAAAACAAAAATCTAAATATTTAACCCCAAAAACATATACTATTAAAAGTAAACAAGTTTTAAAAGATAGCTCACTTGAGTTTGATGAGAGTGATTTGAAGGCTTTTTGGGAAGAAAGAGAGTTTGATTTTAGACATGAAGATGGGAAAGTAAAGAGTTTTGAAGAGGCTAAAGATGATGCGCTTGAGGCTTTCTTTTTAGAGCAAGCAAGAAAAGAAGCCTTGCAAGTCTATTTAGGATATAAAAAAGGTGAAGTTGTAGTTGAAGATAGCCAAACAGTAGAAGCTAAAAACCTTCCTATAGATGAAGAGGAGTTAATGCAAGCTCATGTTGGAGATATTTTAAAGCCTATTGAGATTGAAGATGGATATATAATTATTGAGCTTTTAAGCATTAATGATCCCGAACCTATGGGCTTTGATGAGGCTAAAGCTTTAGCAAGAGTTGATTATGAAAAAGAGATTATAAATAAAACATTAGAAGATAGAGCTAAAGCTCAGTTAACTCTCTTTCAAGGTCGTGATATTGGGTTTGTTGGAAGAGATAGCACGGTTGAGATTGAGAATTTATCATCAGATGAAGTAGCTCACTTCATAGCTTATGTGTTTGATAACAATGACAAACGAGGTTATGTTTTACTAGATGAAAAAGCTGTACTTTACGAGATTATGGAACAAAAGTTGCTTGATAAAACCAAGTTAGAGCGTTATTCAGATATGATTAAAGAGAGCAGTAAACAGTTGAAATCTACTGAGATTGATGACTCACTGCTAAACGCTTTAAGAAAAAGATATTCAATCAAATATTTCTACAAAGGAAACTAATTGAGCACTACACTTTTAGGAATTGATATTGGCTCAACTAAAATATGTGCTGTTATTGCCCAAAAAGATGATTTTGGTATAAAAGTATTAGGTGCTGGCATTGCAAAATCAAATGGAATTAAAAAGGGTGTTATTACAAATATAGATCACGCTTCTAAATCTATAAAACAAGCAATTACTGATGCAAAAAGAGTTGCTGGCACTCAGTATGAAAAGACTATTGTTTCTATTTCAGGGGCTTATACTAAAAGTGTAGATAGTAGTGGTGTTGTAAATATTCCTAGTCATGAGATTGGATTAAGAGAGATAAATAGAGCCATGCAAATGGCAGATCATAATGCAAATATACCAAATGAGTATGAAAAACTACATGTCCTTCCATACAATTTTAAAGTAGATGAACAAGAGTTTATAGAAGATCCTCTTGGGATGAATGGCTCAAGATTGGAGGTTGAAGTACACATAGTTACAGCACAAAAATCCTCTCTAAGTAACTTAAAAAAAGCAGTTAAATCTGCTGGGGTTGAGATAGACAATATTGTTCTTTCTGGCTATGCCTCTGCTATTTCAACAATCAATTCAGATGAGAAAGAGCTTGGAGTTTGCGTTGTTGATATGGGTGGTGCAACTTGCGATGTAGTTATTCATTCTGGAAACTCCATAAGGTTTAATGATTTTTTAGGTGTTGGTTCAAACAATATCACTAATGATCTATCTATGGCTTTACACACTCCGCTTCCTGCAGCTGAGAAGGTAAAGATAGATTATGGATATATGAATTCAAGTTCAAATGAACTCATTGAACTCCCTATTTTAGGGGATGAGCAAGCTACTCATGAAGTATCATTAGATATTATCTCAAATGTTATTTTTGCTAGAGTTGAAGAGACTTTAATGATTTTAGCCAAAATATTAGAAGATAGCGGATATAAAGATCAAGTTGGCGCTGGCGTTGTACTTACTGGTGGATTAACAAAGCTAGAGGGCATTAGAGAGCTAGCAACATCTTATTTTGGCAATCTACCCATAAGATTAGCTAGGCCTAGAGAAATGGAAGGGCTTTTTGAAACATTAAGAGATCCAGGACACTCCACTTCCATTGGTTTAATCATGTATGGTTCTGGCTCATTTACTCCATATGAGATAGATTCTAATAAAAAAATGAGATACAAAGATGAAGCGATAGATCCTGGAAAAAATGTACAAAAAATATTAGAAGAGAATGATAATTTAAAATTAGATAAGTTTGAAGAGATTGAGTCACCAAAAGAGAAATTGGCTCGAATAGTAGAGGGAAATAGTAGCCCCAAAAAAGGGGAAAATGTTTTAATAAAATTTTGGCATAGACTAACACAACTATTTTAAGAGGAGAGATGGCTATGGGCGGCTTTACGATTGAAGAAGCAAAGAGTATTTATGGCGCTAAGATTAAAGTTGTAGGCGTTGGGGGTGGCGGAGGAAATATGATTAATCATATGGTAAGAGAAGGTGTAACAGGCATTGATTTAATCGCAGCAAATACCGATGCTCAGGCACTTGATCACTCTTTAGCCTATACTAAAATCCAACTTGGTGAAAAGCGCACTAAAGGCCTTGGCGCTGGCATGATTCCACAAGTTGGTAAAGAAGCAGCTGAAGAGAGTTATGAAGAGATTAAAAGCGCACTAGAGCACGCTGATATTGTATTTATCGCTTCAGGTTTTGGCGGAGGAACAGGAACTGGTGCCGCACCTGTTGTTGCCCAAGCAGCCAAAGAAGTTGGCGCATTAACAGTTTCAGTAATAACTAGGCCTTTTATGTTTGAGGGAAGAAAAAGATTAAAGCTAGCCGAATCTGGTATTTCGGAGTTAAAAAAAGAGAGCGATTCCATAGTCATAATACCAAATGATAAGCTTTTAACCTTAGTAGATAAAAAATTAGGCATTAAAGATAGTTTTAAAATAGTTGACGATGTTTTAACTAGAGCAGTAGCTGGCATGAGTTCTGTTGTTCTTTCTTCAGGAAATAGCGACATAAACCTTGACTTTGCGGATGTGCAAACAGTTATGAGTCATAGAGGAATGGCTTTGATGGGAGTTGGAGAGAGTGATGGTGATGGTGCTGCGATTGACGCAGTTAAAAATGCCATTGAATCACCACTACTAGACAACATGTCCATAAATGGAGCTCTTGGAGTTTTAGTTCATTTTCATCTTCATCCTGACTCTCCTCTTTCAGAAATTAGCGAAGCTATGAATGTTATTTTTGAAGCAGCTGATGAGGATGCTCATGTCATTTTTGGAACAACAACAGATGAAAAGATTGAAAACAACCGTGTTAGAGTTACCATTGTAGCAACAGGCTTTGAAAAAGCTAAAGAGGTTGAAAAAGAGCATAGAAAACTTGATTTAACTCATGAGAGCATGAAAAGAGAGAGAATTCTTAGAATGAGAAAAGTAAGTGGAGGATTTGAAAGTAGTGATGATTACTTAGATATTCCAGCTTACATTAGAAACCAAATGGATTAAAAAAGCATAGCGCTAAAGCCTCTATCTAGCCCAGCCAAATCTTTATAAAATGAGACGAAAGAGGCTTTAGCTGCATTTAAAGTCTCTTTCATTGCCTCCTTTTGATCATATCCCATCTCACAAGCGATATATTTTGATACTCTTTTTTCTTTAGCTTTAAAAATTAACTCTTTTAAAAACTCATCCCCCGTGTCTCCACCAAAAAGTGCTAAATGAGGCTCTTGCAAAACAGAGTCGTCTAACTTGGCATCATTAGAAATGTATGGAGGATTTGAAACTAAAAGATCAAACTCCCCACTAATTCCATCAAGCATAGATGTATGCACAAAGGTGATTTTTTCGCTAACCCCATGAAGTTGTGCATTTCTTTTAGCCAAAGCTATCGCTTTTAAGGATATATCTGTTGCTACTATCTTGCTATCTTTAAGCAAAGTTGCAAGCATGATGGCAACCACCCCACTGCCTGTTCCAATTTCTATAATCAAAGGAGAATTCAAATCTTTTAGTAATTCTACTGCCCTATCAATTAAAAGCTCAGTTTCAGGCCTAGGGATTAAGACACCCTCTTTAATTTCAAACTCTTTTGAATAAAAAGATACAGATCCCAAAATATACTCTAAGGGCATTTTGTTTGCTCTTTTATTTACTAAATCAAAAAACTCATAAGCCCTCAAAAACTCCTTATCTTCATTTAAAAGAATCCATTTTCTATCTTTTTTTAGTAAAAAACTCATAAGCAGTGCTGCTTCTTTTTTTGGACTTTGAGCAAAACTTAACTGTTTTGATCCATAATTTAATGCTTCTAAAATCGTCACTGCATAAGCCTTTTAACCCTATCAACTAGCGGTGGATGCGTATGGTAAAAGATTATGCTAAGATGATGAGAAAGAGGAAAACTACTATTTTCTTTTGCTAATTTAAGCAAGGCGCTTTTTAAAGCCTCTTTGCTTTGACTTTTAGCCCCATATTCATCTGCCTTATACTCATTTTTCCTACTCATTGCACCAAAAATTGGCATCCATAAAAAAAGAATGATTGGTGAGAGTAAAAAAAACATAACAATAGTCATATGAGATGAACTGCTAAGATTTAATGATGAGAAAAAAGTATCTGGTAAATTGCCAAAAATTGCAAACATTATAAAAAGGATAGATCCACTTGCAAAAATATTTTTAACTATATCTTTATGTACAAAATGCCCTAGCTCATGCCCTAGTACAGCTAAAAGTTCATCTACAGATAGAGTGTTAAGCAATGTATCATAAAGCACTACTCTTTTTGAGTTGCCAAGCCCACCAAAATAAGCATTAAGCCTCTTATCTCTCTTGCTTGCATCTACCACAAAAACACCATCACTTTTTAGTTTCACCCTGCTTAAAAGCTTTTCAATGTTGCTATTTAACTCCTTGTCTTCTAATGGAGTAAATTTATTAAAAATTGGCGCAATTATTGTGGGGTAGATCATATTTATAAAAATTGTTATAGAAAACATAACTAAAAACCCCCAAATCCACCAAGAGGGCAGGTTTTTCATTATCCAAATAATAGTAAAAAATAAAACAGTACCAAAGATGACAGTAAGTCCTAAAGATTTAACTTGATCTAGTATGTATGTTTTTTTATCGATAGTGGTAAATTCAATATCTTTTTTAAAAGTTGAGTATAGATCAAAAGGGATGGTAAATAGGTAGTTTATAAAAAGAAAAATTAGTAAAAAAGTTACGCTTTCTAAAATGGAGTCTTCTTTTATTAAATTTTTTTCTAAAAACTTTAACCCCCAAGATATCCACATTAAAAAAAGAGCATAATCAAAAAATGTCTTAATAGTATTGAATTTTTCATTTATGATTTTGTATTTTCCAGCTTTTTTATACTCTTTTTCATCTAATATTTGAGGTTTTAAAAAAAGTGCATTTTTAACAAATCTTATCTCATTATATGAAATATATAACTTTATAATTAAATATGAAAAATATATAAAACTAATTAAAATAAGCATTAAATTCCTTTGTTTTTAAATTAGATTGTAACAGAAGAATCCTAATAAATTGTTATGATTTACCATCCATACAGCACAAGGGTGCTAAAATAAACTATCTTTAAAAGGATCTTTGTGGCTTTACTGGATTTACTAGAAATAAGCAAAAGTTATGAAACTAAGAAAATATTAGAGGGTGTGGATTTTTTCATAAATGAAGGAGATAGGATAGCCATCATAGGGAAAAATGGTGGTGGAAAAAGCACACTTTTAAAACTCATAGATGGTTCTTTAGAGCCAGATTATGGCCGTAGGATTTTACAAAATGGCATAACAGTAGAGATGCTCTCTCAACATAGTGAGTTTAATCCTGAGGATAGAGTAATTGATGGGATAAAAAAGGAGTTAAGCTCTTTATATGAAGCTCAAAAAGAGTATGAAGATGTTTTAACTAAATTATCAAAAGATTTCAGTAATCAAGAGTTAATAAAAGAACAAAATAGACTCATCTCATTTTTAGATGCGCACGATGCGTGGAATTTAGATGAAAAGATAAAAAGAGTTTTAGAAGAGTTTAATCTTTTAGATCTGCAAGATAGGCCTATTGCTCTTTTAAGTGGCGGGGAGCAAAAAAGAGTCTCATTAAGTAGCGTTATCCTCAAAAAGCCAGAGATTTTACTTTTAGATGAGCCAACAAACCATTTAGATATAGATATGGTTCGTTTTTTAGAAGAGCTTTTAAAAAAAGAGAAATATACAACCGTTTTTATCTCGCATGATAGATACTTCATAGATGAAGTGGCTACCAAAGGGGTGGAAATTGATAATTTTAAGCTTCATCATTTTATGGGTGGATATAGAAATTTTCTTGCAGATAAAGAAAGAAGATTAAATAGTTTACAAAAAGAGCATGAGGGGCTTTTAAAACTTTTAAAAAGTGAGGAAGAGTGGCTAAATAGAGGAGTTAAAGCTAGACTTAAAAGAGATGAAGGTAGAAAAAAAAGAGTTTTGCAAATGAGAGAGATGGCAAAAAGTAAGCCAGGTGAGCTTAAAAAAATGGAGATTGAACTCTCTAGGGCAAAACCAGCTTTTACTCAAAAAAGCTCATCTAATAGGCAAAAAATGCTATTTGAAATTGAAGATATTTCTATTAGTTTAGGCAATAAAAATTTAATTAAAAATTTTACAATTAGGATTTTACAAAATGATAAAATTGCTATTGTAGGTAAAAATGGATCTGGTAAAACTACATTTTTAAAACTTTTATTAAATGAATTAAAGCCTGATTCTGGTGTGATTAAAAAGGGAGATTTTCAAATTGGATATTTTGATCAACATAGATCTATCTTAAATGATGAAAAAAATTTACTAGAAACTTTTTGTCCAAATGGAGGAGATAGAGTCAATGTTAGAGGCTCTAATATGCATGTTTATGGCTATATGAAAAAGTTTTTATTTCCCAAAGAAGATTTGGCCAAAAAGATTGGTGATTTAAGTGGGGGAGAAAAAAACCGTGTCGCGCTTGCTCTTCTTTTTACTAAAGAGTTAAATTGTCTTATCTTAGATGAGCCCACAAATGATTTAGATATTGAAACTATAAATATTTTAGAAGAAGCTCTGCTGCATTTTGATGGAGCAGTTATATTTGTGAGTCATGATAGATACTTTGTTGATAAAATTGCTAAAAAACTATTTATTTTTGAAGGTAATGGAAAGATTATAGAGAGTTATAAAAGCTATATTGAGCACCTAGAAGATGAGGAAGAGAAAAAAGAACTACACTCTTTATTAGACTATTCAAGTAGTAAAATGGTACAAAAAGAGGAGTTTAAAAGTAAAACAAAACCTAAAAAACTATCATATAAAGAAGAAAAAGATTACAATGAACTTCCCGCGCAAATCGAAATTTTAGAAAAAGAGATCTCTTTTTTAACTAGTTGCCTAGAAGATCCAAAGTGTTATCAAGAAAGAGGAATTGAGGCGCTTTATGAAGAACTCTCTCTAAAAGAAGCTAAGCTAGAGCCTCTTTTAGAAAGATATTATGAGTTAGAGGAGAAGGTTTTAAGCCTTGAACTTTGACAAATCCTTCTCTAGGTTTGTAGAGCTAGTATTTAACTCTTTTGATATTTCAAGCAGTTCTCTAGCAACTTTTTCATTATTTTTTGAAGCATTTAAAGTTTCGTGCATTTTATTCATTAAAACTTTTGTCATTTCAGAGATTTCAATCGCTTTAGAAGATGCTTCTTTGGAAATTTGGATAGACTCATGAGTTCTATCTTTTGTTTGTGAAGCTTTATTCATTAACTCTTGAGCAGAATCAGCTATAAAAGTTATCTGCTTAGCATTTGCATTCATTCCCTCACTTAAATCCATAACACCTTGAACGATAACTCCAATGGTTACATCAATCTCAGCTAAGCTTTTTTGTGTTCTTTCTGCTAACTTTCTAACCTCATCTGCAACAACAGCAAATCCTCTCCCATGCTCTCCTGCGCGCGCCGCTTCAATTGCTGCGTTTAAAGCTAGCAAGTTTGTTTGATCTGCAATATCTTTTATCATCCCAAGCACACCTTTAATCTGCTCAGTTTGAGTTACTACAGTTGAGATTTTTTGAGCCATTTCCTGCTCGCTAGTACTTGTACTAGCAATATGAGATACAACTTCATTTAAGGATTTTGTCATATTATCTAAAACATCAAATGAAGCCATATTTTCTTTTGCCGTTTTCCCTGAAAGCTCTTCAGAAATTCTTAATTCTTGTTCAACTTTTTCTGTTAGTATAAAAGAGTCTTCAACCTGCTTATTTTGCCCCATAGCACTATTTAAAAGTGTAGAAGCGCTTGAGTTTAATATATTGCTAGTTTGCCCAACTTCATGAGCAATGTTTTGAGAAGCTAAAACTGTTTGTTGAGTCTTTTCTATAAAAGCATTTACATTATGTCCAACATCTCCTATCTCATCTTCACTTCTAACAGTGACTCTTGCGGTTAAATCCCCATCACCACTAGCTAAATCTTTTGTTCTTCCTAAAAGTAAAGATACAGGATTTCCAACTATTTTTTTAAGAGCATAAAGTAAAATAGCAGCTATTACGAATAGAAAAAGTGAAAAAATTGCTATGAATTTAATGCTTCTTTTTGATAAATCTTTATCAACTTGTGCAAAAGAGTAATCCATATCCATAACGCCTAAAACATCCCCTTCATTTGAAGTTGGATGACAAGCTAAGCACTCTCCTTCAGCAATAAGTGGCAAAATGAGCCTAAGTTCTCTTCCTCTTGAGCTAGTTGATTCTATATTTAAATTGTGTGGATTTTTAAACTGTTCTAAAATAACAGGATCATCAGTAATGGTAGCTTCTAATCCAAAAGCATTTATAACTTCTTGAGACTTATGAACAACAATGCTCTCAATTCCTTCAATGGAAGCTGCTTCATGGATAGCCCCTTCTACCATCTCTGGGTCGCCAAAATTCATTGCGCTTTTTAAGGTTTGAAAAACGGACTCACCTAGCATGTTTAAATTGTTTTTTGTCTGCTCTAATGAAGCTTGCTTAAACTCATTAATAATTACATATTGCATAATTATAAAGCTTACCAATAACACAGGAACAATAGTTAAAGAGATCTTCATGCCAATTGTTTTTTTCATTTACATAACCTTACAAAATATATTTTAGTCAAACATACGCAACTTAATTGCTTATATTTTAGATAGCAAAAAGTAATTGTAATTGATAAAAAATTATATCATATTTAAATTGCAAAAAAATAGTTTAGTTAGTTAAACTACAACATATCCTAAGATAAGCTGTAGTTTAGCCCATAACGCAGTCTTTATTATTGATAAAAATCAACTAAGCGCTTCCTTTACTTCATCACTTGCCATTGTTATATTCCACTCTGGTTCCCAAACAATGTTAACATTAGAGCTCTTTATGCCATCAATTTTTAATACAGCTTCTTGCGCCCACTGTTTTAAAAGTTCATGCAAAGGACACCCCCTAGTTGAGAGAGTCATATCTACTTCAACATGCGAACCTTCAACTCTTGCATCATAAATTAATCCTAAATTTACAATATCAAAACCAACCTCTGGATCAATTACGCTTTTTAAAGCTTCATAAACAGTCTCTTTAGTTATCATTTTTTTCTCCAATATTTTTAAATTTATAACTTTTATATAGAACAATTACTAACATCAAAGTGGCTGCTAGCAAGGAGACGCTGCCAATTAAAGATAGAAGTTTTGACTCTATTAAAAATCCAAGAGGAAAGAGTAAAGTTCCAAAAATAGTTAAAAGTAGTTGAATATTTACAAGTTTTTCTTCTATCATTTCATGAAGCATTGGAACTTTTATCTTCCCTACATGAGGAGAAACATACTCATACCAAACTAAAAATGGCACTATTTTATATAAATGTCCAATTATAAAATGAAGAAGAAATCCAATTAAAAATAGCCACAATGAAACTTTAATCAACTCTTCATTTCCATAAATATATGACAAAATAGCCAAAATTATCGATACTCCAAGAGCGGTAAAAGCAAAAGATAGGTGATAAAACCAATACTCTCTTTTTTTTCTAATTCTTGAAGATAAGATTAAAACAGATTGGGTTATGTATAAAAAGATACTAACTGTTATGCCAGCAATGGCAAAGGTGGCTTCTTTAAAAAGTAAAGATAAAAATGAAACATTGAATAGCACTAGAGCGATTTTAGAGTAAATTGTACTAACTCCATGAGATAGTGAAAACATTGGTAAAAGCACTAATGAAACACCCATTATTATGAAAAACAAAGCTCCAAAAATAACTATGGTAGCGTGAGAAAATATAACAAAAAGAGTATCACTTGCTATGCTAGATCCGCTAATTGCTAGTAATGAGATAAACCCTAAAGTTGCGCCAACTATAAGCCAAATAGAAGCAAAAAGCAAAAACAAAGTTACCACACTCCATCTTTTTACATTTTTAAAACTTAGTAAAAAAAGTAGGCTAAACCAAATAAGAGATACATAAACAGCTCCCCCGCCAGAGTGCATTAGTGGTGTTTTTCCAAGATACATTCCAACACTTAAAAGCAGTGAGCCAATAAAAAAGAGTAAAAATAGTACAAATGAGCCTCTAAGAGTGTAAAATGGCGCCTCAAGAACAACAGGAATGAGTTGATATAAAGCCCCAATAACAATGCACATTACAAAACAAAGTAGGAAAAAGTGTAAAAATCCAGCAAATCTTAAATCTAATAAAGATAGATTAAAATCTAAAAACAGTAGTCCTATTATTGAGACAACTAAGGAGATAGATCCTAAAATGAAATATCTTGAAACCACATTAAAAGGTGGTGCCATCTCTATGGCACTTTGAGATAACATCTCCTTTATCCTGCGCAGCTAGAATCGCTAAGGTCTGGGGAAGAGCCCTCTTTGAAGGTGAAAGTTAATTTTACTAAACTATTTCCAATCTCTTTAGTCTCAATATTGAAATCTTTTCCAACCTTAGAGAGCAAGCCAACAGGGTTTTTATGGTTTATCATAACTACTTTAGTCTTATCATCTTCTATAAACTTAAGTGCTAACATTGCGTTAACCATAGGCTCAGGGGGTACACAGCTACTTGAATCAAACCCAATAACTCTAACGCCCTCCTCTTCATAGCTAACAAAAGGAACGCTATTGCCCTCTACTTCAAAAACCTTTGCATCTTTTGGCCAAAAATTGCTCATTTTCTTCCTTTTTTATTTCATTATAAAAAAAATGATAATGAGTGTCATTGACACATATCAATAAGCCTATATTTAATGCAAAAAGTGCCTCACTCCAGTAAAATATAGAGCTATTTCATGTTCATTAGCTGCTTCAACAACTTCCATATCCCTAATGCTGCCACCAGGTTGAATGATTGCGCTAACTCCTGCCTTTGCAGCCGCGTCAATGCTATCTCTAAATGGAAAAAAGGCTTCGCTTGCCATTGCACTGCCAGCAACACTTAATCCAACCTCTTTTGCCTTTAAAATGGCGCATTTAGCTGCATCTACTCTGCTAGTCATCCCCATTCCAATCCCAACCATGGCACTATCTTTAACATAAACTACGCAGTTTGACTTTGCAAAACTAGCTATCTTATAGGCAATTTCCAAATCTTTTAACTGCTCTTTACTTGCTACTACCTTGCCCCTACAAGTAGATTTTTCTATCTCATCATCTGCTACTTTATCACTTTGTTGATAAACAAATCCACCATCAATATGTCTAAAATCATACTTATCACCATTTAATTCTAAATACTCTTTATTTTGAGTAAAGATTTTAACTCTTTTTTTACCCTCAAACGCACTAAGGGCTTCATCTGTTACATTTGCAGCAATTATCACTTCTATAAAAATCTCATTTATCTTATTTGCTAACTCTAAATCTAAAGTTCCATTAATGGCAACTACCCCACCAAAAGCTGAAACAGGATCACACTTAAGAGCCTCTACATAACTATCTAAAAGAGTCTCTTTAATGGCAAAACCGCATGGGTTTGCATGTTTTACAATCGATACTGCTGGAACTTTTCCAAATGCAGAGGCTATCTTAACAGCTCCATCAATATCTGTTAAATTATTAAAACTAGCCTCGCCTTTTAGGGTTTTAAAATTGTTTGTAAAAAAGTTATCAAACTCATAAAGTGCACCTTTTTGATGAGGATTTTCACCATATCTTGTATCGAAAGCTTTAGTCCCAACTATGAACTGGGTCTCTCCAAAGCCTTTATTGAATCTTTTATTCATATAGTTTGCTATCATCGCATCATAAGAGGCGCTATGTTCAAAAGCTTTTATCATTAAAGCTCTTCTTAATTGCTCATCTACGCTATTTGAGTTTAATGAGTAGAGTACTTCATCATAATCTTTCACATCAGTTATAACTAAAACATCATTGAAGTTTTTAGCCGCACTTCTAATCATGGCAGGCCCGCCAATGTCTATATTTTCTATTATGGTTTCAAAATTATCAGTAGTTGCTATGGTCTCTTTAAATGGATATAGATTCACGCAAACCAAATCTATCCCAATTATGTCATGCACTCTTGCAGTTTCAACATGAGAAGAGAGTTCTCTTCTATATAAAATACCGCCATGTATATAAGGGTTTAGAGTCTTAACCCTTCCATCAAACATTTCAGGAAACTGTGTTATGTCGCTTATTTCAATAGCTTCTATCCCTGAATCTTTAAGTTTTTTATATGTCCCCCCAGTTGAAATAATCTCCCAACCAAGCTCAACCAAGCCTTGCGCAAATTCCACAATGCCGCTCTTATCACTTACGCTAAGTATTGCTCTCACCATTCATCCTTGTAATATTTGCTATAAAGCGCGATTATATCTAAAGAATGTTTTTAAGTAGGTTAAGGGGATTTTCAAAAAGGTATTTTAAGCTTAGGGGTATAACTTAAAATAACCTTTTTTGTTACTTTTTAAATAGCGAATATAAAGGACAATATCTAAAAACAGCAGTTACTATGGGAACAATACCAATTAACCCAAACCAATTTTGTGAGATTAAACCCCATACTAAAAGTAAGACGCCTATTATTAATCTTACTTTTCTATCCATTTCACCAATATTTTGTCGCATATTTCCTCCTTTTTCTTAAATCCTACCAAAGCATTCATAAAGATATGGGGGTAAAATAAAATTAATCTCTCTCTATAAAAAATCCTGCCCAAGATTGAGAGGTTGGCATAACTTCTAGAGTATTAATGTTAACATGCTCTGGTAATGATGCGCAGTTTAGAATGATTTGAGCTATATCATTAGCCTGTAAATAGACCATTCCTTTATATATATCATCTGCTTTTTCTCTCTCACCTTTAAATCTTACAAGAGAAAATTCAGTTTTGGCAAACCCAGGTTCAATATTTGTTACCCTAATGTTAGTGCCTTTTAAATCAGTCCTAAGATTTAGTGAAAACTGCCTCACAAAGGCTTTAGTCGCCCCATATACATTTCCACCCTCATATGGCCAATTTCCAGCAATGGATCCAATATTGAAAATGTATCCTCTTTTTCTCTCTTTCATCACATTTAAAACTGCTTTAGTAACATACAAAACACCCTTAATGTTTGTATCAACCATCACTTCCCAATCTTCTAATGAAGCTTCGGGAGATTTTTCAAGTCCAAGGGCAAGTCCAGCATTATTTACTAAAATATCTATGTTTTTATACTCTTTTGGCAAGCTTTCTATAGCTTTAAAAACTTCATCTTTTTTAGTTACATCAAGCTTTAATGGAAATATATTTTCTCCAAAAGAGCCTTTTTTAAGCGCTTCAAGCCTCTCTTTCCTTCTTCCAGCAGCTATTACTAAGTCTCCATTTTTGGCAAAATATTTTGCAATCTCCTCTCCAAAACCTGATGTTGCTCCAGTTACTAAAACTACCCTTTTCATAACTCTCCTTTTAAAGCTTATAATCTTTTATTAGGTTAAAGTTTAAATATCTATAAACTCTATCTTTGCTTGAATCAAGTTTTTTTGTGACAAGCTCTAAATACTCATCTTTTGTTGGCAATCTCCCAAGCAAGGCAGCAACGGCTGCTAACTCCGCACTTCCTAGATAAACTTGTGCTCCCATGCCCATTCTATTATCAAAGTTTCTAGTTGAAGTTGAAAAAACCGTAGCATTATCTGCCACTCTAGCTTGATTTCCCATACACAAGCTGCACCCAGGTATCTCAATCCTAGCTCCAGCTGCCCCAAAAATACTGTAGTATCCCTCTTTAGTGAGTTCATCTTTATCCATCTTTGTTGGAGGAGCTATCCAAAGCCTTGTTGGCACCTGCCCTTCATCTTTTAAAATCTCACCCAAAGCTCTATAATGCCCAATATTTGTCATACAGCTACCTACGAAAACTTCATCAATTTTCTTTGGCCTATTTGGATCATTTAGCACTTCACTTAGGGTAGCCACATCATCTGGATCATTAGGGCAAGCCACTATTGGCTCATCAATATCTTTTAAATCTATCTCAATAATAGCGCTATATCTAGCATTCTCATCAGCTTTTAAAAGTTTAGGATTTTCCAACCAATCCTCCATCTTTTTAGCTCTTCTTTTAAGTGTTGCCTCATCACCATATCCAGCTTCTATCATGGAATTTATTAAGGTTATATTTGATTTTAAATACTCAATAACTGGCTCTTTATCTAAAGCTACCGCGCAAGCAGCGGCACTTCTTTCAGCTGAGGCATCAGATAATTCAAATGCTTGCTCAACTTTTAACTTTGGAAGCCCCTCTATCTCTAAAATTTTCCCAGCAAATATATTCTTTTTACCCTTTTTTGGAACAGTTAAAAGCCCTTGTTTAATTGCATAGTAAGGTATGGCATTTACCAAATCTCTTAGGGTTATCCCAGGATTTAATTCACCTTTAAATTTAACTAAAACCGACTCAGGCATATTTAGTGGCATTGAACCAGTTACCGCAGCAAAAGCCACCAAACCAGAGCCTGCTGGAAAAGAGATACCTATTGGAAATCTTGTGTGACTATCTCCGCCAGTTCCAACAGTATCAGGCAAAACCATTCTATTTAGCCATGAGTGGATCACTCCATCTCCAGCTTTTAAACTAACCCCGCCTCTGTTTCTAATAAAATCTGGAAGAGAGTGTTGGAGTTTTATATCTGCTGGTTTTGGATAAGCTGCCGTATGACAAAAGCTTTGAAGCACAAAATCTGCACTAAACCCAAGAGCGGCTAACTCTTTTATCTCATCTCTTGTCATTGGGCCAGTTGTATCTTGACTTCCTACTGTTGAAGTAATTGGCTCAACATACATTCCTGGGCGCACACCCTCTAATCCACAAGCTCTTCCTACCATTTTTTGAGCTTGGGTAAAGCCAATCTCTTTTTGTAAACTTGGCTGACTTGGTTTAGTAAAAATACTCTCCTCTTTTAAGCCCAAAGACTCTCTAGCCTTTACTGTAAGCCCTCTTCCAATGATTAGTGGTATTCTCCCCCCTGCCCTATACTCATCTACTATAGTTTTTGGAAGCAAGGAAAATCTAGCAACTACTCTTCCATTTTTTGCTAATTTGCCCTCATATGGATAAAGATCAACCACATCTCCCGTCTCAAGTTCATCTACATTAACCTCTATTGGCAATGCTCCACTATCTTCAGCAGTATTAAAAAATATAGGTGCGATTGAAGTGCCAAGTACTATGCCGCCTGTTTTTTTATTTGGCACAAATGGAATATCTCTTCCTAAATACCATTGGATGGAGTTAATTCCAGATTTTCTACTACTTCCAGTTCCAACAACATCGCCCACATAAGCTATCTCATGCCCTTTTTCTTTTAAAGACTCAATCACCTCTAAACTGCCTGGCAATCTTTTTTGAAGCATAGCTTGCGCGTGCAAAGGAATGTCACTTCTAGTAAAAGCTTCCCCTGCTGGACTTAAATCATCTGTATTTGTCTCACCTGGAACTTTAAAAATAGTTAGGGTAATTTTTTCAGGAAGCTCTGGCTTTAGAGTAAACCATTTAGCCTCTGCCCATGAAGTTAAAACCTCTTTGGCTAATGGATTTGTTTTTGCAAGCTCTACAACTTTATTAAAAGAGTCATAAACTAAAACTATATTCTCAAGCGCTTTTACAGCCTCTTTTGCTACTTCGATATTTTCATGACTTAGTGCGTCAATTAGTGGATCTACATTGTATCCGCCAAGCATTGTTCCTAGTATCTGGGCAGCTTTTTTTGGTGAAATAAGAGCGCACTTAGCCTCACCTTTTAAAATTGCATTTAAAAAAGCTGCTTTTACATAAGCTGCCTCATCTACACCAGGAGAAATTCTATGAGTTAAAAGATAAACTAACTCTTCATTTGGTTCTTTTTCAAGAAGTTTTACCAACTCTGTCGCCATTTTTACATCAAGGGGAAGTGGCGGAACTCCTAATTTTTCCCTCTCTTTTTTACCTAATTCATAAGTTTGTAAAAAATCCATATCTCTCTCCTAGAGTTTTGAAAATTGTATCACAAAGAAGTTTTGTAACTCAAAAAGTTTAAAAATTAATATGAAGTTTAAAAAATCAATACAGTTTAAACTAAAATCTCCCTCTGTCCTTTAGAGTTTGGGGATGAGAGTATGCCCATATTTTCTAACTGTTCAATTATCCTAGCCGCTCTATTGTAGCCAATTTGCAATCTTCTTTGAATGTAACTTATGGATGTTTTTTGCTCACTTAAAATGATTGCTCTAGCTTCATCAAACAGCTCATCAATCTCCCCATCTAGGCTACTACTGCCACCTATCTCATTACTAACTGATTCATTTTGCTCTCTTAGGTAGCTTTTATCGTATTGTGTAGGTCTTTGGGTTTTAAGATAAGAGACAACCGCCTCAATCTCTTTTTCGCTCGCAAAAGGAGCATGAAGCCTTATAAGTCCCGTGGTTGAGGGCGGAGTAAACAGCATATCTCCTCTTCCAAGAAGCGACTCTGCGCCAAGAGAATCAAGTATAACTTTACTATCTACTTTTTGTCCAACTTTATAGCTAATTCTTGAAGGTAAGTTTGCTTTAATAAGTCCTGTAACTACATCAACTGATGGTCTTTGAGTAGCAACAATAAGGTGAATGCCGCTAGCCCTTGCCATTTGAGCTAGTCTTGCAATGTAAAACTCAACCTCTTTTCCACTATTCATCATCAAGTCTGCAAGCTCATCAATCACAACAACAATGTATGGCAACTGCTCTACATTCTCTTTTTTAGCCCATTTATTGTAGCTTTGGATATTTTTCGTTTTAGTACGACTCATTATTTGGTATCTTCTTTCCATCTCATTAACCATATTTGAAAGGGCGATAACAGCCTGTTTTGGTTGAGTTATGACTGGAGTTAAAAGATGTGGAATATCATTGTACATTGAAAATTCAAGCATTTTTGGATCTATCATTAAAAGCCTTAGAGTATCTGGCGAGTTTCTATAAAGCAAAGATAGAAGCATTGAATTAATGCCAACACTTTTTCCACTTCCAGTGGTTCCTGCTATCAAAAGATGGGGTAGTTTTTTAAGATCAGTTACAAAAGGATTTCCAACTATATCTTTTCCAAGGGCGATAGTTAGCGGAGATGAGGAGGTTTTAAAAACATCACTTTCAATAATATCTTTTAAATAAATAGTATCTATCTCTTTATTTGGTATCTCAATCCCAACTACATCTTTTCCAGGAACTGGAGCTTGAATTCTGATGGTTTTAGCCCTTAGAGCCATCGCTAAATCATCCTCAAGCGTTAAGATTTTTGAAACCTTTACATGAGGGGCTGGCCTAAATTCAAATGTAGTTACTACTGGCCCAGTGTAAGTTCTAACTACATCTCCATCAATTTTAAATCGTCTTAATTTATCTAATAAATTTGAAATCTTTTCATCTATCTCGCTTTCACTTACATGAGATAGTTTTTTTGGAGGGTTTGTTAAAAAATTAATTGGTGGAAGCTTATAATCTTTTGGCTTCTCTTGCTCTCCTTTTTCAATTTGAGCTAATAGTTTTTTATTCTCTTCTAATTCACTTAAAATCTCTACATTTTTTTTAGGCTCTTCTTCGCTATTTTGGCTCTCTTGTTCACTGTTTTGCTTCTTTTCTTCTACTTCATTAGCTATTTCCTCAGATTTTTCAATGATTTCATCATTACTATCTTCAGTTTCATTTTCTATCTCATCTTTTTCTTCATGAACACTGTTTTGTTTCTCTCTTTTTTTTAAAAAAGTCAAGTTAAATGAAATGTTTTTTAAGTAAAAAAGGATAGATTCAATGCTTTTATCTATTAAAATGATAAAAGATAAACTTAAAATCATAACTATAAAAACCCAAGTTCCAAATGTTCCAACTAAAAGATTTAACATATCAACAATTGCAAAACCAAGTTCACCTTTTAAGTTGCCGTTAATTGTAGCTGCTTGTATCATTAAAATTGTTACAAAAAGAAGGAGAAAAGATAGAATGATTTCTACTCTTCTAATGGAAAATTCTCTATTTTTGTATATTAAAAAAGATGGAGCAATTAGTAAAAATGGATAAACAAAGCTAAAATATCCAAAATATTCTCTATTTAAAAACCCAAGTTCTTTTCCAAATGTCCCAACAAAACTAGAATCTTCAACTATGGTTGAAATTCCAAAATAGATAAAAAAAGCAACCAATACGATAAATATCACTTCTCGTAAAATAACAGATCCTTTGAAAAATATAACCTAATAGTATATCAAAGCTGGACTTAGAGTTATAAGAAATTAACTAACGATAGTGAGTTAATCCTAGAAACTGATGAAAGCATTGCTTGATAGGACATAGCAAGTTGTTGGAACTGAATCATTGCTTCACCAAAATCAGTATCAATTATTTCAGATTTAACGCTATTTACATTTACTATAAGTAGTTCTGAGCGCTCTTTTGTATCTTTTAATGAGTTAGATAGTGTACCAATCTTTGTGTGAGATCTAGTAAAATGATCCATTATGTGATCAAGCCTTTCAATGGAGTTTTGAATGCCAATGCTTTCAGGATTTCCACTCTCTCCATCGGCAAAAAATGAACCTGTTCTTACTGCTTCAATAATTTTTTCCAAATCTTCAAATATATTCAAACTTGGCTCATCTATGATGAGTGAACTATTTTGCATAAATCTTAGTGAACCATCTTTACTAAAATCTCCACTATCTTCATCATAAATACTTAGTTCCATTTTACTTACAGAACTAGTTCTGTCTATGATTTCAAATCTACCTTTTGGATCTAAATTTACCTCAACTCTATATCCTGAAGATTTTACCGCAGCGCTATATTCATCTGCATCTATCGTGCCGCTTAAATCATCATCCTTTGGCAAAGTATCAGAGATAACCATGCCCATCACATCCATAAGCTGCCTATATGTCACATCTTTTGCAGCAGTGTCTGTACCTTTTGCACTAAAAATATCAAATGTTTCAACACTTATTCCATCATCTACACTAAAAGTACTTTTAGGATCTGCTAGATTTATCTCTACCTTTTTAGAGTTTCCATTTATGTCAACAACATCCATTACAAGAGTTTTTCCATCTATATTGTTAATTCCCGCAACAGAGCTTAAAGTATCTTTAGAAGTTGCAAAATTGCCGCTTTCATTAACTATTTGATAAGCATTTCCTTTTAACTTGCTTCCAACTTTTTCAAAACCATTTCTATCATAATTCATACTACTTGGAGATGAAAAGCCAGCTACATCGCTGCCACCTTCTCTTGTGGTTAAGCTTAGAGAAAAACTGCTATCTCCATATTTTGAACCATTAGCTAAGCTCTCATCCACAACTACAATCTGTCCATTTTCAACTCTAGCCTCAACTCCAAAACTATTTTTAATCTCATCAGTTAAATCTTTTAAAGTAGTTGTGTTTGAAACTGCTAAAGTAGCCGTGATTGGATTTCCACTTGAATCAACCCCATTTAAACTAATCTCATCAATCTCACCCATAATACTATGTAAAGTGGTTGAATTAGTAGCCTCTTTTCCATCGTTGTTAGTCAAAGGAAATCCCATATTAAAGACTCCCGGGGAGTACAATCTCTCATTTGAACTAATGGTTGTTATGGTATTGTTTCCTTTGAGATTATTTTTATTAAACTCTATTATGTCAACATTTGGATTTAAAAAAAGCTCATCAATCTTATCTACATTTGCATTACCTGCGCTATTTTTTCCAGCCTCTCTATCAATTGCCCCAAACATATGAAATTCAAGCTGATTGCTCCCTTTTCTTAAATCTTTAACCTCAATCTGCCCTCTTCCATTTAAACTAACATCTACAATTTTATTTGTACTTGTATTGCCAAAAGCATCTCCAATCTTTTCTAAAAGATCTGTTATTGGGGCATCACTTGTCATTTCTACTTTTTTCTTAACACTATTGCCAAAGCTATCTTGTCCAGATATGTAAAAAACTGTTAGTGGATCATTATCTGGATTTGCATCACTATCTCCAATCATGTCTCTAATGCTATCTTTAGCTGTTATATAAATCTCTTCAGATAGTTCACCTGGATTATCTTTCATATATTCTGGATGAAGTTTGGTTTGATTAAACATAGGTACATTTGTTGTAAGATGTTTTTGATAATCGCTACTTGAGCCCAAAAACAGGGAGTATCCGTCTATATTATAAGGAAGCTCTATTCCTGAGCCAACTACTGCTTTAATTGACCCATCATTTCCTTTATAGCTCCCATCAGCTGCTATTGGTTTTATATTTGTTGCAGTACCTGAGAATAGAAAAGTTCCATTGATTGAAGTATTGGCAACATTTATTAAGTGTGTTCTTATCCCTTCTAAATCATTTGCTATAGCTTCTAAACTAGCTACGGACATCGCCCCTTCATTGGAAGCTTGGATAAGCTTTGTTTTAAACTGATCAAGTGAACTTGAGAATTGATTGAAAGCTTTGTCGGTATTATTTGCAAAAGATTCAGCCTTAGCGCTAGTCTCTTTTACTTGCATAAGGGCGCTTGCCTCATAATCAAGCCTCATAGCATCAACATACATGCTTGTATTTTGGAAGCTATGTTGTATTTTAAGGCCATTAAACTGTTGATTTGTTTGGTAAAGCATATTCATTGAATTTTTATAATCGTTTCTAGTGTTGTGAAAAAAAAGTTGATTTGTTACTCTCATATTAAACTCCATCTCTATATATAAACTATAGTAAGCAATTTTAATTCCATTGTGTAGAACATCGTCAAGAGTATTAAATAGTTTATATTTTTTATAAAATATTATTGTTTTTTCTAAAAAATAATTGTACAATGCCTTCACTACAACACTTTTAAAGGATGGTGAATGAAAAAAGCTGAATTTATTCAGGCAGTTGCTGAGAAGGCAAATCTTTCAAAAAAAGATACTCAAAAAGCGCTAGATGCTACTCTTGAAGCAATTAGCGAAGCTTTAGTGGCTGGCAAGAGCGTAAGCTTTATTGGCTTTGGAACTTTTAGCTCTACATTAAGAGCTGCAAGAAAAGCTCGTGTTCCAGGAACAGATAAAATAGTTGATGTACCAGCTACAAAAGCTGTTAAGTTTAAAGTAGGCAAGAAACTAAAAGATGCTGTTGCAGGCAAATAGTCACTCCATTTAGCTTAAGGCTAAACTAGCCTTAAGCTAATAAGCCCGTGTGGAGAAATTGGTAAACTCAGCAGATTCAAAATCTGCCGCCTAAAAGCTTGGCGGTTCGAGTCCGCCCACGGGTACCACTAAAAAATTTAAACTCCATCTATCAGATTTTTAACTATATTTATTGTATTTTTAAAAAACTCTTTTTGATATAATGCCTTAAAATTTAAAGGGTTTTCATGGGAGAATTTAATCTACTTTACAGAAAAAGGGTTGGCTTAGATAATGATAAAAATCTTCAATTTGAAGATTTAAATGAAGTGCTTGAAAAGAGTGCTTTGGCTTTTCCTTTTGAAAATCTATCAATCATTTTAAATCAAAGATATAAAATAGATAAGGAGAGTTTAACTAAAAAACTACTTCTTGAAAAAAGAGGTGGACTTTGCTATGAGTTAAATCCTATTTTGTATCTATTTTTAAAAGAAAATGGCTTTAAAGTCAAGCTAACAAAAGCAACAGTTTTTGACAATGATAAAAAAGAGTGGGTAGAAACTGGAGATACTCACATAGTCATAATTTTAAATCATGAAGGTAATAACTATCTTTTAGACATTGGTTTTGGGGTACAAGTTCCACTAAAACCACTCTCATTTAGTAATGGGCAGGTTTTAGCTAAAACTGGGGAGTTTGAATTAAAAAAAGAGGATACAAAATTTGGTTATTTTCTTTTAAAAATGAAACTTTTTCATAGAGACAAAGAGTGGAAAATAGGATATGCGTTTAATTCTAGCAAAGAGTGTGGTTTGAAAGAGTTAAATGAGATAGATGAAATTATAGCTACTAGCAAAGCATCAAACTTTAACAAGTCAAAAATTATTGTAAAACTTTTTGATTTTGGGCATATAAATTTAAGTGAGGAGAATTTAACCATTGTAAAAAATGGCACTATTTCTAAAGTTAAGATAAAAAAAGAGGAGTTTGCCTCCTTGGCTAAAAAATATTTTAATATTAGCTAAACTCTTTTTTCAAAAGCTCATAAGCTTCATTTATCTCTTGGAGTTTTTTAGTTGCATTTTCTATAATATCTTCACTCTCACCTTTGCCCATAAGTAAATCTGGGTGATATTTCCTAACTAACTCTTTATATCTTTTTTTAATCTCATCTAAACTTGCACTACTTTTAAGCCCAAAAAGTTCATATGCCCTTTTTTTATCTATCTTTTTTTCTTGAAATCTATTTGCGTAAAACTCTTTAAAATTCTTTACTAAATTTTCATAATCACTTAATCTTATATTTAATGCTTTTGCTATATCTTCAGTTATCATCTTTTCAGTATGCGAAAATTCGCCATCAATGAAAGCTAAATTTAGTAGATGATTCATCAAACTTATTGATTTATCGTAAGAATAATTTGTAATTTTTGCATATTTTGAAGCTAAAATGATAGTGTTTTCAAAGCTCTCTTTTTCTACATTGTAAATCTTTTTTAACTCTTCTCTAGCTAAAGCATTGTTACTAAAAACATTAGACAAATCAGTTAAAGTTAAGCTAATTAATTCAGCTTCAAGCTCGCTTACTCTTCCATCTGCCTTAGCAACTTTAGCCATCAACGCTACAATGATGCCAGTTTCATGGTTACTTAAATCACCATGAAACTGCTTCTTTTGGTAGCTATACTCTTTAGAGCTATAATTTTTAGTTAAAAGGTAGAAAATTCCTATAATAATTAGTAAAAAAGCTAACTGCATACTAGGCTACATTACTCTTTATCTAAGATTTGCTTAAATTTATTAAGATATATCTTTTTTATCTCATCTAACTGCATAGACAAATCATTGCAAGCTATCTTTTTACCGCCAGTTGAGCCAATTTTTTCTATTTTTATTCCAATTTTTTGTGCAAGCTCAATGAAAGAAGCTTCATCTTCAACTTCTACTAAAGCCCTAGAGTGGCTCTCGCTAAAAATTTCTCTTTCATCTTCACAAGCAAAATTTACATTTACTCCCATGTTTGATTTAGAGCTCATTTTGGCTAATGATATGGCAATTCCACCAACTCCAACCTCTTTTGCACAGTTAATGAGACTATTTTCATTAGCTTTAATGATTAAATCCCAAAGCTTTAACTCATTTTCATAATCAATCTTTGGCAAACTTCCAGCAACTTCACCGTATAACTCTTTTAAGTAAAGAGTTCCACCAAATTCGCTTTTAGTTTCACCTACTAAATATATAGCACTATTTTCTTTTGTGAAAAATGAAGGAAGCACCTTGTTTGAGTCTTTATTTGTACCTACTGCTGCTATTGCTGGGGTTGGAAATATGCTCTCTCCATCAGTTTCATTATATAGCGAAACATTTCCACTAACAACTGGAACATTTAGCGCCAAACAAGCCTCTTTAATCCCCTCACACCCTTTGGCAAATTGCCACATAACCTCAGGATTTTCAGGATTCCCATAATTTAAACAATCTGTTATAGCCAAAGGTTTAGCTCCTGCTAGTGCCACATTTCTACAACTTTGCATAACAGCTACTGCCGCTCCACCTTTTGGATCAATATAGTTAAATCTAGGATTGCACTCACAACCCATAACTAAAGCACTATTTCCAATTTTAATCGCACTTGCTCCCAAGCTTCCAGAAGCTTTTAAGGTATTTCCTTTTGCCATTGAGTCAAACTGCTCATAAAGAGTAGCTTTATCAACCACCTCTTCACTCTCAATCAATCTTTTAAATGCTTCACTATTTGGTATCTTTTCAAAATCACTCAAATCTACGCTATTGATTTTTTCAAGGTAGCTTGGTTTTTTAATCACTCTATCTAAAACAGGTGCTTCTTCACTAACAGGCAAAACAGGTATCTCTCCAGCTAACTCATTAAACCAGTAAAGCTCCATGACTCCGCCATCAGTCACCTCACCTATTACGGCTGCATCAAGATTATATTTTTTAAAGATATTTAAAACCTTATCTTCACACCCTTTTTTAGCACATATTAACATTCTTTCTTGAGTTTCACTAAGCATAAAATCATATGGCTCCATACCCTCTTCTCTTGCTGGCACTTTGTCTAGGTAAATTTTCATCCCACTTCCAGCTCTTCCTGCCATCTCAAATGAGCTTGAAGTTAACCCTGCTGCGCCCATATCTTGAATCCCAACTATGAAATCCGTTTTAAAAAGCTCTAAACAAGCCTTAAGAAGAAGTTTTTCAACATGAGGGTTTCCTTTTTGGATTTGGGGCTTAGATGAACTCTCTTCATCTGAAAAACTATCGCTTGCCATGACTGCTGCACCAAGTCCATCTCTTCCAGTTTTATTTCCAGCATAAATTACTGGATTTCCAATACCCTCTGCCCTTCCATAAAAAATATCCTCTTTCTTGCAAATCCCTAAGGCAAAAGCATTGACTAAGATATTTCCATTGTAGCTTGAATCAAAAGTAATCTCTCCGCCAACAGTTGGAACTTCCATAGTGTTTCCATAATCAGCTATCCCTTTTACAGACTCTTTCACTAAATGTCTTTGATATTTTGATACTTTATCATCACCCTTAATATCCCCAAATCTCAAAGAGTTCATCGCTGCAACAGGATCTGCTCCCATAGTAAAAACATCTCTTAATATTCCACCAACTCCAGTGGCAGCACCCTCATAAGGATCTATAAAACTAGGATGGTTATGACTCTCCATTTTAAATACAGCAGCCACTCCATTTCCTACATCAATAACACCTGCATTTTCCCCCGGCCCTTGAATAACCCATGGAGCTTTAGTTGGGAATCCATCCAAATATTTTTTGCTAGATTTATAAGAACAATGCTCGCTCCACATTGCTGAAAATATTCCTATTTCCAAAAGATTTGGCTCTCTTTTTAATATTTTTAGTATATTTTCATACTCACCATCAGTTAACTTATGCGCCCTTAAAACCTCTGCTAAATCTTTCATGCTCCACCTTTTATTTAATTACTAAGATGCAATTATGCAATATTTTACTTTTTATTTTCCTAAACAAAAATCACTAAACATTTTATCCATCACTTCATCTACGCTATAAGGCCTAGTTATAGCCCCCAAAGCATCCACTGCTTCATGCAAATGAAATGAAAAAAGTTCTAAGCTCCCTTCATTTAAAAACTCTTTTGACTCTTTTAAAGCTTTCGTGGTTTCTTTAACTCTTCTAATTTGGTTTTCAGATATTAAAATAATCTCAGAATCAATCTTTTGAGTATCAAGATACTCTCTTATCTTCCTAATAATTGGTGAGGCATCCTTGGTAGCTGAAATCTCAATTACCTCTTTTGGAAGTAGAGTTTTATCAAATTTTAAATCTTTTTCAACCTTATTTAATAGATAAAAACACTTTTTATCACCTTTAATCTCTTCTAAAAAAGTTAATACTTCCATATCCTCTTCATCTACTTTTTTTGAAGCATCAAAAAGGGCTATAATCATATCTGCACTCTTTGCTGCCTCTTTAGATCTTCCAATGCCAATCCTCTCAACTTCATCACTTGAGTCTCTAATTCCAGCGGTATCGACTATTTTGATTAAATGTGTGCCTACTCTTATCTCCTCTTCAATGGTATCTCTAGTTGTTCCTGCAACTGTGCTAATAATGGCTCTATTTGTACTTAATATTTGATTTAAAAGTGTGCTTTTACCCACATTTGGTTTACCTAAAATAACAGCTTTAAAGCCACTAATTAACCCTTTTTTTCTAGCACTTATCTCTATAATATTTTCTAATTTCCTCTCAAGAGTGAGTAGTTTTTCTTCAATTTTTTCTAAAAGATTTAAAGGTAGATCATCCTCCGCATAATCAATGCTAACTTCAATATGAGCCATAATTTCAATCAAACTATCTCTAGCTTCATTGATAAATTCACCCAACCCTCCAGCAACTTGTTTAGCTAAAATCTTAACTGCATCCTCGCTTTTAGCCTCAATTAATCTTGCTACTGCTTCAGCCTTTGTTAAATCTACTCTTCCATTTAAAAAAGCTCTTTTTGAAAACTCTCCAGGAGTTGCTAATCTTGCGCCAAAATCAATTAAAGTTTCAAGTATCATGGAAGCTACCATAACTCCGCCATGACATTGAAATTCAACTATATCCTCGCCAGTAAAGCTTTTTGGTGATTTAAAGTAGATTATAAGAGCTTCATCAATTAGCTCTCCATTTTTTTTAAAAATTTTACTTAATGAAGCATATCTAGGAGTAAAAGAGTCTTTTTTTGTAACTTTTTTTGCTATTTCTAAGGAGTTTTCCCCACTTAATCTAACAATCGCTACTGAGCCAATTCCATGAGCAGTAGCGATTGCGGCAATTGTGCTTTTTATTGCTGTTTCCGATTAAAATCATTAACAACTATAAATTTCCGCCCCTCCCTGCCTGTTTTGATACCAACATATTTATTTGGAAATTTTTCTCTTAATTTTTCTAAAGCTATCTTGATAAGAACACCATCTAAAGGCTTAGTTTGTCCTCTGCCTGTATCATTTATCCTATCTACAACAGATATTAAGTAGTTTTCTATCATCTCTTCTTGATTTCTTAAAAATTGAGCTATTTCAAGCCTAATTCCCAAACCATACTTGATATTTATCCAATTATATAAAAGATAAGAAAATGCCTTATATCTATACCCTTCCTTACCAATTAAAAGTGCTGCATCCTCACCATCAATCTCGATAAATACAGTTTGATCATCACTTGCATATACCCTTTTAACTTCAACATTAAAACAGCCATTATCGACTAGCTCTTTTACGCCACTACTTATCTCATTTAAAACTTCATGGATATTTGCAATCTCTTTTTCTCTAAAATTTTGCTCTTTGTTTTGAGCTACCTCTTCTACTATGTTTTTTTGTTCAGCTTTTTTAGAGTTTTGCCTCTCTTTTCTTGGCTGGGCATTTTGTCTTTTACTAGGCTCAATCTTCTCTTTTGGCTCTTTTTTTTCTGGCTTTGAGTGTTTAGCTTTTTGACTTCCCTCTTTAGCTACTTCTATGATCGCTCTTTTTTTAAACATTCCAAAAAGTCCAGATCTTGGGTGTTGCAACACTTTTATATCTAACTGCGTTACTGAGCATGAAAGTTTTGCCGCCGCCTTTGAAAACGCTTCTTGTAAACTGTCGGCTTCGATAATCATTTTTTATTTCCTTTTTCTACTGTTTGTTCTTGTTTTCTTTTTTCAAATAGCTTATTTACATAGTATTGTTGCCCTATTGAGAATAGATTGTTTATAAACCAGTATAGCGTAAGACCTGCTGGAAAACTTATAAAGAAAAAAGTGAAGATAAGTGGTAAAAATTTCATTATCTTCTCTTGCATTGGATCTGTAAAGTTTGCTGGAGTAATTCTTTGTTGTAAAAACATTGTAAGACCCATTAAGATAGGTAAAACAAAATATGGATCCATTGCAGCTAAATCTTGTACCCAAAATATCCAAGGAGCAGATTTTAACTCTATGGCATTTGATAAAACTCTATATATTGCAAAAAATATTGGGATTTGAAGGATAATGGGTAAACACCCACCCATTGGATTTGCACCATGTTTTTTATAAAGATCCATCATTTGTGCATTTAATTTTTGAGGCTCTCCTTTATATTTTGCTTGCAACTCTTTAATTTTTGGAGAAAGCTCTTTTAGCTTGCTCATTGAAACCATACCTTTGTAAGTTAAAGGATATAGTACTAAACGGATAAGAATTGTCATTATAACAATCGACCAACCCCAGTTTCCAACACCTTTGTGTATCATTTTAAGTAGTAAAAATAGTGGTTTTGCTATGAAAGTAAACCATCCATACTCTATGGCATCTGTTAATTTTGGATTGATTAAAAATAGAGTTTCATACTCTTTAGGCCCAATGTATCCGCCAAATTGCATATTCTGAGTGCCTTTTGCAAATAAAATTGGGTTTTTATCTCTATCTCCATCTACAACAACATCAAATCCACCATCAAAATTATAAATTAAAGTTGTATAGTATCTATCAACAGCAGCAATCAAAGGAGCATCTAAAAACCTCTCGGCCACTTTTAAATCCCCATCATCAATGACAGTTTTAGTATCATCTGCCTCTTTAATTAAAACTCCATGAAAGGTAAATCTATCTGCTATAACATTTGGTCTAAAGCCAGGAGTTACAAAATATTCAGTTG